>JAEEGL012444754.1_pt1 | contig 15130 bp, 15 predicted proteins | sample 9134231 | NCBI WGS metagenome assembly JAEEGL01 (sample SAMN16246548, study PRJNA631951) | gut metagenome | biome: gut microbiome; feature: rumen; material: fiber-attached | host: Bos | place: Iran: Karaj | collected 2018-10 | reverse complement strand
TATTCTAGGCATCCATTTCAAAAAAATCGGATTATGAGTCTGATTTCAGAGGTTTAAGTTGTCATGAATAATTCAGGCTATATGATGTTCCAACTTACAGAGATGAAGACAGGTTCATAAATTATTGCACGGCATTAGACATCGCCTGCAGATTTATGGAAAAGGGCTTTTTGGATTTCACTTTTGATACTCCAAATAAGCCCTATTTTATTACCTCAATATATATCACCTGGAGCGAGGACTTCGCCGAACCGGACAAGGATTTACTAAGCAAGATGATTTCTATATCTGACGGAATCCTAATTGATGGTTCTGAATGGATGGTTTCATTCAACCTCTATCAGCCTATTGGAAAGGAGAAATAAAAATGGAATACAGAAAGCTTAAAGATCTTCTATCTTTTGTAATATACGGAGACAATTCCTGGAGAGCAACAATCGACTACAAGGAGAAAAATGCATTTAGCATTACGCTGGATTTGCATGAACTTGACAGAAATCAGGCAGCTTTACTGATCAATAACACCATAGCCATAATAAGATGCCCATACACACTGGAAATAATACACGGTTACAATCATGGGCTTGTTCTAAAGCAGATGATAACAAATACCCTTGCCAAGACAAACAAACGAATTGGAACATTAAAATCTGTCCCCTATAATCCGGGAATATCTATTCTATCCATTACTTATTGACAGGTTACTTAGAAAACAGCCATTCTTTTATCTGTTCATCTTTACCTGCCAAAACCCAGCTACAATGAGGGTTTATTCCATACTTTTCTTTGAGTTCACCAACTGCATATTCTGTGTAGTGGAGATCAGGGTGTTTGCCATTTAGCTCCGCGTAAATATCTTTAGACCCCAAATGTGTGCTTACTACGCTTCTTTCTCTGTATGATGCTCTTACTATGAGGTCATCAGCTGCATGAATAAGCCATATGGGTGTTTTCAGAAGATTATTCAGGTCTCTCCATCCTGTAGCTCCGCATATGGAAATAGCCCCCGCAAACATTTCAGAATGGTACTTTAAGATCTCAAGGCATCCAACGCCTCCTGCGCTGTAGCCATAAATGTATATCCTCTCAGGATCTATATTGGCATACTGCACCAGAAGTTTCTTCACCAGAGCACAGACTCTATTTCCATCAAGAAGTCCCGCCCAGTGACTTCCCTTTTTGCACTGAGGAGCAAGTACATAACAGGGATGCTCCTTTTGCCATGAATCTGTGGCAAATACCGTACCGATATCATGCATGGAAATCTGAAGCTTATTGTCATCACCATAGGCATCAGCCCCATGAAGGAATACTACAAGCGGCACTTTTTCCATGGATTCAGGCACAAAGAATCGGTACGGCAGTGTGCCCAAATAGTCAAACATGCCATACTGAAATCTTTCGCATAATATGCTGTTTTCAGGTGATGGTTTGTCCCAGTCTGCCGGTAAACTCATGAATCCACACACCTTTCTTAATCATTAGCTATTAACTCTTCATATATTATACGAATTACTGGCATTCTTTTGCAAAACCACAAAAGCGACGGTATCTCCTATATGAAGAAAACATTAGGAGATATAACTAAATGAAAAAAGCATTACTATTCATATGTACCTTGCTTACCATTACCGGCATAAAGCTCTCAGCACAAGCAGCAGAACCTGATGCTGGGGATGAAATAGCCGTTACAGAATCCATTAGCACTAAGGAGACCGATGATACTCCATCTCAGATCAACCTAAGCCTTGATACTGATGATACATTTTCCCTGTCAGTCTACGCAGAGATCCAAAATACTGATACCGGGAAAATCTACAGACTAAACCTGTACCATGATAATGAATATCTGGACAAATGCTTTGTCGAGGAAGGCACATACAAAGTGCTTGAAATAGCCTCTTACGAGGATTCCACAGGGACTTACGCCTTTACTTATCCTGAAGATTTCACTTTAGGTAGCGGAGACACCATAGATCTGACAACATCCATCTCTGGCAGTTCTCATAAAAGCCAAGACATACAGCCTGATATCATAGAAGGTAGCACATCCTACGAAACAGACTTTAATGTATTTCATGAAGGAACCGGCGCAGGCCAGGTAGCAATCATAGGTGATCAAAACGATAAGTATGAACTTGTAATCAACATCGAAACGTCCGGCGTACCTGGTGGCTTTTCTGTAAAATACAGTCTTGATGATGGAATTACATGGTCAGAAACAAAGAATGTTCCTCTTCATGGATCACTTGACCTATTTGTACAGTCAGATAACGGTTCAAGCCTTCCAACAGGTCTTACTGCCATATTTACAGCAGAAAATGCCACAGATTCCTCACCATTTGTAGAAGGCGATTACTACTACTCTCACATAAACGATCCCAAGACATCAGTTATATCTGAACATATCGGAGACAGTAGCGTAGAAATGGAAATCGCTCCGCTAGATAAGGAAGTACAGCTCTATGACATCCTTTCGGACAAGGATCTCTCATTTTATGTAAAGGTTCTAAAAAGCGGTGTAGCTGGAGAATCTGTCATAGAGATATCCTTGGATGGTGGAAAAACCTTCATGGAAGAGCGTCTTACACCTAAAACAGCGCTTAAATTTGAAAGCCTTGGTCTTAGAGTTTCCTTCCCACATTCTGATACTTACCAGCTTAAGGAAGGCGATATATACACTGTTTATCCTTATAGGGAAAGCTACCTGAAAGCATATATCCTGGCTATTGTACTTAGCATAGCTACAAGCCTTGCTATTGTATGTGCTTATATATATCTTCGATCCAAACTTCCGGGGGACGATGTATGGCATATTCACGACATCAATTCCGAATTATGCCTCTCCCCTGTGCTTATAAAGGATGAATATGATGAAACCTAAAGCAATACTATGTAGGATAGCTCCCCTTATGCCTATAGCACTCCTTATACTGGTCCATATGCTATCAGGCTACAAGATACTATATATACCAACTGCCAGTATGGAACCAACCATAGCCACAGGTAGCTTTGCGATAGCAAAAGAAGTGGATCCAATTGACCTACGAGTCAATGATATTGCTGTCTATAAGGATGAAAACAGGAATATTGTTCACAGAATAATAGATATAGATCCAGATAGGCATATCTACACATTTAAGGGAGATAACAATGAAATGCCGGATTTACCGGTAAAACAGGATTTTATACTTTATAAAGTGATCCGTTACTGAATTATTTATATTTTAAATATTTATATTTTTTATATAAAAAATCATTATTAAAAAAGCATGTGAAAGATAGAACAGGAAACCATAAGTCTATTTTTCACATGCTTTTATATAAATATTATATCTGCGTTTTTTAAGATTTACGTATAACTAAAATCTGCCAATTCGGGAGCATCCGCCATTATACGTTCTCTAAGCTTCTTGAGTGCTCCTCTCTCAATAGCCATAAGCTGTTTGAGCTCCACACCCATATATTCTGCCAGTTCTTTTCTGGTAATCTTCTCTTCGGAAATAAATCCATGATATCTGTAGATAATATACTTTTCGATGCTTGAAAGCTCTTTATCCATGATATTGCTAAGAATAGTGTATTTCTCTGCCTCAATATACATACTCTCAGCTGATACTGTATTTGTCACAGATACAGATGACTGAGTAATTGCTCCAGCATCTACAGTGTCCAGAACATCTGCATAAGCTTCTGTTGAAAGCGGCACTGTCTTTGTTACCATATCTGAAACGACAGCTGTCAGATCACGCATAGTTATCGAAACGCCTTTGGCGGTTAATTCCTCCACGCATTTCTTTAACTCTTTGTTGCTGCATTTCTCGACATCAATACCATTTTCAGCAAAGTATCTCTTTACCTTCGTGATGAGGATATGTCTCTTTTCAGGAAGCTTCATTCCATTAACATAATCGCCATACATATACTCTCTTAAGACTTTCATCGGTGTTGAAACATTTAAGAATGTTACAAGACGCGTATTCTTTCTTAAGTCAAAGTATCTATATGTCATCTCCCACATCATCTCATCTGTGATTTCATCGATATAGCTCCTTTCACAAACAGGTATATTGTTGATTATCATAGAAACCTGCTGTCTGTGATAATGCTTGATAATCTGTTTCATACAGAAATCAGACCTGTTCCCCAGCTGAATCCCGGCTACCATTGCATATTCCTGGTCCTTTGTAAGATTGACCTTTGCAGGGACTTCTTCAACAGGTTCATATGTGACAGTTATATTGTAAGTATCAATAAGTTCTGCCACATCAGATTCTGTAAGGCTCAGTGAGAGCATTTCGAACAATTCGCTGCATACCAAGAACCCTGTGTCCTTTGCTACTTCAACAATAATTCCCAGTCGTTCTTCACGTGAATATTTAACATCCCCAACTTCGTCAGCTAAATTTTCCTCCCCCTGAGCGCACCTATTAGCCATAGAACTCCTCCTTCCTAACACACAAAAAGAAGAACTAACACTATTCTTCTTCATTTTCAGTTACTCTAGGTAATACGTTGGGAAATACTGTCGCAGATATGCAATTTATAAATAATGCTCGAAAAACATCTTAAAAACGCCACATTTTTCTTGCACTTAATTTTGACCCGCGGAAGATATTATCTTATTACAAAGTCCGTGTCAATAGAATAATTAAATTAAATTTAATTATTGCATTTTTGGTGCAATAATATTGCAGTATTATGAAATATTAAATCATATTTTACTTCAAATTTCCTTCATTATTTCTACCTTTTTACCCCTTCACTCCGCTTTGTATGTGGCTTTTCTCTTTTCTGCTCCTTCTCCTTTTTCACAGTTATATCAGCTTGCTGCTTTCCATTTTCCAAATCATGTTTTTGAATATCCCTATACTCAAAAGGAAGAAGCTTATTATCTTTTGCCATTCTTGCCATAAATTCTATACGTTTTAACTCCCTGTACTGGGATTTCATGATTTTGAGATTTCTTATTTCCTTTGTTTCTTCCTCAATATTCTTTGTAAGACTATCTCTGATTTCCTTAAAATCATTCTGTGTGATTCCCATAGAAGCAAGATCATTTAATAATTCTCTCTCTTTGGTTAATGCCTTTCTGGTTTCAACATCGAATGAAGCAATATTCCTTTCAAAGCATGTATCTGCTTTTTCCCTTTCAATCTCGGATCTGCTCTTTAAAATCTCAGGCCTTTTCCCTTTGTAAAGAAGATAGTTGATAAGGCTCTGAACATCAGGTTTCGATAATTCCTCAAGATTAAATCCCTCACAGTTATCTCTTGCAGTTATAAGTTCCCTTGCAAGACTTAAGTCGCTATCAGAAGGCATAGCCTCTTTTCCATCTTTTTTCTTTACACTAAACCCTGGTTTTAAGTAATTAATTAGCCTGAATGCATCATAAAAGCTCAACTCATCCATATTTATATCTGAAATCATGAACTCTTCTGCTTTATCTGCTGGCACTGTGCCTTTTTCAATAAGGTTCCTTATCATTTTCTTTTGTGCATCAGATGCCGCTCTTCCTTCATTCTTCTCCTTTAGCTTTTTTGCGCACTTGATATACATCCTGTCGTATTTCGTCTCTAAGGACCGCTTTACATCAGTCAGTGAATTATACATGACAGCAGGCATAGTATCACTTCTTCCTTCAAGATATCTTATACACTCAATCCCCTCATTCCTTGATAACTCATTAAATGCATGGGAGACCTTAATATTAGGATTTTTAGCAAGTAAAAGATATAGTTCTCTCTTCTCACTTCCCCTCATGGGATCCAATTGGGCCATCTTTTCCCTTATTTCCCAGCCCTCATAGCTTTTTATGGACAGTCCCTCAAGAGCAATGCCTCTTCTTACCAAAGCATCCTTATAAAAGTCTGCATCATCTATTTTTTTGATTATGCGTTTATTTTGCTCCAGATTATTTCCAAGGTTCTTGATTTCCTTCTTTTTAATGCTTAAAGATCTTCCAAGATCATCTATCCTCAGCCGTAAATCAGAATAAGAAAATATATTTAGCTCTTCCAGCTTTTTTAAAGTATTCTCTACCGCAGCTGAATACTCGCCTATTGCATTTTCCTTATGTCCTGATCCCTGATCACTGCTGTATGCATCCCTTACAAGGCTTAGCGCTTTTAATGCTTCGACCAAGATAACCTCAATATCTGACCTTCTCCTCTCATCAAGCGTATATCTCTGGACACTGGATATAGCAGAAAGCATATCCCTTACAGATGTTCCTTCTCTTGTGGTCCTTTCGATTTCATCTCTACCTGCAAGATATTCTATAATTCCATCCTTTGAATAGTCATAGGGGTCATCCTGAATATTTAACATGGAATCCCTGCAGACATATTCTGTTCCATAGATCACAGCAGGAAGATAATATGTCAGATGCCTCTCTGTTTCCCTTAACCGGTAACCGGCATTTATCATTATTTCCTTATATTCCTCAAAAGATGACGAAAGCTCAGCTGCTGTTTTTATCTCGTATCGCAGCTGTTCCTTCCAGCTATGCCCCTCTCTTCTCTGATTCCACTCAGTCCAGCACATACTCTTATTTTTCGACGGATTAAGTATTATAGGTATTCCATATTCAAGAGATAATTCATCGCACAGCTCTCTTGCCTTATTAAGGTTTGCCATGGAATCATCATATTTGCGGCTGCCATCCAAGCTGTAAGCACTACAAACAATATGATTATGATAATGGTCCGTGTTTACATGTGTAGATATTGATGCTGCATAGTCAGGCAAAAATTCCTTACAAAATCGTATTCCTATCTCATGCACCACTTCCGGTGATAATTCATAAGACAGTTCATTCTTACCCGGAAAGCTCATCATCCACATATATGCAAGCCTTGGCCTTGTACTTGTCTCTACCGATTCATAAAATGCCTTTCCCGTTTCTTTATCTCTATATACAGGAGCATTTTCATCATAAATAAGCTTCCCCTCCTTATCGCAGACTACTTCACCATTTTCATCAAGTTTTGCCCTGAAAATCCTTTTCGCTTTTTGTTTTTTGGAAATCTCCTTATGCCCTTTGGCCAGATACTTCTGCCTGCTCAGCATAAATGCTGTCATCGCCTCTTCCGGAATGCACCTGTGACCTGAAACAAGAATCTTTTCTCCATTTGGAGTTTGCAGCAGTGTCTTCTCAACATTTTCAGAATAATTAAGGATATTGCTTAATTCACGTTCATATTCATTGAGTTCTTTCTCTTTATATGTGGTCTTTTCCTTATTCTCAGAATATGCCAGCCCATTACTTACCTGTTTACCGCTATGGTAGCTCTTAACCCTCAGTACACCCATTCTTCAAAAGTACCTTTTCTTGTTTCCCTTATTTTTCTGAAAAGCTTTTTCTTTGCTTCATCATAAAGCCTGTTCCTGGCATTCAATTCCACGGTCATTCTTTCACAGAACAAATCCTTTATATCCTGCACCGTCTTGATTATCATTTTGATATCCTGCTCATATACTTTTCCTGTCCGGGTAATTGATGCACATATATCTGCCATTGAATTAACAAGATCATTTATCTCCATGCTCAGGTAATAGTAGTCCTGAACCACAACGTCCAGCCTTGGAGGCATCTCTATTGCTGCAACTTTTGTCAGATATTCTCTTACAGACATAGAATGTTCTTCTGCAATATCCGCAAGTTTCTCCATATTTTTATCAGATAACTGTATCCTTAGATCCTTTTTATTAGCTTTTTCTACCTTAATGTCACTTTCCAAATATGCTTCGATAAGCCTGCGAACCTGTGCCGATCTGTTCACCCCCTCCTGTTTTGCTCTTCTTGATAGCTCATCTGCCATTTCCTTTGGCAGAGTCACTTTTATTACACTTTGCATTTTTCCATACTCCTCCTATATAAGAGATACCCTCTAATAAAGCGCTTTGCGCTTTAAATTCCACGTTTCGTGGAATGGGTTTGGGAGCGCAGCTTCCCAACCAGGTCTTGGGCAGGAGCCTGAGCAAGCGGGTGTAGGGAAATGGGCATGGCCCACTTTTCCTATACACCCTGTGCTTGAAACGGAAAAAATCTTTATTTTTTCCGTTCATAAGGGCCATCTGCCATGTCCGTCCTCCACAGGATCATGCTTTTTCTCTTTCAACCTCTAAAATGCGAATAAATATTTAAAAGTGCGATTAAGTGAATGAAAGTGTGAAAAAGTGCCCTAAAATGCGAAAATCAAAAAGAAAATGCGAAAAAATATAAAAAAATCTCACTTTATTTTTAAAAAATCAAAAAAGGGTGGTATCTCATATTCGGGAAATACAGAAAGGATACTAATATGGCTGAAAATTACAGGCGAATAACACTGTCATTTAACATGGATAAGCCTACTCACAAAACAGCATATGAATTCCTTGAAAGATTAGGACATAAAAAGTCCTACATCATTTCAGAGCTATTTACATATCTGACCCATATGTATGGCACTGGCTGGGATAGAAGGAATGCTGACCGGTTCCTTAAAACAATATTGGACAGTTCAGACGGTGACGCCCCTGTTCTTGGACTGTCCACACCTATTCCTGAAATAAAATCATCCAACAAGGCAAAACCTTCCCAAAAGGAAATAATCATATATGATAATCCACCAGATCTTGAAGATGACATAAATGTATCTGCAGAAACCGATGCTACAGCTTGTGACCCGAAGATCAGGGCAATCGATTTTGCTGAAAACTATATTTTGTCAATCTGTCCGGATAATAAGAAAAACTCACTTAGATCCTATTGGACTGAACTTCGACGTGAAGGTGACTATGACACTCTCTATGAGGAAGTGATTTTGTTTTATGAAGGAGATTATGAAGGAAAAGGCTATCTTAGCTTTGAGGAATTCATAAATGAGCAGCTTTATACCGGAGGTAATAGATGACAGTACAAACTCTTTCCGTTGATAGCGGAAAATATGCTACAAAGGCATGCATTGAACGTAGTTCAGGAAATGTAGAAACACTTAAGTTTCTTACCAGAATGGATATTGAAAAAGAAAATCTTGGAGATTCAGATTCTTATTCCGTTTTATATGAGGGAACAAAATATCTTATAGGAAGGCAGGCATCAAACTGGGATCCTAGTAGATCAAAAAAATCAGAAATTCATAAAGTCGCTACCTATACGGCTATTGCAAACTTAGTAGCAAATGGGGATCATGTGAATATTGGTATTGGATGCCCATTATCCATATATATGAACCCATCTTCCCGCAAGGCGTATAAGGAATACATTGTCCCCCAGGGCAAACAAATTGATATCACCATAAACCGGAAACACACTACATTTACCATAAAAAGATCATTTGTTTTTCCAGAGTCATCAGGTGTTATTTATTTGAATCAGGATGAATATGCATCTGATACTGTAGGAGTAATCGATATCGGTGGGCTTAATGCAAACTGCTGTATTTATGAGAACATGATTCCCAAAGCAGACGTAAACTCCATGTTTACGCTTGATGAAGGCGGCCATATACTCACAAACAGGATAAAATCCGAACTTGAAAGCAACTGCGATGTTTCTCTTAGCGATATCCTGATGAACAAGATCTTAAAAGATGGTTTCATGCATAGCAATCCTGAAAAAAGTGCTGAAATTATTAGAAAATGCAAAAGAGATCATGTACAAAAGATATTCAACGAATGTAAAAAGAACGGCTGGCCTGTTGAGAACATGAAAATCGTATTTATAGGCGGAACATCAGCTCTCTTATCTGAAGAAATTGAGCAGATTTTCCCTTGGATAGATCTTCAGACATGCATAGAATATGGCGATTGTGCAAATGCCCGTGGATTCTTGAAAGAAACCTCAAATAGAATCATTTGACCCTGCTGGTCATTTCATATCATTAATTATATCTGCTAAAATTAATAAAAGAAGTCTGCATTGCAACAGACTTCTTTTTTGTGTGTCCGATTATCCTCAAAATAGTATAAAAAATGCAGATGACAATAATCAAAACTTTCTAGTTCTAATTATATGTCTTCTGCATCTATTTCCTTATCTCAAAATGTAATCAGTTATCAAGCAGCTCTTCCATATTGTAAAAACTATCATTATCTCGCTGCTCAAAATGATTAAACTTATTATCATAAGTTGTCTTGCGAGTTTTTTTACTTCCATTCTCAATCATCTTACATAAGTAACCAACTTTATCTTCTACTGGTTCCTTGGTAGGATCATCAAGTCTGGTCTTAAACTGGAGAATAGTCTCCATCATAAACATCGCATCTCTATTAAGTCTTACTGCCTGTTTACAAACTCTTTCAATCTCTTCGTCGTTGAACTCGATATATGAAGCTGTTAAAAAGAGTTTTATCTGCTCAAACAGAACTCCATCCGTTTTTTCCTCGATCAGCTTCTTTCCGGAGGTTTCGATATACTGTTTAGCTTTTATTATGAACTGGTATCCTGATACACCATCTACTTTCTGCGGCTTATAGTCGAATGTAAAATCACATTCTTCTACAGCATTTATGTTTGTCTTTGCAGGTTCTAATACTCTTCTGTTTATGTCACCAACATTATATGATTCCGGAACAGAGAATTGATGTTTGAATTCATCGACAGATAACCTGAATACTCCCGGCGTAGCATTGGGGTACTCTCTATAATTCTTTCTGTTCTCAAGGAACCAGTATAGAGCAATTGTATATTTTCCCTGTAACTGTGTAGTAACTTCCAGAGCTCCATACGCTCCATGAACAAGCTGTGAGCACAGTGCCAGATCCTTAAAAAAGTCTGATGGAACAAATTCAATATATGCAGATGTATCCTTGCTGTTACCTTTTCCATTGTGATATCTGAGGATACTGAACCAAGGTACAGAAATCTCATCTTCACCATCAGGACCAAGCTCTTCAAAAACAAGATGTCTCTCTTTCAGCTTCTTTGTTCCCTTTCTAAAGACCGTATACAAATACTTTTCATCTGCATACTTGGAATGGGGAAGGAAGCTGGTAGGTTCTATCCTATATACTTTGTTTTCAGGGAATGATGACATTGTTCCAAGAATAGCATCGAACACAATATTCTCATCAGAAGTAAACTCCATTTTGCAATGCATAATAAGGGCATCGGTTCTATAAGCGATACCCACACCGCCTTTTTTCAGCGGATGTTTATTATCCTGAAGTGCAAGAAGTTTAAGAAGTGTCAGATGCGCATTATCATTAAATGTTTCTACAAGATTATCTATAGAAATTGCATTTTTGATATATTCTGTAAGCTGAGCTTCATCTTCGTTAACAACGGCCAGACCAGTAGAATCCACAACATCTGCGTGGACTTCATCAAGATCTATAACTCCTCCCGATACTGTATGAACAGTCTGATGCTCAATCTGTCCCAGAGTGTCTGTTAATGGTTGATTATTATTTCGTGTCATTTGTATTCCCCTTTACAGATGACAAGACGAACTTTTGTCATGTCATCAATTATTGTATACCTGTCATCTATTAATTGATAGTGTAAATTTTGTCATCTCATTTTCTTCCCATGACAAATAAGCATTATGTCATCATTTCTGAAAATGCGATAAATAATGGATTTATTTAGTGTAATTTCTGTCATATCTTTAAAAACATATGGATAATTGATTAGTGTAATTTCTGTCATCAAATATAATTAAATGACTTAGCTATCATTTGTCATAATCAGGCTAACCTCGGATAAATACTGACTTTTTCAAGTGTATATTTTGTCGTATCAAAATTAGGATGACAAATCAAATAAATGTCATCATTTTTCTAAAATTGGTGTTTTTTATGTCATTTTTTGACCCGTTCGGTCACGGATTTTTGATAGTTTGCAATTCTTTTTCTCCAATTTCGGCTATTTTTAGTGTAAAATTTGTCATTGATGACATTTGATTCGCTTGTCATAATTTAGTGTAATTTTTGTCTTCCTATACAAGATATTAGAAATTTTCTTAGTGTAAATTCTGTCATCAATATAGTGTAAATACTGTCGTTTTGTGGGATTTTTGTCATATCGAAGTGGAGAATCTGTCGCCATTAGTGGGATTAATGTCGCTTTTTAGTGGGTATTCTGTCGTCTATTTTTTTCTTAATCCCGCATATTTACTGGCTTTGAAGCCATCCTGCTATACTTACTATACATATAATTACTATACATTTATTAATCTATCCAGATAGATCAAAACAAAATAGTAATTCCTATTCTGATTTTTCCACAAAAAAAAACAGGGCAACTTATTTTTGCCAAATAAGATATACCCTGATTTTCTTGCTTTTTTATTTGATTAGCTGTTTTTAAGCATGTCCTGTTCAATCAGATAATTCAAATAACCGGTTAATCCGCCATATTTTCCGCTATTTATTTTTGCATATGCGTAATTTTCCATTTTAAGAGTAGCTGAGATTTTTGTATGTTCTCCAGGCTTTTTGGGCCTTCCAACATTAGATTTATCCATGACGTGGATAAGACCGTACTTATCTTCTACTGTCTCGTGAACCGGATTTGTAACGATTACTTCCTCTTCTGCAGGAACATTTATGAATTCAACTTCATCAGCAGGTGCAGCTACAGGCGTTTCTGAGGCAGGTTCCACTACTTCTGTCTTCTCTTCTACTACAGGCTTTTTTTCTTCAACCTTCGGTGCAGGAGCTTCTTTTTTCTTTGCAGCCTTGGTGATTACCTTTTCAGACTTTTCTTCCTTTTTAGGCTCAGAACCTTTTGAATAGCTTTCAAGCATTTCATCAACTATGGTAGTTTCTTTGCTTTTTGCAGGCTTTGAATTGTTCATTCTCTGCTGATTTAAAGCATTTAACTTATCTCTTCTTGACTGTGCCATTACTTTAACCTCCGTGCCAATTTCTTTGCTACGTCTCTATAATCCTCGGCTGCGTTATTTTTAGGAGCATATTCCTGAATTGACTGTCTGAATGATTTACTTTCGCTGGCTATAATGCTCTTTCTTATAGTTCCAACAAGTGGCTTATCTGCCATATCTTCAGATATTCCTTCAAGTGTTTCTTTAGCACTTAGATGCATCACGGTATTTTCAAACTTGTTTAAGAGTAAAAGCTCAACTTTTGCATGAGATAAAGGATGTTTTCCATCACGTACTTTGGCAATATCATTGATGACTTCAAGGATACCATCTATAGAGCCGTCATCCGCTTCTGTAGGTATCACAATGCCATCACTTGCAACATATGCCATAGTAAGAAGCGTTGACCTTGAAGGACCGTTATCTATAAGAATATAGTGATAATTGTCTATTACAGGCTTTATAACGTCTTCCAGGAGGAACAGATCCTCATATTCTGTAAATGTTCTGTCAGCCTTAGAAAGCTCTTTTGAACTGGTTATTACATCGAATAAGCCGCAGGTCTGGATTGCATCAACTGTTGCACATTCGGCCTGAAGTACATCAAATATTGTAGGAACCTCAAGATCTGCTCCAACATATTTTGTAAGGTTTCCTTGCTGATCCAGATCTATAACCAGCACTTTTTTCTTGTTTATAGCGAATGCTGAAGCAAGCTCTATTGTAGATGTAGTCTTGCCTACACCACCTTTTTGATTAACTATTCCTAAAACCTTACCCATGAAAATCTCCTTAAATTATAGAATAAACAATATTCATATATTAAATACGCATATCTAAAATATCAATATTTATAATACAAATATTTAGAATATTCATATTTATAATACATCTATTTAAAATATGAATATTTTAAATATCCATATTTTGAATATCTACATTTTAAAAATACATATTATAAATATCACTATTTAAAATAGCCATATTTTTAATTCCTATATTTAAAATATTCAAATTAAATATATCTATATTATAAATATCAATATTTAAAATATCAATAATAAAAATATGAATATTTAAGATATTTATATTACAAATATCGCTATTAAAAATATATACATTAAAGATATGCAAATAATAAATATTGATATTAGTTATATCTATATTATAAATAGCCATATTCAAAATATCAATATTAAAGATAGTTGTATTATAAATAGCAATATTTAAGATATGCGTATTTATAATAGGTATATTTAATATATTTATATATAAAATATACAAATAAAAAATAGCCATATTAAAAATATGACTATTTTAAATATCGGTATTAAAGATACGCAAATAATAAATATTTATATTTTTTATATAAGAAATTATTTCGCATGGGAGTTTTTTATATAAAAAATATAAATATTAAATATATCATTACCTTTTAGGATTCTCTTTTTTGTAGTGTATAACATCTTCGACATCACAGTCCAGGGCATCACAGAGATTCGCGATAGTAGCAGTACTGATATTCATACCTTTTCTTATGCGCGTAAACAGAGAAGGACTAAATCCATAATCCTTCTGGAGTCTATACTCAGTTATTCCTTTCTTCGCCATGGTTTCCCATAGTCGATCATATATAATGCCCATAGTTAGTGACCTCTATTAAAGAATAGAGTGACACTACTATTTTTAATATATACTATATTTAGTATATACTATATTTAGTTGTGGTATAATTTTGTAAGTGTGGTATATTCTTTTATTTGTTTAACTTTACAGATATAATTAAGCTAGAAAAAATTAGAAAAGGAGGATGGGATGTCGAGCAGGATAGTCAATGCATATGATCTTGATGATGCTATTTGCAATGGCGTTATATATGAACATGACGTCAAAGCTGACAGGTTTGCTTTCGAGATCGGAATGATATCAACCCAGCTAAATACACTTAGCGGCGGCAAATTTGAATATAACGAAGACTGCTATGTGATCGACATTACATCCGGTGAAGATATTTTGGAGATTGGCAAGAAGCTGTCAGAGGAGATAAAAAATTATCCTTTTGTGATATATGAGGAAGATGGCGTAAAGTATCTTGCTGTATGTCCTTATGATCAGGGAGGCACATCCATAGAAGAGGTAATAGATACAATATACGATATAGTTGATGCATGAATATTGCTTATTTGAACAGGTTAATAGCCTGTTCTTTTTAGTACCATAAAAGTGTAGTTGTTAGAGAGTAATTAACTCTGACATCTGCACTTATTTTTTTATAATAAGGGGAGTAATTGGTCTGACGTGGCTCTTTTTGGATCAGC
>JAEEGL012320979.1_pt1 | contig 15130 bp, 18 predicted proteins | sample 9134231 | NCBI WGS metagenome assembly JAEEGL01 (sample SAMN16246548, study PRJNA631951) | gut metagenome | biome: gut microbiome; feature: rumen; material: fiber-attached | host: Bos | place: Iran: Karaj | collected 2018-10 | reverse complement strand
ATGCAATAAAACTGGATAACTGCCTTTTGTTAGTTATTGCGCCTTATTAGTTATTCGTCACCTATCGCAGTATATACAGAACATTGGGGATTTAACGGATGAAAATATAGAGGTAAATTATAGTTTTTGGTGCGTTTTTGCCGCAAAAATGGCACAAAAATAGCCCTCTATGTTAACGAGGGGTTTAACAGACATCTATAGATTACAAAATAGTCAAAAATAATTTTATAAACCGTTTGGTGGATCTTACTGGGCTCGAACCAGTGACCTTACGAATGTGAATCGTACGCTCTAGCCAACTGAGCTAAAGATCCAAAATATGTTATAATTATATCATGGATTTAAAGAAATACGAAGACGAATTAACTCAAATCGAAACCTTTTTGGCTAAACCAGACGCCTATAGCGACTCTAATTTTGCAATCAAATCTAAACGCGCTGTCACTCTTCATGAAATTCTAGATTTAAACCAAAAAATCGCCCAGTTTTCTACTAGCCTCAAAGAAGCCGAAGCTTTGGTCGATGATCCCGAACTTGGCGACATCGCAAAAGAAGATGTAATCAATCTAAAATCCGAAATTCAAAAATCAACAGCTCAGCTCGAAGAACTATTAATTCCCCGTGACCCTGCCGATGACAAACCCGCCCTTATCGAAATCCGTGCTGGTGCCGGTGGCGACGAAGCTAGCCTATTTGCCGGAGAGCTCTACCGAATGTATCTTAAATATGCTGAAAAACATGGCCTCAAGGCCGAACTTCTATCCGAAAATCAAAATGAAGCTGGTGGTATGAAAGAGGTTATTTTTAAAATTAGCGGTGACAACGCCTACGGTCAGCTCAAGTTTGAAGGCGGCGTCCACCGAGTTCAACGCGTTCCAGTTACCGAATCTCAAGGTCGCATTCATACATCCACCGTCACTGTTGCCGTGCTCCCAGAAGCGTCTGAAACCGATCTCGAGATTAAACCCGAAGATTTGCGTATAGACATCTATCGTTCCGGTGGACACGGCGGGCAGGGCGTCAATACAACCGATTCAGCCGTACGCATTACTCACCTTCCCACTGGTATCGTTGTTGCCATGCAAGATGAACGCTCCCAACAACAAAACCGCGTCAAAGCTATGAATGTTCTTCGTACTCGTTTGCTAGAAAAGCAAAAAGAAGAAGAGCAGAAAAACGCTTCCAAGGCACGCAAATCTTTGATTGGCACTGGTGATCGCAGCGAGAAAATTCGCACCTATAATTTTCCTCAAGACCGTATTACCGATCATCGGATCCATTATTCACGCTCCAATATCACTGCCGCCATGGATGGAGACATTGATGATTTAATCCACGAACTCACCAAAAATGAACGCGCTCTTACCCAAAGCCTATAGATTAGGTTACCAAAATTTTTACGGTCGCGACTTTCTAGTTATGCCAGATGTCTTGATTCCGCGCCCAGAAACTGAGCAAATGATTGACGCAGTTTTAAACCTAATCGGCAAACCTTATTTGCCAGGCGTCAAACCATCAACAGCCCAAATTAATCCTAAAAATTTAAAAATACTTGATGTCGGCACAGGTTCCGGTTGTATCGCTATTACACTCAAACTTGAAATCCCCGAAGCTATTGTCAAAGCAACCGATATTTCTCCCGAAGCTATAAAAATAGCACAAAAAAATGCCATAAAACATGGCACCCCTCTACCTTTTATTATATCAAATTTACTCAAAAATGTCAAATTTACCCCTGATTTAATCGTGGCAAATCTTCCCTATGTTGATCAAGACTGGGGTTGGCTAGAACGAGACCGTTTAGATTTTGAACCGTCAATTGCACTTTATGCGGATAACCACGGCCTTTCCTTAATTTTTAAACTGATAGAACAATCCGCAAAACGCAAAATCAAATTTCTCATCCTCGAAGCCGACCCCTGCCAACATGCAGAAATTATTAAACACGCAACCGAAAACGACTATATTCTTAGAGAAACCAGAGGCTATATTCTTACTTTTTGTAGCCTTCAAGTGTCACATTAATAGCTATTTCCTTTCCTTCGCGTACTACAGTCAGCTGCACAGTATCACCAGTTTTATATTCGCCGATCAACGAAGACAATGAGCCTGCCGTACCGATTTTTACGCCATTTATAGCTGTAACAATATCTTTATCCTTAAGTCCAGCCCTACTTGCAGGACTGTTACTAATTATTGCTGAATAATTGGACGAACTATACAGATATGCCCCTATCGTAACCGGCAAATTATAGGCTTTTGCTACTTCCGGCGTGACTTCGATGCTATAAACACCAAGATAAGCCCGCGAAGCTTGACCAGTTTCAGTTAGTTGTTTTAACATACCTTTAGCACTCGAAATCGGAATAGCAAAACCCATGTTTTCTGCTGTAGTAGATGTGGCAGTATTTATACCAATCACCTCACCAGCCGCATTAACCAATGGTCCGCCTGAATTACCAGAGTTAATCGCCGCATCTGTCTGAATCATATCAGATAACGTCTCCACACTACGACCAGTACTGTCTGCGGCAGTTACAGATCTTCCGACTCCAGAAATTATTCCAGCAGTTACTGTGTTTTGATACTGGCCAAGAGCGTTGCCGATTGCAATCACCTGTTGACCAACCGTAATTGTTTTTGAATCACCTAAAGTTGCAGCGACAAGATCAGAGACATCTTTAATTTTTAAAAATGCGATATCGTTTAGCGGATCTGTAGCCACTAGCTCAACACCCTCGTAGACTGTGCCGTCAGCTAAAACTACAGAAATATCACTAGCACCATTAATGACATGTTTATTTGTAATGATATAACCGTCATTTGTGGCTATTACACCCGTACCAGCCGCCGCAGAATCATAACTCTGACCGAATAAATTGGCAGTTTTTACAGAGGTAACAATTGAAACCACGCTCTTTGATACTTTTTCCGCTACATCCGCAATTGAACCTTCAGTAAAATTTGCTGAATTACCATCAATACCACTACCAAGAAAAGTAATCGGCGTAGAAGATTTTGTGTATCCTATCCACCCTAAAGCCAATCCGGCACTTCCTAGTACAATAGCTACAATCGCCAAACTTATCGCTATCTTATTGCTATTATTTTTTTGTTCAATAGGCTCATTCTTTTCTTCTTTTTCCATTTTTCTCCTTTATATATTAAAGATTGGGTTACTAAACCAGATTACAATAATGCCTATTAATACGGCTCCGAATACCACTGGCCCCAAAATATGTTTAAATCTAAAATCGTCTTGATATTTTATCATCGCTTGTCTTGCATAATTATAAATAAAAGCAAAAATCGTTAAGATGATTGCAACTTGAGGAATGCGGATTCCAGTCGAACCAAATGTATAAATGATTGCCCAAGAGTAGCAAAGCCAAGCAATTTCTGCAAAAATCAATCCGCACACTAAGGTCGTAAGGGTAAAATCTTTATCGTTTCCCTGTATCAATACATGTCGACTTGCAGCGTAGCCAACCAAAAATGCCAAAAACACAATCACTAGAACGTTCAAATTTGCTGACAAAAACATTGCAGCCGACATCCCAAAAAACACTGCCATCAAGGACTGTACCAGAGCGGCATTCTCAGACGAAAGTGGCTTAATAAAGAGTAACCAAATCGAATATATTATCATAAGTATTAAATCTACTGGCAAAAAAGCCGCACCAGCATAATAAGCCAAAAGCACAATGCTCACCCCAACAATTATATCTACTAAATTTGCCTTCAAGTTTAAAAAGAAGTATCTGGCCCTCACTGCAAAAACGCGCCATTTCGATATCAAGACTAGCAAGATGCCTGGTGCCGGATTGCCAGACAATACTGTGACCAACACTGCCCCTATGCCAAGCAGCAAATTTAAAAAAACATGCACCATTGCGCTAGCAATATTACGAGATTTACGTGCCAATACATAATCAACCATATGCTATATATTATAACAAATATTTTAAAATGGACCTAAAAATGCTATAATAAAACAATGGAACCAAAATTTTTCCAGAAACACCCTTTGTTAAAAGACTTCCTAAGTTTGGGTGGTTTTATTGTTGCAATTGTTTTGGGTACTCTGTTTCTTAATACTTATATATACCGCTCATACAATGTAGTAGGTGGAAGTATGGAAAACACACTACACGGCGATGACCGCGTCATCGTTAATCGTGCCGCCGTTTCTTGGTCGCATTTTATCGGTGAAGAATATATACCAGAACGTGGTCAAATCATAGTTTTTCTTAATGAAGATGAGGAAAAAATTAAAGAATATGAAGCTGCTGGTATTTCTAATCCAATGACCTGCTCGGTTCCTTCAAATATCAGCGATCAATACATCATTAAACGCGTTATCGCTTTCCCTGGCGAACGCGTTGTCGTTAAAGATGGCACCATGACTATCTATAATCAAGAACACCCCGATGGGTTTATTTACGATAACGAGTGGCGTATTTCAGAAACCGATGGGCCCAAAGAACATACTTCAGGAGAAGTTGATCTTATAGTCCCGGAAGGAGAACTTTTTGTTTCTGGAGATAATCGTGAAGGTTCATCCTCATGGGATTCTCGTAACGGTCTCGGAACCATTCCTTATTGTCGTATAATTGGCCCCGTTGTTTTACGTCTTTTCCCACTCGATAAAATTCGCACCTTCTAGGCCACTTAAATTGATTTTTTACCTCTTCGGTGATATAATTTTCAACATGGGGTGCTAGCTCATCTGGTAGAGCGCGACATTCGCATTGTCGAGGTGAGGAGTTCGAGTCTCCTGCACTCCACCACTTTATTACGTATATACACCAAAAAACCTCCGAGCATTTTCCGGAGGTTTTAAGGTTTAGATTAACGTTTACTAAATTGCTCTTTCTTACGAGCCGAACGCAAACCATATTTTTTACGCTCTTTCTCGCGCGGATCGCGCTTCATCATGCCAGCCTTCTTCAAAACTGGACGAAGATCTGCCGCTTCCACCGTCAAAGCTTTCGAAATCGCTAATTTAATTGCATCGACTTGACCAGCCAATCCACCACCCTTAACTACGATAGTAATATCATAATCCTTTTGTTTTTCAGCTAATGCTAATGGGTCAGTAATTTCAGCTAAATATGTCTTATTGCCAGACAAATATTCAAGCGCAGGCTTATTATTAATTGTAATTTCACCTTTACCCTTATAAAGTCGCACTGTCGCCGTTGCAGACTTGCGTCGACCCAATCCATAAGTATATTTCTTTGTTGCAACCATTATTTTATCTCCTTTGGATTTTGTGCCACATGAGCATGCTCTGCACCTTCAAAAACTTTTAACCTTGCCAATCGGTCGGCAGAAAGTTTATTTTTCGGCAACATCCCTTTTACGGCTTCACGAATCGCCCTGGCAACATCTTTTTCTACTACTTCTTCAAGGCTTAATTTTTTAATTCCACCAGGGAATCCACTATGACTGTAATATTTTTTCTGAGTCATTTTTTCGCCAGTCACAACTAGATTTTTTGCATTCACCACCACCACATAGTCACCATTATCGATATGCGGTGTGTAAGTGACCTTAGACTTACCCATCAATTTATCAGCAATTACGACCGCAAGCTTGCCAAGAGGCATGCTTGAAGCATCAATCAGCCACCATTCACGGCTAATATTGGCTCCTTTTAGATTATAGGTTTTCATTATTTAGTCTCCTTCGTAGATTCATCTTCTTTGGCTTCAGCTTTCTCAAAAGATATTTCGTCCACAAAGCTAATTGTTCCCATTTCCGAATTGTCACCTCGACGACTATTGGCCCGTTCAATTCTGAGATAACCAGAGTCTCGTTTGATTTGAGGCGCTACCACATCGATAAGAAGCGTAGCCGACTCAAGATCACCAAGTCTAGCAATAATTAACCTGCGATTATGCAGACCACCTTTCTTTGCCATCGTCACTAATTTTTCCATCATTCGACGAATTTCTTTAGCACGAGCTAAAGTAGTAGTTATACTCTGGTATTTTATAAGAGAGCACATCAACCCACGCACCAACGCGCCCCTCTGATCGGTTTCACGGCCGAATTTACGGCCTTTTTTTCCATGAGCGTGCATATTAAATATTTAACTCCGTTAACTTTTCTTTTACTTCGTCAAGCGCTTTTGAGCCAAAACCTTTTAGATCCTTGAGGTCACTCTCAGAAAGCATCACTAAATCACGAATAGTCTTAATATCATTATTAAGCAAAGCGTTTGCGGTTCGAGCAGAAAGATCAAGTTCTTCAATTGGAAGTGTCAAACCTGAATCATCCTCGTCTCTTTGCATACCTGGTGTTGGCGCCGACTCAACTCTTGTCGACCCAGCAAGAGCAGTATACTGATTAACCAAAATTGCAGCCGCTTCTTCAAAGGCTTCTTTTGGCGTAATTGTACCATCGGTGTCAATAGTCAAAGTTAGTTGTTGTAAATTAGTATCTTGACCAACACGTGTATTTTCAACTTTATAGCGCACCCTAAGCACCGGCGTGAATACTGCGTCTACCGCAATCATATCGCTATGAATTCTTTCTTCGCTAGCCTGCTCAATTGTCAAATACCCTCTACCGGTCTCCACAATAAAGTTCATTTTAAGTACTTTTTTTGGATCATCGATGTGGCAAATTACCTGATTTGGATTGGCAATCTCAACTTCAGCTGGAAGTTTGATATCGCCAGCCACCACTCTCTTATCACCATCCTTCTCTGATTGCTTATCGCCACGCATCTCCAAAGTTAATTCCACTGGAGCATCCGTATGACAACGAAAACGAATGTTTTTAAGATTTAACATAATATCAACTATGTCTTCCCTGATACCAGGAATTGCAGTGTATTCATGGTTTGAGCCATCAATTGAAAAGGCCGTAATCGCTGCCCCTTTCACGCTTGAAAGCAAAACTCTCCTTAAGGAATTACCAAGAGTGTTGCCATAGCCATAATAAAGTGGCTTGATGACAAATTCGGCACTATTCTTATCAAGTTCTTTCACTTCGGCAAGAGCTGCTTCATGAATATTTTTAGTTGTCATATTCTATTTCTCCTTAGCGTGAGTAATACTCAACGATTAATTGTTCATTAATACCGGTTTCTGCCTCTTCGCGTTTTGGCAAACCAGTAATTTCAATTTTCATTTTCTTCGCATCGACCTTTAACCATGAAAGTGGTGTCACACTTGACGCCCCAATAATATTTGGAAGATTCTTGAAATATTCTGATTTAACTGATTTTGGACGAACTTCTAGAATATCACCCGGGTTCAAACGAATTGAAGGAATATCAATCCTTCGACCATTCAAAAGAAAATGTCCATGCGAAACTAATTGTCTAGCCTGCCGACGAGTTAATGCAAAGCCAGCACGATAAATAGCGTTATCAACTCTTCTTTCCAAAAACTCTAAGAGCTGTTCGCCAGTCAAACCATCAGCTTTTTGAGCTTCCTTCATTAGTTTTGCAAATTGTTTTTCAAGCAAGCCATACATTCGACGTACTTTTTGCTTCTCACGAAGTTGTGTTAGATACAAACTACCACCGCGTGTTCTCTTGTCACCATGCTCACCTGGAATTCCAGATTTTTTTGCCATCACCTTATGAGCCTTTGGTGCAAGTGCATAACCTTCACGACGACTCTGTTTTACGATTGGGGAATTATCACGCGCCATTATGGTTTCCTTTCTCCCTTAGGTCGCACACCACCATGTGCAATTGGGGTTACATCAGTAATACTATCTATTTTAATTCCAACAGTAGAAATTGCCCGAATCGCCGCATCACGTCCCAAACCAATACCAGACACATAAACATCTACAGAATTAAGCGAATGATTTTTCTTAGCCAAATCTAAGGCTTTTTCAGCGGCAACTCCAGCCGCGAAAGCAGTACCTTTCTTTGAACCACGAAAACCATTTGCGCCGGCCGATGACGCCGTCAATACGCCACCATTTTTATCAGTCACACTAATAATCGTGTTATTAAAAGTCGATTGAATATGGACTGCGCCAGCGTTAACAATTCTTTTAGCCTTTTTAGCAGTTTTTGCTTTTGGGGCTGTTGATTCGCTAACTTCATTAGTAATATTTTTCACTTCTTCTTCTGCCATAATCACTCCTTAAGTCTTACTCGCTGCTTTAGGTTGTGTACCACCGACCGCGATCGCCTTACCCTTACGAGTACGTGCATTCGTACGAGTACGTTGGCCGTTGACTGGTAATTTAGCCTTGTGGCGGATACCCTTATAAGAATTGATATCCTTTAAACGTTTAATATTGTTGCTCACGAGACGTTTCAAATCACCTTCAACATGATATTTCGCAGAAATAATGTCGTTGATTTTTTGTTCTTCAGCCTCGGTGAGATCTTTCACCCGAGTGGTAGGCTCGATTTTAGCCTCCGCAAGGATGGCTTTTGAAGTCGTAGGTCCAATTCCGTAAACATAAGTAAGGGCAACCCATACTTGTTTTTCGGAAGGAATTACGACACTAGCTATTCTAGCCATTTTTAACCCTGCCTTTGCTTATTTTTAGGTTTTTTCTTATTGATGACACGAAGCACACCCTTCCGGCGCACTATGATATCATCAGGTGAGATTTTCTTAACACTTGCACGTACTTTCATGTGTTAAAATTATCCTTTCCTATTATAAGGCTATGATTTTTCAATTTTTACCTCTATTATTTATAGAAGTTAAAAATCTTAATCAAAACCCCGTTGATATTAATCTTTGAGACGAAAGCTGATTCTGCCCTTTGTAAGATCGTAAGGGGTTAACTCAACTTCGACCCTGTCGCCCGGGACGAGACGAATATAGTTTTTTCGCATCTTCCCACTCATATGGGCAACAATAACATGACCATTCTCGAGTTCAACCCGAAACTGGGTATTTGGCAGCGCCTCAATAACACTACCCGTGAGCTTAATCACTTCCTTTTGACTAGCCATAAATTACCCATCCAGTATAGCACAGTTTTTCTAAAATGTAAATAGGAAACGGACGTTTATTAACTATTCTCTAACACCGCTCGCGTAAATTGGCGAGATAAGTAAGTTCTCTGCTGTTGTGACCATTCGCCAGTACACGAGATTAGAGTTACCGACTCCTTGCCCGCCACCGGCGATTTCGCCGCTGTTTTCATATATGCATCAGAATCCGCTAAGGCCACAGTTTCATTTTCAACTACATTATAAATAAACATTTCGCCATCCCCCCTTTCAATAATAATTTTGTCACCTTTAACAAGTTCTGGTAAGTTTTTAAAAACCCCAAAAACATGCGGCCCGCCATTATGCCCATCAATAATCATTGTACCACCTTGTCCAGGCTTGCCAGACGCATCATACCATCCTACATCAAAGATGTTATTTGGCGTTGATAACTCGCCTTTAGAATTTACGCCCATTGGCAAAACTCTAGCCTTTTCAATACCGAGTTTTTCGATCGACAAATAGCGTGGACGGTCTGCCGCTACTCTATATTCTTGAATCTCCATAATAGTCGGCTCCACTTCTACTAATTCTTCTTGTGCTTCCTCTGCCCCTTCAGCCACTGCTCGCTCGCTACCGTCTTTTTCAAAATAATAATTATGTTCAAAAACCGCCACACGAATTAAGAAAATTAAGAGCAAAATTCCCAATATCCCCCAAATACTCCATTTTATTATTTTGCGCCAACCCTTAATTTTTAAGCTCATTGCCGAAATCATCATAAGTTATCATTAAAGCTCGGGAATCCACCGACCGAAGATTCTCTAACGCCACCGTCACCACGATTAAAAGTCCAGTACCGGAAATCGACAAGCCAATTGGCGCACCAGTCACTACAATAAATATATAATCCGTAATAAACGGTAGCATCGCGATAAGACCTAAAGCCAACGCGCCAAACAAATCCAAACGATTTACCACCTTACTAAGATACTTAGAAGTTGCAATCCCCGGCCTTACCCCTTCTATAAAGCCCCCTTGTTTTTGCAAATTATCCGCAATTTCTTTCGTGTTGAAAATAATCGAAGTATAAAAATACGTAAACATAAAAACCAACACAAAATACAATGCTGGATACACAAACCATCGGCCAGTAATTCCATCCGGGTACATTGATGCAAAATTGTTAGCCGAAGGAGCCGAAAATACCGCCACTAATGTTGTTCCAAACTCATTACCCGGGTTTACGGTAGTAATCACCTGGCCAATCAACGCCGGTAAAGAAAGAAAAGCCGTTGCAAAAATTACCGGAATCACGCCAGCCGCAATTAATTTAATTGGTAAAATTGACTTGATCCCGCCATAAGACGAATTGCCATGTACTCTTTTAGCATAATTAACCGTAATGATTCTCTGTGCCTCATTAATTTTAACTAAGAAATAAATCACCACTAGCATCGCAATTGCAAAACCTAAAACAATCCAAAAAACGGTTGGGTTAACTGGTAGCTCAAACCAACCAAACAAATTCAACGAACCTTGAGTTGTATCAAAAAGCGCCGATCCAAGAGATGCCATCGTAGTTGGAAGCTGCGAAATAATCGATGCAAAAATTAGCGTCGAAATACCATTGCCAATTCCTTGTTCTGTGATAAGTTCACCCATCCACATTAAAATCAAAGAACCAGCCGTCATTGCAGTCACCGAAAGCGCCCAGTCACTCGCAGTTGGAACAAAGTCGGTCGCAATATTTGCCGAAACTGTCGACTGATATAAAATAAAAATATACGCAATCGATTGTACAACCGCCAACGGCACAGTCAACATTCTGGTCCATTGATTAATTTTACGACGACCAGTTTCGCCATCATTCGAAAGCTCTTCTAGGCTCGGTATCGCCTTAGTCAAAAGCTGTATCACAATAGAACCAGTAATGTACGGCGAAAGCCCTACCAAAATAATGCTAAATGAAGCTAATCCACCACCAGAAATTAAATTAAGAAAATTCGAAAAATCTGATTTCTCTAATAAATTAGACACAGCATCCTTAAAAGTGTTTGCGTCGCCCATTGGCACTGGAATTTGCGCAAGAAGCCGATATGCCACAATAATCCCGAGTATAATTAATACTCGTTTTAACATGTCTTTATTTTTTAGGGATTTGAAAATCGTCTTAAAATGCATATAACCTCTTTGTAACTGTCTATAATAGTATCACGTATCGAAACAAAAAACAACTGAAATAATATTACCCTGAACAAAAAAAAGACAACCAAAGCATATTTTGGTTGTCTTTTTATTTATAGGTTTTCGAGATCTTCTTCTGTAGGTATTTTAGAATCAGATGTTTCAAAATCCTCAAGTGGCGCCACGCCAGTTCCTACTGGAATCTTTCGACCGATAATTACATTTTCTTTGAGACCACGCAATCTATCAACTCGTCCATTAATAGCGGCGTTAATTAACACTCTAGTAGTGTCTTGGAAAGAGGCCGCTGAAAGGAACGAATCAGAAAAGATTGATACCTTTGTAATACCAAGCAAAAGATTAGTATAAGTCGCTGGAGTCTTACCAGCTGCTTCAAGCTCTTTATTAGCAAGCATAGCCGCAGCTTTTGATGTGATATCTCCAGAGACAAATTCTGAATCACCCGGTTCGTTTATTTGAACTCTTGAGAACATCTGACGTACCAAAATTTCAAGATGTTTTGGTGAAATTTCATGACCTTGAGCTGCATAGACATTTAACACGTCATTCATAATGTAACGCTCAGTCGCTTCAATTCCTTTATATTTTAATAAGTCTTGAAGATTGAGAGACCCCGTTGTCAAACGATCACCCGCAGCTACCATATCGTTATTCTTTACTACAAGCTCTGCATCACCAGGCACCTCAATTTTTACCGGAGCCGTAGCTGAAGCAACCAATATAATTGCGTCTTTCACCAGTTCAACAATCCCCTCACGAGGCGCTTTAATCGCAACTTTATCGCCACTCTTCTTTACTAATGTAGCCCCAGATTTCACGCTTTCACCATCCTTCACAGCTGGCTTGCGACCATTCAATTCAAATCTTTCAATCGCACCTGATTGTGGAGTTATCTGTACAACATAATGGTTGTTATCTTCCCAAATCTCTACTGAGCCGTTAGTTGGCGAGACATAAGCTTGACCTTTTGGTGTTCGAGCTTCAAGTAGCTCTTCAACACGTGGAAGACCTCTTGCGATTGCACCAGAACCTGCTACACCAGAACCGTGTTTAGTATCAAGCGTTAGCTGCGTACCTGGTTCACCCAAAGACTGCGCCGCAATTACACCGACTGGCTCATTTGCAGCTACCAGCTCACGAGTTGACATATCTACACCATAAGCCTTACGCGGAATTCCATCTACGGCGGTAGTAGAAAGCACTGATTGTATTTTTACTGAATCAATTTTCTCATCAGCTTCAAGCTGTTCAGCCATTTCCTTCGTAATAAGCTCGTCTGCTTCTAGGTAACCTGGCACCGCTTCGGCCGTATAACGACCAGAAAGACGTGCCGCAAAACCAATTCCAGACAATTCGGTCTCATTACGATAAACGGTAAATCCTGGATCTTCTGCTTCTTCATTGGTGGTAAACACGTCTTGAGAAACATCCACCAGGCGACGAGTCAAATACCCAGAATCTGCTGTACGCAGAGCCGTCGAAACCTGACCCTGACGGGCACCTCGTGTCGCAATAAACGACTCCAAAGTATTTAAACCTTTCTTATAAGAAGATTTCACTGGAAGCTCAATTTCATTGTTATTAATGTCAACCATGATACCGATCTCAGCCGACGCTAACTTAATATTCGAAATGTTACCACGTGCACCCGAGTTCACCATCACCGCAATATCAGTATCCATTTCCGATAATTTGCCTTGCAAAAATTCAGAAATCTTTTTATCGATATCACGCCAGTTAGCAATCGTCAATTTATAACGTTCTTCTTCAGTCACTAACCCGTCATCAAATTGTTGCTGAATTAAAGCGGTCTTAGCATCACCTTCCGCAATGAAACCATCAATTTCATCATAGGTAGGATAATCATCCTTTGCTGTAGAAATTGAAGCTATTGTTTCATATTCAAACGCTAAATCTTTCAAGTCGTCTGCGGTTTTAACCATCACCTCCGAGCCATAAAGGTCAAAGATGTCAGCCATCACTTTAGACAAATGTTTTTTCGTCTGAACTGAGTTATCGTATGGATAATCCTTTGGCAAAATTTCATTGAAAATCACCCGTCCTAAAGTAGTGTTACGAATTTCCTTCTTCGCAAACACCCGAATTGGCGTCTGAAGTGCAATAATGCCTTGATCATATGCCATCTCTGCTTCATAAACCGACGAAAACGCTTTTGGATCACCCTGGTCAGTTCCTGGTTTATCGTAAGTTAGATAATATGCACCAAGCACCACATCTTGATAAATAGCAAGCACCGGAGAACCATCGGCTGGTTTCAGTAAGTTCTTTGAAGCCGACATTAATTCTCGAGCCTCTGCCTGAGCGGCATCAGAAAGTGGTAGATGTACTGCCATCTGATCACCATCATAGTCCGCATTAAATCCAGATGCTACCAAAGGATGCAATTTGATTGCCTTACCTTCGATCAACCTCGGCTGGAAAGCTTGCACCGAAAGACGGTGAAGTGACGGAGCCCGGTTTAAAAGCACATATTTACCTTTAATCACTTCGTCTAGAGCATCCCAAACCACAGTTTCCTTAGCTTCAATTAAACGCGAAGCAGCCCTAATGTTGTTTGCATACTCATTACCGATTAACCATGAAATTACAAAGGGCTTAAATAATTCTAATGCCATCTGTTTTGGCAAGCCGCATTCATTAAGTTTGAGTTCCGGACCGACTACAATTACTGAACGACCAGAATAATCTACGCGCTTACCTAATAGGTTTTGACGGAAACGCCCTTGTTTACCTTTTAGTAAATCAGAAAGTGATTTTAATTTTCTACGCCCATTCGAAGAATTAGCACCTCTAGAACCATGCGCCGCCGAATTATCAATCAAAGCGTCTACTGCTTCTTGAAGCATTCTCATTTCATTTCGGCAAATCACTTCCGGAGCATTAAGGTCTAATAATTTTTTCAAACGATTATTACGATTAATCACGCGTCGATACAAATCATTCAAATCAGATGTCGCAAAACGTCCGCCAGGCAATGCAATCATTGGCCGAAGATCTGGTGGAATTACCGGAATCACTGTAAGAATTAAATCTTCTGGACGAATTCCTGCCGCTTGCATACCCTCTAAGGTTTTCAAACGTTTTTGGATTCTTTTTTCCTTTTGACCTTTTGTTTCAGCTTCTTCCTTATGTAATTCTTCAATTAACTTATCTAAATCAATTTCGTCCAACATCTTCTTTATTGCCGTCGCACCCATTTCTACAACAATTAAATCTTCATATTCTTCCGGCAAATTACGATATTGAGCCTCAGTAATTACGCCACCCTTCTTAAACGATTCAAGCAAAGTTTTCCGCGAAAGATAGTCTGCTTCCAGTTCTTCCAATTCTTTAGTCTGAGCTTCAGCCAAAGCCTTTACATTTGCACCTTCAGCCTTAGCATCTTTTTCATAACGAATCTTGATAGCTTCACGTGCCGCACCCGTCTGACTTTCAAGGTTCTCAAGAGCTTTGTTAATCTCTTCAGTTTTAGCATCAATAATTAGATAGGTTGCAAAATAGACAACTTTTTCGATATTTTTCACCGTGATATCAAGTAACAAACTAAGCGCTGAAGGGATGCCACGCATAAACCAAATATGTGCCACCGGCGCCGCCAAAGCAATATGACCCATTCGCTCACGTCGAGTAATTGACTTGGTGACTAAGTTTCCTTCCTTATCAACTGCCGCCTCACGGCTCCTCACACCTTTTAGTTTTGAATCATGAGGGTTAATATCTTTAGTTGGACCAAAAATCCTTTCGCAGAACAAACCATCACGTTCTGGTTTTTGGGTGCGATAGTTGATGGTTTCCGGCTTCGTAACTTCACCATAACTCCAATTCAAAATATCATCCCGGCTTGCCACCGTTAATCTAATTGAATCAAAGTCCGAAGCGCTAATGAAATTATCCATCCACGCCATATTAGAACTCCTCTCCGAGGTCAACTGTACCATCGTCAAAATCTTCGACTGCTTCCTCCTCCGTAGT
>JAEEGL011987043.1_pt1 | contig 15130 bp, 10 predicted proteins | sample 9134231 | NCBI WGS metagenome assembly JAEEGL01 (sample SAMN16246548, study PRJNA631951) | gut metagenome | biome: gut microbiome; feature: rumen; material: fiber-attached | host: Bos | place: Iran: Karaj | collected 2018-10 | reverse complement strand
GTAAGACCACGCCTGGCATGCTCATGCTGGAGAAGCAGGCCGTGAAGATTTGCGGAGTCTGCAACCACCGTATCGGTCTCTTCGACATGATTCTGCTGAAGGATAACCATGTGGACTTCGCAGGCGGCATCGTCAATGCCATTGACCGCTGCCACCAGTATCTCGATGCCAAGGGATTGAAACTGAAGATTGAGATAGAAGTACGTTCGTTTGACGAGTTGAATCAGGTGTTGGAACACGGAGGCGTGGATCGTATCATGCTCGACAACTTCTCCGTTCCCGATACGAAGAAGGCTGTGGATCTGATTGCCCACCGCTATGAGACGGAATCGTCAGGCGGCATCACCTTCGACACCATACGTGACTATGCCGAACAGGGCGTTGACTTCATTTCTGTAGGTGCCTTGACCCATAGTGTGAAAGGTCTTGATATGAGTTTCAAGGCTTGCTAAGTAATTCGGGAGCAAGGAACTGGGCCGTATAGCTCTGCTGGCAGCGTATCACCTCTTCGGGGGTGCCCGCTGCCAGAATTGTTCCACCACCACGACCGCCTTCTGGTCCCATATCGATGATATGGTCAGCCTGTTTGATGACATCGAGGTTGTGCTCGATGACGATAACTGTGTTGCCACGATCCACCAGTCGCTGCAGTACCTGCATGAGGATGCGGATGTCTTCGAAATGCAGACCCGTCGTAGGCTCGTCGAGAATGTAGAGCGTGCGGCCTGTGTCGCGCTTCGACAGTTCGGTGGCCAGTTTCACACGCTGGCTCTCACCACCGCTGAGGGTGGTCGAAGGCTGTCCTAATTTGATATAGCCTAGACCCACATCCTGAATGGTTTTGATTTTCCGCAGGATGTCGGGCACGTTCTCAAAGAATTCGCAGGCCTGATTGATGGTCATATCGAGAACGTAGGCGATGGACTTGCCCTTATAGCGCACTTCAAGTGTCTCACGGTTATAGCGCTTGCCATGCCACTCCTCGCAGGGCACCTGGATGTCAGGCAGGCAATTCATCTCAATGGTTTTGTAGCCATTGCCGCCGCAGGTCTCGCAGCGGCCTCCTTTCACGTTAAACGAGAAACGTCCAGGCTTATAACCGCGAATCTTGGCTTCAGGCAACCCTACAAACAAAGTGCGGATGTCGCTGAACACGCCTGTATAGGTGGCTGGATTGGAACGAGGCGTGCGTCCAATGGGCGACTGATCTACATCGACCACTTTGTCGATGAGATCCAGACCCTCAATGCTGTCGTAGGGCATGGGACGTTTCAGCGAGCGATAGAAATGCTGTGAGAGGATGGGGTGAAGGGTCTCGTTGATGAGCGTCGATTTGCCTGAACCGCTCACGCCTGTGACGACAATGAGCTTGCCCAAGGGGAAAGCGGCATCGACGTGCTTCAGATTGTTGCCGGAGGCACCTCGGACAATGAGAGACTGGCCTGTGCCAGGACGACGCGTCAGTTTCTTGCCGTCGAGCAACTTGGCATCTCCCTCACGCAGATACTGAGCAGTGATGGTGTCGGTCTTCAGCATCTCCTGAGGCGTACCTTGGAAAACCACTTCACCACCTTTGCGACCCGCACGCGGCCCGATGTCAACGATATAGTCGGCTGCCAGCATCATGTCCTTGTCGTGTTCCACCACAATGACCGTGTTGCCCAAGTCGCGCAGTTCCTTGAGCGAACGGATGAGGCGGGCGTTGTCGCGCTGATGGAGGCCGATGCTCGGCTCATCGAGGATATAAAGCACGTTGACCAGTTGCGAACCGATCTGTGTGGCCAGACGGATGCGCTGGCTTTCGCCTCCGGAAAGAGAGGCTGACTGACGATTGAGTGAGAGATAGTCGAGGCCCACGTCGAGCAGGAATTTCAGACGGGTGCGTATCTCTTTCAGAATCTCAACGGCTATCTGCTGTTGCTGCGAGTCCAAGTGTTGCTCAGCTTCGGTGAGCCAGTCTTGCAGCTGGTCGATGTCCATCGATGACAGTTCGGCAATGTTCTTGTCCCAGATGCGATAGGAGAGTGCCTCGCGGTTGAGTCGCTGACCATGACACTCAGGACATTCACATTCGGCCAGAAACTGCTCGGCCCATTTCTGGGCGGCAGCCGTGTCATCGCCCTCCATGATGTCGCGCAGATACTTGATGATACCGTCGAAAGCTACAAAGTAGTCGCTGGAAGTGTGGACTACCTCTTTATCTATGCGCACATTCTCCAGCGAACCGTAAAGGATCTCGTTCATCGCCTCGTCGGGAATGTCGTCAATGGGCGCCTTCAGATTCAAATCATATTTCTTCAGGATGGCGTCAATCTGCCAGAAGATGAGCTGGTTCTTGTATTTTCCCAAGGGGATGATGCCGCCTTCATGGATGCTCAACTTGCGATTGGGGATGACTTTCTCGAGGTCAATCTCGCTGACAACGCCCAGGCCCTTGCATCGCGGACAGGCTCCTTGTGGGGAGTTGAAAGAGAAGTTGTTGGGAGCAGGGTCGCTGTAGCTGATGCCCGTCGTAGGACACATCAATCGCTTGGAGAAGTGCTTGACGGTGCCCGTCTCATGATTCATAATCATGATGAGGCCTTCGCCCTGCTTCATGGCAATCTGTACCGACTTCTTCAGACGCTCGGAGGGTGCCACCGCTTTCTCATCATCGGCTGTGATGGCTGGTAGCGCCATCTTGTCGATGACCACCTCGATGTCGTGGTTCTTATAGCGGTCCACTTTCATGCCGCGCGTAATCTCTACCACTTCGCCATCGACGCGCATGGTCAGATAGCCCTTGCGCCGCATCGACTCAAACAGTTCGCGGTAGTGGCCTTTGCGGGAGCGGACGACTGGAGCCAGAATCAGAATCTTCTGACCTGCATAGTCGTGCAGGATCATGTCAACCACCTTCTCCTCGGTATATTTCACCATCAGTTCGCCCGTGGCGTAGCTATAGGCTTTGCCGGCACGGGCAAAGAGCAGACGCAGATAGTCGTAGATCTCTGTGGTGGTGCCTACGGTAGAACGGGGATTCTTGTTGGTGGTCTTCTGGTCTATACTGATGACGGGCGAAAGACCCGTGATCTTGTCAACATCCGGGCGCTCCATGCCTCCCAGAAAGTTACGGGCATAGGCTGAGAATGTCTCGATATAACGGCGTTGACCTTCGGCAAAGATGGTGTCGAAGGCCAATGACGATTTGCCTGAACCTGAAAGACCGGTGATGACGGTGAGCGAGCCACGCGGTATCTCTACGTCGATGTTCTTCAGATTGTGAACCCTCGCACCATAGACACAAATCTTCTCGCCCGTCATGCTATTCTGATCCACCTGCTGTGCTTCCATCTTTCTTTGTGAATCCAGTTAACACGTTGATGTCCTTACGGATGTTATAATCCTTGCCGTCGGCTCCCTTGGCCTCGCAGTGCAGGAAATAGACGCCGTCCTTTACGACTTTGCCATGAAACCTTCCGTCCCATCGGCCGGCAGGGTCGTTCCATTCGTAGAGCTTCTGTCCCCAGCGATTAAAGATGATGGCTTTGAAGGAAACGATGCTTTTCCAGTGGTCAGGGCTGTTCGGATCGTTGACCCCCTTGGCACCGTAATAGTCATTGTAACCATCGTCGTTGGGAGAGAAAGCGTTGGGAAACTCCAGCTTACTATCGGCGATGGTAATCACGATAGTGGTTGAATCCTCTATGATGTCATCGCCTTTGCGCATGTTTGCCTTGAGCACTATATTATAGGTGCCCGACTCCACGAAGGTATAGTTGGTGTCCTCCTCATAGCGAACAAAGAGCTCCTGGCGTCCAGAATTGTTGCGCGTCAGGTGGAAATGCCATTCGTATGAGGGCGTCCAGTCGCCCATATCGGTAGGGTTGGCACGGAACTCCACTTCCAGCGGAGCCTCGCCGTCACTGATGTTGGTGGTCTCCTGCCTGACATTGTCTTTATCTGTGTAGTAGGCTTTCCCATCTATTTTCTGCCCCCAAACAGCAGTGGGCAGCAAAACGAGGGCCAAGAGCCACATGATGAGTACTTTCTTCATATAAATCTGTATGTTTGAGCTGCAAAGATACGAAAAAAATGTAATAAATGATTCTTTATTCATAAATCTTAATTCTTAATTCATAATTTTTATTACCTTTGTAGCGCAAAACGATAAAACGAAGAATTGTCAATGCAACGTATCTTACGATTTTTCTTGTTGTCGATGGTTTTGACAGTAGCTGTCGATACGGTGGTTGCCCAGTCGAATCGCTGGCGCGACATGCACAAAGTGAAGAAAAAGGAAACGCTCTATAGTATCAGTCGCGACTATGGTATCACGCTGGAAGAGCTGATTCAGGCCAATCCGGAAATGGCTTCGCCTGACTATAAACTGAAAAAGGGTGCTACTGTGTTCATCCCTTTCCAGAAGACACCTGCTCAGACGGCTAATCCGCAAGAGGCCTCCCAGCAGTCGCCTGCCACCGTTGATGTGCGCAATCGGGCTATCCGACTGGGCGTGATGTTGCCTTTGCACGATGTGGATGGCGACGGCAAACGTATGGTGGAATACTATCGTGGCGTGCTGATGGCATGCGATAGCCTGAAGAAACAGGGCATTTCCATCGATGTCTTTGCTTGGAATGCAAGCAAGGACTGCGATATGAAGAATATTCTCAATGACACGAACGCACAGTCGTGCGACATCATCATTGGTCCGCTCTATTCGTCTCAGGTGAATGCGCTGTCGGAGTTCGTAGCCAAGTATGGCATCATGATGGTGATTCCTTTCTCGATAGAGGCACCAGAGCTCTACAGCAACAAGAATATCTTCCAGATTTATCAGAATCCGAATGAACTGAACGAATCGACGGCTCGTCGCTTCACGGAATGGTTCAAGGATTATCACCCTGTGATTGTGGATTGTGGGGATACGAACAGTACTAAAGGAGCATTTACAAGTCTGTTGCGTCGTCATTTGGAGTCGAAGGCGATTGACTATAATCTGACCAGCATGAGCTCTACGGACGAGAACTTCAAAAAGGCGTTCGCTCTCGATAAGCAGAATATTGTGGTGCTGAACACGGCTCGAAGTAGCGACATGATTTCGCTGTTCGGAAAGCTGAGTGCTGTCTCGGCTGCTGATCCCAACATACAGATTGCCACTTTCGGCTATACGGAATGGCTGATGTATTCTAACCGCCAGCTGGAGAACTTCTACCGTTATAATGTTCACGTGCCTTCCTATTTCTTTACCAATCAGACATCGCATGCCACCGATCATCTGCAGAACCTCTATCACAGGAACTTCCATCAGCAGATGATGCAGAGCCTGCCCCGTTTTGCGCTTACAGGTTTTGATCATGCCTATTTCTTCTTGAAAGGACTGAACAAATACGGTAAGACCTTTGATGGGGCAGCTGGCCGTTTCGGCTATCCTGCTGTGCAGACACCTCTGAAGTTTGAGCGGTTAGGTGTAGGCGGCTATCAGAACCGTGCTTATTTGTTTGTGCGCTATAAGACCGACCACACCATCGATCTTGTCAACTATTAATATGCTAAGCACGACGGATATGTTGAGCGCATTGAAGCGAGTCCTCTGTTTCCTGATTTTTGCAGGAGCCTTCTCCCCTATGGCTTTTGCGCAGATAGGCGAGTATCGCAGTGAGTTCGCGCTGGGCGTCAATGGCGGCTATGTGTTGAGCAATGTGGGCTTTATGCCCGAGGTGCCGCAGGACATGCACAGTGGAATGACGGCTGGCCTCTCCCTGCGCTATACGAGTGAGAAATATTTCAGCAGCATCTGTGCCATCGTGGCTGAGGTGAACTATGCCAAGGTGGGATGGAGAGAGAAAATCCTTACCCCCAACGACCAACCTGTGATCAATAAAGTGACGGGACTGCCTGAAAAATATGAGCGCGACCTTACCTATATTCAAGTGCCGGTGTTTGCACGTATGGGGTGGGGACGTGAGCGAAAAGGATTCCAGGTGTTCGTCCAGGCTGGTCCTCAAGTGGGCTTCCTGCTTTCCGACAAGACGAGGACGAACTTCCCGTGGGAGAGTCGGACGCCCGTCTATGAAGACGGTTCGGGACGTACGTCGAGTGTCGTGGCTCAGGATACGATGTCTGTGGAGCGTAAGGTGGATTACGGTATTGCTGCCGGTCTCGGCCTGGAGTTCTCCCATCGGAAACTGGGTCATTTCCTGCTTGAAGGTCGCTATTACTATGGTTTGGGCGACATCTATGGTAACTCGAAGAAAGATTACTTCGGGCGCTCGAATCTGAATAATATCGTCATCAAGCTGACGTACCTCTTTGATATTTCGAAAACTAATAACTCTAAAATTAAATAAATTATGTTTGAAAATCAACCGAAAGGACTTTATGCGTTGGCGCTGGCCAACACGGGCGAACGGTTCGGCTACTACACGATGCTGGCCGTCTTCGCATTGTTTCTTCGTGCTAACTACGGACTGGATGCTGCATGGGCAGGCGAAATCTATAGCGATTTCCTCATGCTCGTCTATTTCCTGCCCATCGTGGGTGGCTGGCTTGCTGACAAGTTCGGCTTTGGCCGTATGGTCACCATTGGCATCTTAATTATGTTTGGAGGTTATTTGCTGCTTTCAGTGCCTCTGGGTGGCGACAAAGTCGCACTGGTCGTGATGTTGGCGGCACTGGTGCTCATCGGACTGGGAACCGGCTTGTTTAAGGGCAATCTTCAGGTGATGGTGGGCGACCTCTACAATGATCCGAAGTATGCCGGACAGCGTGACTCAGGATTCTCCATCTTCTACATGGCCATCAATATCGGTGCGCTGTTTGCTCCGACGGCTGCTGTGAAGATTATGGAATGGGCGCAGCAGAATCTTGGCACGTCGGTAAACGATTCCTATCACTTTGCATTTGCAGTGGCTTGTGCCTCGCTCATCCTCTCCATTGCCATCTACTACGCTTTCCGTGGCACCTTCCGTCACGTAGAGGGTGGAAAAAAGACGGCTGACAGCACTTCGGCTGCGGTAGAGGAACTGCCTAAGGAGGAAACGAAGGCTCGCATCGTGGCACTCTGCCTGGTCTTTGCCGTGGTCATTTTCTTCTGGATGGCCTTCCATCAGAACGGTCTGTCGCTGACATACTTTGCCGATGAGTTCACAGCCAAGAGTTCTACAGGCGTTGAGGGCATGGCCTTCAATGTGTGGAACCTGGTCTGCATCATCTTCATTGTTTACGCTCTTTTCTCACTGTTCCAGTCGAAAACGGGTAAGGGAAAGGCTATATCGGCTGTTGTCATTGCTGCCTCTCTGGCTTTCTTGTTTTTCCAGTACGATGCTACCAAGAATGAGATTGTGGCCGTCTCGGCTCCTATCTTCCAGCAGTTCAATCCCTTCTATGTGGTTGCGCTGACACCCGTTTCGCTGGCCATTTTCGGTTCGCTCTCGGCCAAAGGCAAGGAGCCTTCTGCACCACGAAAGATTGCTTATGGCATGGTGGTGGCAGGCCTGGCCTACTGTCTGATGGCTGTTGCATCGTTTGGCCTGCCCATGCCACAGGTCACGACAAGTCCTGAAGGCGAGTCGGTGGCTGTTCATGTGGCTGACGTTACGCCGCAGTTGCTCATTTACACCTATCTTATATTGACATTTGCCGAGTTGCTGCTCTCACCGATGGGCATCTCGTTCGTCTCGAAGGTTGCACCTCCGAAGTACAAGGGATTGATGATGGGTGGCTGGTTTGTGGCCACGGCCATCGGCAATAAGCTGGTAGGTGTGGGCGGCTATCTTTGGGGCAATATTCCCCTTTGGGCTGTTTGGAGTGTGTTCATTGCTCTTTGCATCATTTCGGCAATCTTTATGTTCTCTATCATGAAACGTCTGGAGAAAGTGTGCTAAATGTTCCTTTCACTGCTATTATCAGGATTTCTCACTTTCGTTGAGTTGAATTGTGAGAATCTGTTTGATACACGCCACGACTCCCTCAAGCAGGACACAGAGTTCCTGCCTGAGGGAGTCCGTCATTGGACACCACAGCGCTATTGGCGGAAACTGAACAATGTGGGACAGGAGATTCTGTCGTGCTCAGAAGAACTGCCTGACCTTGTGGCGCTGTGTGAGGTGGAGAGTGACACCGTCCTGCACGATCTCACCCGTCGTTCGCTGTTGCGTGGCGCAGGCTATGAGTATCTGATGACAGAGTCGCCCGATGTGCGCGGCTTGGATGTTGCTTTGCTCTATCAGCCCTCCTCTTTCCTTCCGATTTGTTATGAGACGCTGAGCATTGAACCGATGGACGGCATGCGTCCCACGCGTGATATCCTCTATGTCAAGGGATTGACGGGCATTGATGATACGCTCCATCTGTTCGTTGTCCATGCACCCAGTCGCTATGGTGGAGAACGTATCAGTCGCCCTTATCGCATGCGGGTGGCAGAACGTTTGGCTAGTGAGGTGAAAGCAATAGGCGATGGGCAGATCCTAATAGCGGGCGACTTCAACGACTATGCTGACGATGCCGCTTTGCGCCATCTTGAACGTTTAGGACTTACCAATGTCAGTAAGAAAGCGAGAGGCTGGCGCAACAATGTGAAGGGCAATTATCGGCATGAAGGGCGTTGGCGCAGTTTGGATCATGTGCTGGTGTCTGCCTCCTTGCGTGAACGAGTGGCTGAAACCTATATCAACGATGCCGACTTCCTGCTGGAGGAAGAACCACAATATGGAGGCATGCGCCCTCATCGCACTTTCCGTGGCTACCGCTATCAGAATGGCTATAGCGACCATCTGCCTTTAGTGGTAAGATTTAGACGCGGCGGCGGAACTCAGAGCAGGTGATGGCTGTGGCAATGGCCACATTCAGGCTCTCAGCTCCTTCGCGGAAGGCGGGTATGAGCAGTTTGCGAGTGATGAGTTGGCGAATGGGTGCCGAAATGCCGTTCCCTTCATTGCCCATGATAATGATGCCTTCTGGAGTGAGCTCCTGACGATAGATGTCAGTGCCGTCAAGCAGGGTGCCATAGACGGGTAGGGTGGTGTGCGACAATAATTCTGCCAAGTCCATATATATTATATGTACGCGTGCGATGCTTCCCATCGTCGCTTGCACCACCTTCGGGTTCCAAGCGTCAGCGGTGTCGTGGGAGCAGAAAATGGTGTCAATGCCAAACCAGTCGGCTATGCGGATGATAGTGCCCAGATTGCCTGGATCTTGCACGCCGTCAAGTGCCAGATAGAGTTTGGGCGCCAGTTTGTTGATGGCTTGTTCTGTCTCGTCAGATGAAGTGTTCCCCTTTTGCCCTATTTCGCTTTCAGGTATGGGAAAAACGGCCAGCACCTGTTGGGGGTGCTGTAAGAAACTCACTTTCCTCAGTTCCTCTTCTGTCACGGGCGTGATGTCAAGTCCGTTTCTTTTTTGCTGCCATTGTTCGGTGGCCAGTAGCAGACGCGGTTGGAAACCGCAATCCAGCAGGTCGCCCACGACCTTTGGACCTTCTGCCACGAAAGCCTTTTCACGTTGACGGTATTTCTTCTGTTCCAGTTGCCTGATGTATTTCGCTTGGTTCTTGCTGAGCATGTTTTATCTGCGATTTTGGGAAATTTGACTACAAAGGTAAAAATAATTCTCAATTCTCAATTCTCAATTCTCAATTATTTTGTACCTTTGCATCTAAATTATGCGAAAACTCCTGTTTTTATCCATCCTGATGGGTGTTGCGGGCATCTTGGTGACATCATGCTCTGTGACGCGTTATGTGCCTGAAGGTGAGTTTCTGCTCAACCATGCCCGTATTACGGTGGAAGGTGAAAACAAGGAAATCAGCACTACTCAGCTTCGCAATTATCTGCGTCAACAGCCCAATACTCGTTGGTTCATGATGGTTAGAATACCTCTGGAGACCTATTCTATGTCTGGACGTGATACGACGAAATGGATCAACAGACTACTGCGCTCTTTAGGTGAGGCACCTGTGATATACGATAGTGTGCAGGCTGTGCAGACGCGTGCCGATCTGGAACAGGAGATTCACAATGAGGGCTTCCTGCATGGTCAAGTGTCTTTGCACACCCGCCGTCATGGGAAGAAGATGGAAACCAATTATGTCATTCATCCAGGCGAGCCCTATTTTATTGACAGCGTGGAGTATCACATCGCCGACGAGCGCATTCGTGAAATCCTTGAGCAGTCCGACGATCAGTCACGACGCCTCCTGAAGCCAGGAATGAAGTTTGATGTCGCCCGTCTTGATGAGGAGCGTAAGCGCATCGCCTCTTTGTTGAGCGATCAGGGCTACTATCGTTTCCATAAAGAGAACATTACCTATGTGGCTGATACAACGGCATCGTCACGAATGATAAAGGTAGGACTCTATCTGCATCCTTACACCCGTCCTGAGATGCCTGATACTGCCCATCCCCAATTCTTCATACGTAATATCCATTATGCCAGTGGCGATCCTTATGACAATCGCATCCACCTGCGTCGCCATGTGTTGACGGAGTGTACCCACATGGACGAAGGACAGACTTATTCTTCAACGGCGCTACAGCAGACCTTCAACCATTTCGGACGCATGCAGGCCGTCAAATATACCAACATCTCCTTCGAACAGGTGGATGCTGACCAGCTGGACTGCTACATTCAGTTGCAGACCAATAAGCCTTCTACGCTGAGCTTCCAGCCTGAGGGTACGAATACGGCTGGCGACTTAGGTGCCGCTGCCAAGCTCACCTATCAGAATCGCAATCTTTTCAAGGGCAGCGAGGTGTTCAGCGTGGAACTTCGTGGTGCTTATGAGGCAATCCGTGGACTGGAGGGCTATAGCGAACAGGATTTTATCGAGTATTCTGCCGAGACGCGACTCGCTTTCCCCCGTTTCATCGTGCCTTTTATAGATCGTGACCTTCGCCGTCGATTGAATGCCACGAGCGAGGTCTCGGTGAGCTATGACATGCAGAACCGTCCTGAGTATCACCGTCGAATACTCTCTGCGGCCTGGAGATACAAGTGGAGCTTCCCCAACCGTCGTGACAAGTTCCTGTTGGATCTGCTCGACCTGAACTATGTGTTCATGCCTTGGATCTCCGATACGTTCCGTAAGGATTATCTGGACAGCGAGAATAACCGCAATGCCATCTTGCGCTATAACTATGAGGATCTATTTATCACCAAGATTGGTTTCGGCTATTCCTTCAGTAATCGTGTCTTTGCTTTGAAGACGAACGTTGAGACATCGGGTAACCTGCTCTCGTTGGGAGCGAAGACCTTTAATGTGGAAAAAGATAACAATGGGCAGTATCGACTGTTCAATATTGCCTTTGCCCAGTATGCGAAATGTGATATCGACCTTACGCGCTCGTTTCAGATAGACCCTGTGAACCAACTGGTCTTCCATCTTGGAGTGGGTGTTGCCTATCCTTATGGTAATAGCACTATCCTTCCATTTGAGAAGCGCTATTTTGCAGGTGGCGCTAACAGCGTGCGTGGCTGGAGTGTGCGTTCGTTGGGACCTGGCAGATTTAAGGAAAAAGACGGCCGCATTAACTTTATCAACCAGACGGGCGACATGAAACTGGATATGAATGCGGAATATCGCACGCATCTTTTCTGGAAATTGAATGGCGCCTTGTTCGTCGATGCAGGTAATATCTGGACCATTCGCGACTATCAGGACCAGCCTGGCGGTCAGTTCATCCCCAGTCGGTTCTTGTCTGATTTGGCGGTGAGCTATGGCCTTGGCTTCCGTTTCAACTTCGATTATTTCATCCTGCGCTTCGATTTGGGCATGAAGGCCGTCAATCCTTCCTATGAGATGGAGGAAGAAGAGCATTATCCGATTGCCCATCCCCGTTTCAGTCGCGATCTCGCCTTCCATTTTGCAGTAGGCATGCCCTTCTGAGCCAGGGACGATGAAATGTTTGTGCAAAAAGTCTGCTCCCCTCTCAAACCCTTTATTTTCTAGGACGCGTCCCAGTAATTCCTCCACCGCGACCTAGGAAATTTTCTTTAGTGCCCCAATTTTTCTCCCTTTTTCTTTGAATAATCGATTATTATTCGTAATTTTGCCGCAGATAAACTATATAGGAGATTTAGAATAATATGACACAACTGACAGTTTCAATAGAGGATGTTTCCATGCTTGACCAGATACGGCAGGCCATCAGTCTCTTGCGTGGCGTCACCAGCGTCACCTTAAGGCGGCAAACCAAAACGAGTATGGATCGCGCTATCGACGACATCAAACATGGCCGGGTCTATGAGGCCAGCAGCGTTGAGGACTTGATAAACCAGTGTAAGGCATGAAGTACACGTTGCGCTATACTGGCGAGTTCAAGCGTTCGCTGAAACGTTGCCTCAAACGAGGCTACGACGAGCATTTGTTGACAGAAGTCCTTAACATCCTGTCAGCAGAAGGTAAACTTCCAGAGAAATATAGACCGCACATTCTTCATGGCCAGTTCGAAGGCTACTGGGAATGCCACATCACTCCTGACTGGCTTCTTGTCTGGGATCAAAATGATCGGGAACTTGTGTTGTTGATGACTAATACAGGCACTCACTCCGACCTGTTCGGCAAGAACAGACGTTAGTGAAGCCACATAAAATAATGTATAAACTCAAACTCTATTGCGTATGAAATAAACATCAAGACGTATAGACATATAGAAATTGAAGCGTCCGCTTGAATCTTGTTTCCGAAAATCTGCAAATTAGAAGAAACACACAAGAGTAAAGGCATGGATGCTCACGCCGCTGGCGTGGGCTTTTACTCGTATAAGTGTGTTAGGTGTTTGCAGATACCTCGGAAACGTAAGCGAAGTAATTGCTCACGTTTTATTTTTGTGTCTTTTCAAACAGAATCATTTATATTCAATAACAAATAAAACTCAAGGATTATGAAACAATTTAAACTTTCTTTTCTGCTCTTCGTGCTCATGAGCATGATGAGCAACAAGGCTTCGGCCTTCGACTATGACTTTTATGAGGATAATGGAGATGGAGTCACCATTTACTACAAGTTAATTAATGAAAATACTGAAGTAGAGGTAGTCTGTCCTGAAGTCGGAGAACACGACGAATTCTATAACTATTACGTAACTGATAACTGCTACAACCAAGAAGTAATCCATATTCCTGAGAATGTGGGTAGATGGATGGGTAATTATGTGGAATACCCAGTTACCAGCATTGCCGCAGCAACCTTCTATAATTGTACGGAATTGGTCGAACTAACCATTCCTGAAAGTGTTACCAATATCGGTGACGATGCTTTTTATGGCTGCTCAAATTTGGGCGAAATTGATTTGCCTTATGGAATTACAAGAATTGGTGATAGAACTTTTAGTGGTTGTGCTAAATTATCTTCCATCGTTATACCCAATAGTGTTACAACAATCGGAGTATCTGCATTTGCTGGATGTAGTAAATTACAGACAGTTTATTTCTCAAACAACCTTACTTCTATTGGTGGAAATGCATTTGAAAGATGTGTTGAATTATCGTCAATTGAATTGCCTAATAGTCTTGAAACTATTGGAATGGCTGTTTTTAAAGAATGCTCAAAAATCCAATCTGTGTATATCCCTTCAAATGTAAAAGAAATAGGGGTTAATCCATTTACGATGTGTGAAGGAATTCAATATGTGAGTGTTTCTCCATCCAATCCACGATATGATTCTAATAATATAAATGGAATTGTGGAGACAAGCACAAGCAAACTGATTATGGCTGCCAGAAATGCAACGATTCCCAATCGAATAAAAATCATTGGTCGAGTTGCTTTCCTATGTCATTCGGGGGTTCCTCATGCATCTACAAGAGACGTTGACCGTTCCATTATTCTACCTGAGGGAGTGGAGGAAGCCGAAGATTTTACTCTAGCATCAGGTCTTCATGTTGACAAAATAAGAATCCCGTCTACATTAAAGAAACTCAATGATTATCAGTTTACCCGTTGCTATGTTGATATTTTAGAATTAGCGGATATAAAGGCATGGTGTGAAGCTGAAATAAGAGGTTATGTTGGTCCTTATGACGAGGATGCGATTGAAAAATTGTATTATGACGGAGTGGAGGTAAAAGAGTTGGTGATACCAGATGGTACAACTAAAGTAAGAGCCCTTTGTTTTAGTTATGTTAAAGGAATAACATCAGTGAAAATTCCTAATAGCGTGACGAGCATCGGTTATCGTGCTTTCAGGGGCTGTTCAAACTTGACCTCAGTTGAGATTCCGAGTAGCGTAACTGGGATCGGTTACGGAGCTTTCGACGACTGTACTGGTCTGACTTCTGTCACCGTTGAATGGGAAACTCCCATAACCATTACATCAGACGTGTTCTCCAATCGTACTAATGCTACCCTCTATGTCCCCAGAGGCAGTAAAGCCGCATACGAGGCTGCTAATTACTGGAAAGAATTCAAGGAAATTGTGGAGTATGATCCCAATGTTGAAATAACGATGGGCAGTAGTGGTATCACAACTTATAGTAGTAATTTTAATCTTGATTTTACCAGCGTGAGCGGCCTGAAGGCTTATATCGCCAGCGGTTTCAGCCCGTCAACGGGTGAACTGGCTATGCTGCGCATATATAAAGTCCCTGCAGGCGAGGGAATATTGTTGAAGGGTGAACCTGGTAGCTACGAAGTGCCCGGCGTAAAGTCAGATTACATCTATGCCAATATGTTGGTGGGCGTGCCAAAGGCTACGACCGTTGAGCCTACTGACGGCGAATATACGAACTTCATTTTGGCGAATGACGAAGTGAAGGGAATCGGCTTCTATCCGCTGGCCTCGGCAGGCGAGATAGGCCCCAACAAGGCTTACCTCCAGGTACTCAGTTCTGCATTCGCAGCTGCTCGCAGCCTCCGCATGGTGTTTGATGATGAGGAAGAGGGGACTACGGGCATCAGCGCTTCGCTAAATGATAAAGGACAAATGATGAATGATAAACCTATCTTCGACCTCCAAGGCCGCCGCGTGGCCAATCCCACTCGTGGCCTCTATATCAAGGACGGAAAGAAGATCATGGTGAAATGATGATTTAGGAGATAGACCTAAAGGTCTTGGTTATGAAAGAAATTAGCATAATTAGAATAATTATTCCAGAAATTAATCTTAAAATCGTGGATTCGTGATTAAGTGCATGATAAAAAAGAATT
>JAEEGL011157368.1_pt1 | contig 15130 bp, 7 predicted proteins | sample 9134231 | NCBI WGS metagenome assembly JAEEGL01 (sample SAMN16246548, study PRJNA631951) | gut metagenome | biome: gut microbiome; feature: rumen; material: fiber-attached | host: Bos | place: Iran: Karaj | collected 2018-10 | reverse complement strand
TCCTGGATTTCCGGACCTACGAAAGCGGGAAAATGACCGTAAACCGAGAACCCGTCGATGTAAAGTCCTTCCTGGAAGACCTCAACCTGATGTTCCGGAATATCATCCGTCAGCGCCGGATCAACTTCCGGTTCGACTGCCAGGATGAGGTTTCGAAGATGATGATCGACAAGAACAAGTTGGAGAAAATCTATTTCAACCTGGTATCCAACGCCTTCAAGCATGTCAGGAACAATGGCACCATCCATGTCGGCCTGAAAAAGGATGAAGGAAGGATGGAACTTTCCGTGTTCAACACGGGTTCCTATATTCCGCAGGACAAGGTCAAGGACATCTTCGAGCGTTTCTACAAGATGGGGACGGACAACGAGAGCACCGGTATCGGCCTGGCGCTCACGGCTTCACTCGTCTCGGTCCTGGGCGGCGACATCCGGGTGGACAGCAGTCCCGAAATCGGCACCAAGTTCATCGTCGACCTGCCCTTCATCCCCGTCGAAGAAGAAAACGCGGTCCAGGTCCCGGCGACGACGGACCTTTCCTATTCCCAGCGCCGGATCGACAATGAAATCGCTCCGGGATTCCAGGATGATATCCTGGATGACCTGGAAGATACCGGGAAACCGACCATCCTCGTCATCGAGGACAACCCGGACATGCTGCAGTTCATCAAGAACCTGCTCTCGGAAGACTACCGGGTCCTGCTGGCCCCGAACGGAGAACGAGGCGTGGAAAAAGCGGTCCAGTATCTGCCGCAACTGATCCTCTGCGACATCATGATGCCGGGAATGGACGGCTACGAAGTCTGCAAGACCATCCGGAGCAAGCCCAAGACGGAACACATCCCCATCATCCTGCTTACGGCCTGCTCGCTCGACGAGCAGAAAGCAAAGGGATATGAGTCCGGTGCCGACGCCTATATCCAGAAGCCCTTCAATGCACAGGTCCTGAAAATCCGCATCCAGAAACTGCTCGAGAAGGACGAGACCATCCGCAAGGCCGTCGGTAACGACTGGCTCCTGGACCGTCATCCGGATTCCACGAGCGAAAGTACGGCCGTGGTCAGCAAACTGAAGACCTTCGTCGAGGAAAACATCGAGAAGGATATCAGCATCGAAGACATCACCCGGCACCTGGGACTGTCCAAGGCGACGCTATACCGGAAACTGCGGGAAGTCACGGATTACTCCCCCGTAGACCTGGTCCGGCTGATCCGCCTGCGGCATGCCATCAACCTGATCCAGTACGAAGGAAAGGACATTTCGGTCGCGGCCTTCGAGTCCGGATTCAACTCCGCTTCCTATTTCTCACGGACTTTCCAAAAATACTACAAAGTCGCGCCACGGGAGTGGATAAAACAGAACTGCTGAGCAACAATCGTGAAAGGACGGCCTCGAAAAAGCCGTCCTTTCATTTTTGTCTCATTCTCTAAAACGATTTAATCTTTTTGTCTCATTGACACATGACGAAAAGTGTTTGAGACAATTGTGTCATCAATTTCGCCCTAAATATCGGAAATTGCGGTCACAAAACGTTTTAGAACATTTGTTTTTTCCATAAAACCTATTGTAAAACTAACACCTCTTATTATGATCCACCCGTTATTGAAAAAAGGATGCATGCTTATGGCAGCGTTCTTCATGACAGTGGCAGCGTACGCACAGACCACCGTCATCCGCGGTACCGTCGTCGGTGAGGACAATCAGCCGGTCTTCGGAGCGGCCATCCTCGAAGTCGGCAATACCTCAAACGGCGTCATGGTTGAATCTGACGGTTCTTTCGTGATCACCGTAAAGAACGGCGCCTCTGTCGAGGTTTCCTGCCTTGGCTATGCCACCCAGACTCTCCCGGCGGCCAACGGCATGAAAGTCGTCCTCGTACCTGAGTCGCAGATGGTTGAAGAGACCGTCGTGGTCGGTTATACGACCCAGCGCAAGAGCGACCTTACCGGCTCTGTCACGGTCGTTTCCGTCGAAGACCTGAAGAACACTCCGTCCCTGGACGTGATGAGCGCCATGCAGGGCCGCGTCGCCGGTATGAACATTTCCCAGTCCGGTGACCCGTCCGCCCGCGCAAACATCCGCATCCGTGGTGTCGGTACCCTCAACAACACCGATCCGCTCTACATCGTGGACGGTATGCCTACGACCCAGGGTATCAAGGAAATCAACGCTTCCGATATCCAGTCCATCCAGGTCCTGAAAGATGCGGCTTCCGCCTCCATCTACGGTTCCCGTGCTGCGAACGGTGTCATCATCGTCACCACCAACAGGGGCCAGGAAGGCAACCTGCGCATCAACTTCAACGCCTCCGGCGAGTTCTCCTCCTACGGACGCCCGATCAAGCTTGCGAACGCCGAGCAGTTCGGTGAAATCATCTGGCGCGCTTACACGCATGACGGTTACGACCCGAACACCAACCCGTACGCCTATCACTTCGATGCGAACGGCAAGATGACCAACAAGATCGGTGTCGACGACCTCCTCAGCCCGAACACCAACATGACCTTCAGCGACACCGACTGGTGGAAGGCCATCACCCAGAACTCCTTCCGTCAGACCTACGAACTCTCCGTGAGCAACGGTACCAAGAACGGACAGTACTACTTCTCCCTCGGTTACACCAGCGGTAACGGTATCATCGTCAACTCCCGGTACAACCGCTACAACGCCCGCGTGAACTCTTCTTACAACCTGTTCAACAACCTCATCACCATCGGTGAGAACCTCACGGTCTCCTATTCCGATGAATTGGGCGCGGCATCCAACACCCAGGGTACTTCCGTTCTCAGCCTGGCTTACGCCGACATGCCGAACGTGCCTGTCCGCACGAAGGACGGCATCGGCTGGGGCGGTCCTGTCGGCGGTATGTCCGACCGTATGAACGTCGCCCGTATCGTCAACGACGCCCGTAACAACTCCAACACCGGCTGGCGCCTCTTCGGCAGCGCCTACATCGACATCCGCCCGGTCAAGGGCCTGACGATCCACAGCGGTTTCAGCCCGGAATACAGCAACCGTTTCAACAAGGTATATGTCTATCCGTACCAGGATGGTAACCTCGGCGGCAACGAACTTTCCGCGGCCTTCACCACCAACAACCGGCTCAACTGGACTTGGTCCACGACCGTCAACTATGCGCTCGATATCAAGAAGCATCGTGCCAACTTCCTCGTCGGTCACGAAATGATCTCGAACGACTCCGTCAACATGTACACCAAGACCCTCGGTTATTCCATCGACGATCCGAACTACATGTGGCCGGACGCCGCTACGGGTTCCTCCATCGTTACCGGTAACGAGACCAAGAGCGCCCTCCAGTCCCTCTTCGGCAAGATCGACTACTCCTACGACAACCGCTACCTCCTCGGCCTGACCGCCCGTTACGACGGTTCCTCCAAGTTCGGTAAGGATAACCAATTCGCGTTCTTCCCGTCCGTCTCCGTCGGTTGGCGTATCTCCCAGGAAGCCTTCATGCAGGATGTGTCCTGGATCACCGACCTGAAACTCCGCGCCTCCTGGGGTACCAACGGTAACCAGCAGATCGCCGACGGTGGTGCATACACCCTCTACGATCCGGGTGCAGGCGCAACCTCCACCGAAATCGTCTGGGGCCGCTGGAACTATGCGACCGTCTATGACATGGCCGGTGCCGGTACCGGTACCCTCTCCTCCGGTTTCCGCCGTTACCAGAACGGCAACTCTTCCCTGAAGTGGGAGACCTCCGAGCAGTATGACCTCGGCTTCGACTTCAACTTCTGGAACTACAAGCTCTATGGTACCTTCGACTGGTACTACAAGAACACCTATGATATTCTTGTCAAGCCGACCGTCCTCGGTGTCCTCGGCGAAGGTGCCCAGCGCTATGAGAACGGTGCCACCCTCGAGAACCGTGGTATTGAAATCTCCATCGGTACCCGCGGCCGCACCAAGTTCGGCATGACCTACGACATCAACGGTAACTTCTACACCTGGCACAACAAGGTGACCTACCTGCCTGAATCCGTCTACTCCGCCTATCCGGGCAACGGTACGACCGACATCATCCTCGGCCGCAACGTCAACTCCTACTATGGCTACCGCGCCCTCGGCCTGTACAAGACCGAAGCCGAACTCAACGACGGCATCGAAATCGGTTCCATGAACAAGGGTAAGGGCCTCGGCCGTATCAAGTGGGACGATATCAACGGTGACGGCAAGATCACCAACGCCGACCGTGTCTACTTCGGCAATCCGGAACCGGACCTGTCCTTCGGTATCAACATCAACCTCGGCTACAAGAACTGGGACTTCACCATGTTCTGGGAAGGCAAACTCGGCTACTATGCCAATACCGGCGACAAGAGCCAGCGTACCCTGTTCATCACCGACATGGGTTCCAACAAGGGTGCTGACATCCTCGGCGCATGGACTCCGGACAATCCGAACTCCAAGATCCCGGCCCTGACGACCACGAACAACAACAACGAGACGGCGACGTCCACGTACTTCTATGAGAACCACAGCTATGCCAAGCTTCGCAACGTACAGCTCGGTTATACCCTTCGCAACGACTTCACCAAGAAGATCGGTCTGAGCCGCTGCCGCTTCTACGTCACCGGACAGAACCTCTTCTGGTTCGATTCCAAGGACTTCACGGGCCGCGATCCGGAGCAGACCGGCTACGGCTATCCGCTTCCGCAGAACCTTCTGGTCGGCGTCCAGCTGTCCTTCTAATCTGAGACTCTGAAGCTATTGAAACTATTAAACAGACTGTATTATGAAAAAAATTATAACTGCTGCGTTTATGGCTCTGGCTCTGGCTGCTACCAGTTGCACAGATTTCCTCGACTGCCCGCCGAGCGCTGTCCTTTCAGACGCCAACGTTCAGGGTGCAGGTGCCATTGACGGTCTCGTCGTGGCTTCCTACGCCATGCTTGCCAACGACTACTGGAACCGCCCGATGAACATGTGGTGCTTCATGGAAGTCGGCTCCGACAATGCCTACAAGGGCGGCGGTTCCCTCTCCGACCAGGGTAACATCAACTACATCGAGCAGCATGAGGCCGTCCAGGCCAGCAACGGATACTACAACAACATGTGGACGTATCTGTATTCCGGTATCGGCCGCTGCAACTCCGCACTCGTCCAGCTCGTGGCTGTCGACGCGAAAGACTATCCGATGAAGGAACAGCGGATCGCCGAGATGAAGTTCCTCCGCGCCCAGTTCTACTGGAGACTCCTCGTCCTGATGAACGACATCGTCTGGGTCGACGAGACCATGGACACCGAGGCGATCAACAACGCCACCAACTACGACCTCACCCCGGCCCAGATCTGGGACAAACTCTATCAGGACTGCGTGGATGCCTACAACGTCCTCCCCGAGACCCAGACTGAACTGGCCCGCCCGACAAAGTATGCCGCCGCGGCCGCAGCCGCCAAGATGGCCTTCCTGAGCTCCACCAAGCTCGACCAGACCACCTGGGCATGGCAGGGCGTGGACAAGGAAAAGATGCAGAACGTCCTGAAGTGGACCAAGATCGTCATGGACAGCGGCAAATTCAGCCTCTGGGATGACATTGGTGTCAACTTCTATCCGGAAGGCGACAATGGCAAGGAGTCCATCTGGGCCATCCAGTATTCCCACGATGACGGCACCATGTACGGCCGCGGCAACTTCGCCAACGGTCTGAACTGGCCGGTCAAGATCAACGGCTGCGACTTCTACAAACCGTCCGTGAACCTGATCAACGCCTATCGTACCCGTGACGGTATCCCGATGTTCGAGGATTTCAACGTCCACACCAAGTACAGCAAGGACGCCTTCAAGCCGACCGACCTCGGCAAGGTGGACCCGCGCGTCTTCCACACCGTCGCCATGCCGACCGTCGCCTTCAAGATGACCTACGACACCAGCGTCGACAACAACAACATCTACAACTACGACTGGATGCGTGACCCGGCTGACTACTTCATCTTCTCCTCCCTGCGTCAGGTCATGCCGACCACCAGCGAGACCATCAACTGGATCGTCCCGTACCTGGGCTGCACCCTCAACCAGGCCGAATATCGCTATGACGATATCCTCCTGATGCGTGCCGAGGCCCTCATCGAGACCGGTTCCTGGAAGGATGCCAAGGCCCTGGTCAACCAGCTCCGCGAGCGTGCCGCCAAGTCCACCACCTACTTCCAGGATCCTCGCTTCGGCGTTCCGCTGGAGAACCTCGAGTGCCGTCCGTACACGGATGCCGAATGGTCCAGCGAGGATTTCGCCCGCAAGGCCCTGCACTTCGAGCGCCGTCTCGAACTCGCGACCGAAGGCTGCCGCTTCTGGGACCTGATCCGCTGGGGTGAGGCCGAGAAGGTCATGAACAAGTACTACCAGGAAGAGCAGCAGTATGCTCCGTACCTGAAAAACGCGAAGTTCGACACCGCCGAAGATACCTTTGGTCCTGTTCCGCTGACGCAGATCACGCTGTCCAAGGGTGCCTACAAACAGCACGGTAAATACTAACCGATAACTGTACTTTTCAACTGGTTTGCGGAGGCCGTGGCGAGACGGTCGCGGCCTCCCTTAAAAATTTGACAGAACGGAGAAAAAACCGTAACTTCAAACCCAAGAACCAAATAGCCATGAAATTATATCATTTTCTTACAGGTGCGCTTTGCGCGGCACTGGCCGTTTCCTGCGGCGGCCGTGTCGTGATCGAAGACTTCGAGAAAGGGCTGGACAACTGGAAGGCCGAAGGAGAAGTCTTCACGGGAACGACTTCGGGCGGCGACGCTACCGGTTTCCAAGGAGCATCCTACCTGAAAAGCACGGACGACGATGCGGTGTCCGGTTCCCTGACCTCCGCTCCGTTCGCCATCACGAAGCCGTTCATCAACATGCTCCTCGGCGGTCCGAAAGCCATGGGCTTCGGTGGTGCGTCCAACGCCGTCCGCCTGATCGTGGACGGGGAGGAAGTCCGTACCGCCACGTCTATCAGCAGTGTCCCCACCGCCTTCGAGTGGGTATCCTGGGATGTCAAGGACCTGGTCGGCAAAGAGGCCTCCATCAAGATCGATGTCGCCCCCGCCCGCAACTACGGCACCCGCCGTATGCCGCGCGGATATATCATGGTCGACCAGATCGAGCAGGGTCCCAAGAAACTCAGCACCTTCATGGACGAGTATGCCGTGACCCTCAAGGCAGACAAGAAATATATCCTGATCCCGGCCTCCAACACCGGCACCAACTCCCGCCTTTCCGTGGAAGTTGACGGCGTGAATGTCCTCGGCAACGCCCAGAGCGCCCGTCCGGCCGCCACGGATATCGAATACTACATCCCTGTCAACGTCGAGAAATACGCCGGCAAGGACGTTACCGTGAAACTCACGGGTATCAAGACCACGGACGCCGTCTACGGTGCCATCAAGACCTCCGACGAGCCGGGCAACGCGTTCAACGAGACCTATCGTCCGCTCGTCCACTTCTCTCCGGAATTCGGCTGGACCAACGACCCCAACGGCATGGTCTACGTCAACGGTGAATGGCATCTCTCCCTCCAGTACAACCCGTACGGCACTTCCCACGGCAACATGCACTGGGGCCTGAGCGTCTCCAAGGACCTGATCCACTGGAAAGATTCTCCGGCGATCATCGCTCCGGACGAACTGGGATCCATCTTCTCCGGCAGCGCGGTCGTCGACCATGAAAACACCGCCGGCTTCGGCAAGGACGCCGTCGTCGCCATCTACACCTCCGCCGGCCAGGGACAGCGCCAGAGCATCGCCTGGTCCACCGACGGCGGCTACAACTTCACCAAATATCCCGGCAACCCGGTCCTCGCCGATCCCAACGAGCGGAACTTCCGCGATCCGAAGGTCAACTGGATCAAGGATCAGTGGGTCATGGCCCTCGCCTGCGGCCAGGTCATCCGCTTCTACGGTTCCAAGGACCTCAAGGAATGGTACTTCCTCAGCGATTTCGGCACGGGCTACGGCTCCCATGACGGTGTCTGGGAGTGCCCTGACCTGCTGAAGTTCAACTACGGCGGCCAGGAGAAGTGGGTGCTCTTCGTCAGCATCAACCCGGGCGGTCCGAACGGTGGCAGCATCACCCAGTACTTCATCGGCAAGTTCGACGGCAAGAACTTCAAGGCTGACAACCTGCCTTACCCGCTGTGGGTGGACGAGGGTGTCGACAACTATGCCGGCGTCACCTTCGGCAACGCTCCTGACGGACGCAACGTCTTCATGGGCTGGATGAGCAACTGGGTCTACACCGGCCAGACTCCGACCCATGCCTTCCGCAACGGCATGACCCTGCCGCGCGACCTCTCCCTGAAGAGCAACGGACGTCATACGATCCTCGCCAGCCTGCCTTCTCCGGAAGTCTACGCCGCCCGCGGCGCCGAGAAGGCCGTTGAAGGCGCCAGCGCCGCCACGCAGTTCAGCGTGCCGGAGATCCTCGCCGGCAACAAGGGCGCCTACGAAATCGACTTCACCGTCGTTCCGGACGCCAAGGGAAGTTTCACCTTCAACCTGTCCAACAGCAAGGGCGAAACGACCGTCTGGCAGTTCGACCTCAAGGGCAACAAACTCAGTCTCGACCGCAGCAAGAGCGGTATCACGGACTTCAACCCGTCCTTCGCCGAAAAACCGGTGGTCGTGAACCTCAACCCGCGCGCCGAGTACAAGTGCCAGCTCTTCGTGGACAAGCTTTCCACCGAACTCTTCATCAATGACGGTGACATGGTCTTCACCAACTGCGTCTTCCCCACCGAGGTGTACAACCAGTTCGGTGTCAACGCAGAAGGCTGCAAGGTCTCCGTCAAGGATGTCAAGGTCTATGAACTGAAATAAATTGTCATGAGACTGAAACCTATCCTCTTTCTCTCGCTGTTGCTGGTTGCCGGATGCGGCAGCCAGCGGCAGGAGACGATTGACGCCGAAGGGAATTATACTCTGACGGATAAAGTCACCAAGCGGTACATGCTCATCCCGGCCACCTACTCCTCCACCCGCGGCGGCATGTCCGAGATGGACATCCAGATCGACGGAAAGAGTCTCTTCGAGTATCCGCAGACCATCGCGCCGGCCAAGGAGCAGACCGACTATCTCGTCCCCGTAGACCTGAAGGCCCACAAGGGCAGGAAGGTCATCCTGAAACTCTCAGGCATCTTTGAAGGCAGCCCGGTCATCGGCGGGATCCAGTTCTCCGACGAGAACGGCGTGGATTACGACGAGCCCTACCGCATGGTCTATCATTTCACCCCGGACTTCGGCTGGAACAACGACCCGAACGGCCTGTTCTACAAGGACGGCCTCTGGCACATGTCCTACCAGCACAACCCGTATTCCGTCTCCTGGGGCAACATGAGCTGGGGCCATTCCACCTCCAAGGACCTCCTGCACTGGGAGCACCACGGCGATATCCTCCGTCCGGACGAGATCGGTGCCATCTTCAGCGGCAGCGCCGTCATCGACCATGACAACACCGCCGGCTTCGGCAAGGATGCCGTCGTTGCCATTTATACCTCCGACCGTCAGGGCGAGCGCCAGAGCATCGCTTATTCCACGGACGGCGGCTATACCTACACCAAGTTCGAAGGCAATCCGGTCATCCCGGATCATCCGACGTCCCGCAACTTCCGCGATCCGAAGGTCTACTGGATCGGCGGGCAGTGGGTCATGGTCCTTTCCGTGAACCAGGTCGTCGAATTCTACGGATCCCCGGACCTGAAGAACTGGACGCTCCTGAGCAGTTTCGGAGAAGGCATCGGTTCCCACCTGAGTGTGTGGGAGTGCCCGGACCTGCGGAAATTCACCTATGAAGGAAAAGAAAAATGGGTCCTCTACGTCACCATCGGACGCGATCCGAACGGTGCGAACAACACCCAGTACTTCATCGGTGACTTCGACGGCAGGAATTTCACGGCCGATCCCCTTCCCTACCCGCTGTGGGTAGACCAGGGTGTCAACCAGTATGCCGGCGTCACCTTCGCGGAAGCACCGGACGACCGTACCGTCTTCATCGCCTGGCTGACCAGTTCCACCTTCCCCGGTACCGAGAAACCGGCAACCCGGTATTTCACCGGCGGCATGACGCTCCCGCACGACATGTTCCTCAAGAGCAACGGCGTGCATCCGATCCTCGCCAGCGTACCTTCTCCGGAAGTCTATGCCGGCCGCGGTGCCGCCCAGGCGCTGCAACTCGGCAAGGACGGCGACAAAGTCTCCATCCCCGGAGCCCAGACCGGCGCCTATGAACTCGACCTGACCTTCGTCCCGACCGGAAAGAAACCGTTCGGATTCGTCCTGTCCAACAGCAAGGGCGAAAAGGTCATCTACACCTTCGATCCGGCCCAGGGCATCCTCCTGACAGACCGGGCGGAAAGCGGCCTGCAGGCCTTTGCGCGCAATGTCGGCAACCCGATCATCTCGCAGATTCCCGGCCGCGGTGAATACAAGGTCCAGTTGTTCATCGACCGGATGGTATCCGAAATGTTCGTCAACGACGGTGATGCCGTAGCGACCAACTGCGTGTTCCCGTCCGAGTACTACGGGACCGTCGAAGTCTTCGGCGCCGCTTCCGTCAAGGATGCCGTCTGCTATCCCATGAAATAAACCTACCGACATGAACAAAAACAATAACCTCAGTAAACTGATCCCGATCATGTTCGCCTTCTTCGCGATGGGCTTCGTGGACATGGTCGGAACAGCCACCAACTACGTAAAAGCAGACTTCCAGCTCAGCGACACGATGGCGAACTTCCTGCCGTCGATGGTCTTCCTCTGGTTCTTCTTCCTCAGCGTGCCCACCAGCCTGCTGATGAACAAGATCGGAAAACGGAACACGGTAATCGTGAGTTTGTTCGTCACCGCCCTCGCACTGCTGCTCCCGCTTTTCGGCTACAACTACCCGGTGATGCTGGTTTCCTTCTGCCTCCTCGGCATCGGAAACACGCTCATGCAGGTATCGCTCAACCCGCTCATCTCCTGCGTGGTCAAGGGTGACAAACTGGCCAGTTCCCTGACGTTCGGACAGTTCGTCAAGGCCATCGCCTCCTTCATCGCCCCGATCATCGCCAGCTGGGCCGCTGTCAAGTTCGGCAACTGGCGGCTCCTCTACATCATCTTCCTGGTCATCGGCGTGATCGCGACCGTCTACCTGTGGATGACCAAGGTCGAAGAGGATGCCCCGTCCGCCGGTTCCTCCAGTTTCCTGGATGTCCTCAAGCTCCTGGGCATTCCCACGGTCCTGCTCTTCTTCCTCGGCATCGTCAGCCATGTCGGTATCGACGTGGGCGTCAACACGGCCGCTCCGAAGATCCTGATCGAACGGCTGGGCCTTCCGCTGACGGAAGCCGCCATCGCGACGAGCGTCTACTTCCTGTTCCGTACGATCGGCTGCTTCACCGGATCCATCATCCTGGCGAAGTGGGACCTCAAGAAGTTCTTCGCGCTGAGCGTCGCCCTGATGATCATCTCCATGATCGGACTGTTCGTCTGCCAGACCAAGATCGGCATCTACATCGCTATCGCCTGCGTCGGCTACGGCAACTCCAACATCTTCTCGATGATCTTCTCCAAGGCGCTCCTCTTCATGCCTGACAAGAAGAACGAGATGTCCGGCCTGATGATCATGGGCCTGATCGGCGGCACGATCTTCCCGCTGCTCATGGGCGTGCTTTCCGATGCGCTCGGCAGCCAGATCGGCGCTGTCATCGTCAACAGTTGCGGTGTAGTATACCTGCTCTTCCTCGCCGCGAAATTCATGAAAGAACAAAAAGCATAATAACATGGAAAGACCCATCGTAGGAATCGGCGAGATTCTGTTTGACCTGCTCCCGGCGGGAGCGCAACTGGGTGGTGCACCGGCGAATTTCGCCTATCACGTCAACCAGCTCGGCGGACACGGCATAGCCGTCAGCGCCATCGGGAAAGACGCGCTCGGCGAGGAAGTCAAGACCATCCTGACCGCCAAGAAGCTTGAGGCCATCCTGCCGGAAGTGGACTGCCCGACCGGCGTGGTGAACGTCACGCTGGACGACAAGGGCGTACCGACCTATACCATCATCGAAGGCGTCGCGTGGGACAACGTTCCCTACACCCCTGAAATGAAGGCGGTCGCCGCACAGGCCCGTGCCGTCTGTTTCGGCACCCTGGCCCAGCGGAATCCGGTCACCCGGCAGACGATCCTCTCCTTCATCGAAGACATGCCGAAGGACAGTCTGAAAGTCTATGACATCAACCTCCGGCAGCACTTCTTCTCCAAGGAGATCATCGAAACGTCCCTGCAAGTCGCCGATATCCTGAAGATCAACGACGAGGAAATCGTCACGGTCGCCGGGCTCCTCGGCCTGGACGGCACGCCGGAAGAAGCCTGCCGTGCCATCCTCCGTGCCTACGGGCTGCGGCTGGTCATCCTGACCAAGGGCGGCGACGGCAGCGAAGTCATCACCGAAGACAATGTCCTTTCGGTCACCTGCCCGAAAGTCAAGATCGCCGATACCGTCGGCGCCGGCGACTCCTTCACGGCCGCTTTCATCCGCGCCTATCTCCGCGGCGACAGCCTGGCCGAGTGCCACCGGCTCGCCAACGAAGTCTCCGCATACGTCTGCTCCCGCAGCGGTGCGATGCCTGACTACGACCGGTCATTCTAGTTTTTTTACCCGTACGGTCTGCCCCTACTTTGGGCAGACCGTATTCATTTTCCCCAAATTGCCATGAAAAAGTATCTTTTAATCCTGTCGTTCCTGGTTTTTGCCGGGATCGCATATGCCCAGCCTTCAAAGGTTACCAAATACTCTTTCTCCAACGACGCTGCCACCCAGCTGAAGGAACTTGCTTCCAATCCCATGATGCAGTACTATGCAGCATCGAGAAAAGCCACGACGGAAAAAGACGCTTACAAGAATCGTCCGATCTATCACTTCACGGCTCCGGAAAACCACCTCAACGACCCGAACGGCCTCTGCTACTGGAACGGCAACTGGCACATGTTCTACCAGGCCTATCCGCTGCTCGATCCCCGTCAGCACTGGGGCCACGCCATCAGCCCGGACCTCATCCACTGGAAGGACCTTCCGCTTGCAATCTATCCGGATCCTGAGCGTGCCGTGTTCTCCGGCGCCACCATGGTCGAGGACGGCCGTGTCATCGCCGCCTATTACGGCCTGGGCATCGGTGAAATGGTCGCCGTTTCCTCCGATCCGCTCCTGCTGAACTGGGAGAAACTCGGCGGAAAGCCGGTCATCGACCAGCCGAAGGACCGTGCTGCGGCCGGCTACATGACCTTCGACCCGTGCATCTGGTCCAAGGATGGCTTCTACTACATGATTTCCGGCAACTCCGAGCCCACCGGCCCCGGCGGACGCCGCCGTCCGGTCGAGTTCCTGTTCAAGAGCAAGGATCTCCAGAACTGGGAATACCTGCACCCCTTCGTCGAGATGGACCAGTACTCGCTGATCGGTGACGACCGTGCCTGCCCGTATTTCTGGCCGATCGGAAACAACGGGAAATACATCCTCAACCAGTTCTCCCACAAGAGCGGCGGCAAATACCTCGTCGGCGACTATGACAAGGCACGCGACAAGTTCGTCGTCACCAGCGGCGGAACGGTCAACAGCGGCGCCATCAACAATGGCGGCGTCCACGCCCCGAGCGCGTTCCCGGACGGCGAAGGCGGTGTCTATGTCATCTACAACACCCATGCTTACAACCCGATCGAGGGTGTCGACACCGACTGCATGACCCTGGTGTACCGCCAGACCATCGACGAATACGAGCGCGTCCACTTCACCCCTGCCGGCGACTACGCCTCGCTCCGCTATGACCCGGTGAGCCTGTCCGACATCGAACTGCCGGCGAACAAAGAGGTCGTCGTCGACGCTTTCCGCGGCAAGGCCATCGAGATGGAAATTGAATTTGACGCCGATACGCCGAGTTTCGAAATCAATGTCCTCCGCAGCCCGCTCAAGGAAGAATACACGACCATCACCTTCTACCGTGACAAGGGCTTCAACGACCGGACCAAGGACGGTGCCGAAGCCATACGGGACCGCTACAGCGTCATCGAAGTGGACAATGCCCACGGATCCCTCTCCCCGAACGTAACTGCCCGTGAACCGGACCTCAAGCATGTCCCCATGCCGGCCGACGGCAGCCTGAAACTCCATATCTTCATCGATCAGAGTATCGTCGAGGTCTTCGCCAATGACTACTCGGTCTCGATGGTCCGCACGTGGCCGATCCGTGAAGACAGCGACATGGTCTCCTTCCGCGCCTTCGGCAAGCCGGTAAAGATCAAGACGCTGAATGCCTGGAAGATGAAGGGTATCGAATAACGGTGTCGTATCATGAAACGATTGTTCATTACACTTGCCATGGCGGCTCTTCTGCCGTCCATGGCTTTGTTGTCCCAAGTCCCTCCCCAGACTCCGATAGGCCCGGACAACAAGTCAGCCGTCCCCTACTTCCGGTTCGGGACTACCCTGGAAGAGCAGGAGGCCCAGCTGGCCACCAATCCGCTGATGCTGCAATTCGCCGAAGGACGCAAGAAGCTCGCCTCGGACAGGTACCGCCCTGTCTTCCACTATGTCAATCCCGAAGGAAGCCTCAACGACCCCAACGGACTGTGCTTCTGGAACGGGAACTGGCACCTGTTCTACCAGGCCTACCCGAAAGAGGACCGTCGCCAGCACTGGGGCCATGCCGTCAGCAGCGACCTTGTCCACTGGCGTGACCTGCCCTATGCCATTTACCCGGGACCGGAACTGAAAGTCTACTCCGGCGGCACGCTCGTCGATGACGACAAGGTCATCGCCATGTACCACGGCACCATGCTCGGTAACATGGTGGCGACCTCCAGCGACCCGCTGCTGCTCAATTGGGACAAGGTCGGCGACGGAGCCGTCGTCCCGCTTGTGAATCCCAACGGGTTCACCCTTCCCTACTCCGTGTTCGACCCCTGTATCTGGAAAAAGGACGGCGTCTATTATTCCATCACCGGCGGCCGCACGCTCACCGGTCCGGGCGGAAAACCGGTCCGGGGGAATTCCCTGTTCCGCTCCCTGGACCTCGAGCACTGGGAGTATGTGCATGAATTCGTGGAAGATGACCGTTTCACCTTCATCGGCGACGACGGCGCCTGCCCGTATTTCTGG
>JAEEGL010439532.1_pt1 | contig 15130 bp, 11 predicted proteins | sample 9134231 | NCBI WGS metagenome assembly JAEEGL01 (sample SAMN16246548, study PRJNA631951) | gut metagenome | biome: gut microbiome; feature: rumen; material: fiber-attached | host: Bos | place: Iran: Karaj | collected 2018-10 | reverse complement strand
GCGGTGAGGATCCACCTCTTCCCATTCCGAACAGAGAAGTTAAGCTCACCATCGCCGATGGTACTGACCCACCAGTTGGGAGAGTAGGTAGCCGCCGTTTTTCGAGTCCCCGATCAGAGCAATCTGACCGGGGACTTTTGTATTATTTCTCTTGCATTTTTTCAGTGGAATTGTTACCTTTGCGAGCATTAAACTTAAGCCTTATGCTGCAAGTCTATTGCAAAAATTCCCGCACTACCCAGAAATTCCCCGAGGGTACATCTCTTCTGCAGATGCTTTCAGAGTTTGAGTTCGACCGTCCCTACACGATTGTCTCGGCCAAAGTCAACAATGTTTCGCAGGGACTGAAATTCAAAGTCTATCAAAATAAGGACATCGAATTCCTGGATGTCCGTGAACCGAGCGGAATGAGAGTATATTGCCGCTCTCTTTGTTTTTTGCTCTTCAAGGCAGCGCGTGACGTCTTTCCCGGAAGTGAGCTCTATATGGAACATCCTATTTCCCACGGCTACTTCTGCCACCTCCGTAAAGCCGACAAGACAGACATTACGCCGGAAGACCTTAAACTCCTGGAAGACAGGATGAAAGATCTTGTCGCACAGGACAAACCCTTCCACCGCTACGACGTCCAGACCGACCGCGCCATCAAGGAATTCCGCAAGGCCGGCTATGACGACAAGGTCCGCCTTCTGGAGTCCAGCGGCGAAGCCTACACTGACTATTATACCCTCGACGACACCGCCGACTACTATTATGGCAAGCTTGTCCCCTCTACCGGATACCTGAAGGTATGGGCCCTTATGCCATATTATGACGGCCTGCTTCTCAGAGTCCCGTCCTATGCCAATCCCAACGAACTGGCGACTTATATCGAGCAGCCGAAGACCTTCGAAGTCTTCAAGGAAAACCTTCGCTGGAATATGATTATGGGCCTGAATACGGTGGGGGACGTGAATGAGGCCATCCAGAACGGGCACGCGACCGAGCTTATCCAGATAGCCGAGGCCCTCCAGGAAAAGAAGATCGTCCAGATCGCCGAGGAAATAGACCGCCGCTATCACCGTGAAGAGAATCCCACCAGGATAGTCCTTATCACCGGTCCATCCTCATCCGGCAAGACAACCTTCTGCAAGAGACTCAGCCTTCAGCTCAAGGCCTGTGGCCTCAAGCCCGTGTCTATGTCAACGGACGATTATTTCGTCAACCGCGTGGACACCCCGAAATTCCCTGACGGCAGCTACGACTTCGACAATTTCGACACCGTGGACCACGATCTGATGGAGAGTGATATAATGAAACTCCTTGCAGGTGAGGTGATTTCGGCTCCGGAGTATAATTTCGTGACGGGTATGAGGGAGTACAATGGCAAGAATCTCAAGCTCGGTGCGGAAAGCATCCTTCTGATCGAAGGTATCCACGCGCTCAATCCCGGACTGACGAAGGACATCCCCGAAACGGCCAAGTTCAAGGTCTTCATCAATACCCTTACCGGAATCCTTTTGGACAACCATAACTGGATTCCGACAAGCGACAACCGCCTGCTTCGCCGCATCGTCCGCGACTATAACAAGGGGGCCTTTACCGCCCGCGAGTCTATCAGCCAGTGGCCCAATGTCCGCCGGAGCGAGCACCAGTGGATATATCCATATCAGGAGACCGCGGACGTGATGTTCAATTCCGCCTATCTGATTGAATTCGCGGTACTTAAGAACCACGCCGAGCCAATCCTCCGCTCTGTCCCGCAGAACTGTCCGGAGTATTCCGAGGCTCACCGCCTGCTGAAGTTCATCCATTACTTCATCCCCGTTCCGGACAAGGAGATTCCATCGACCTCCCTGCTCCGCGAGTTTGTCGGCGGTTCGAGTTTCAAGTAGCAGAAAAGAATAAAATATTTGTTATGAAAAGGATTATTGTCTCTTTCCTGTCATTAATCGTTATTTTCAGTGTCCTGCAGGCCAAGACCGTCAAAGGGACGGTCTCCTGTGATGGTAGTTCGCTTTCCGGAGTCATTGTGTCCGACGGCTACCGTTTCACCAGGACCGACGCCAAAGGAGCGTTCAAGATCAGTACCCATAAGGATGCGCGTTTCGTCTTTGTGGTCACCCCGTCTGGCTATGTGGCCGATTTTTCCTCCGGCGCTCCGGCTTTTTACCTGCCGATAAAGGGCACGAAAGCTTTTAACTTCAATCTGCAGAAGTTCTCTGATTCTCAAGACTATACCATATTCTCCGTTTCAGATCCGCAGATGCAGAACAAAAAGCATCTGAAGCGTTTCCGCGGGGCGCCTCTAGGTGACCTTCGCGGGATGGCGGCCCGCTGCAAAGCGGAGCGTCAGACGGTCGGAATCGCCCTCGGCGACATAGGCTGGAATGTCCTGGAACTGCACTCCGACTATAAAAAATCCATTGCTACGACCGGAATTCCGTTCTACTCCGTCATAGGTAACCACGATTTTATCCAGACGCGTTCCGGAATCGCCGCCGGAGAGGCCTATGAGTCATCTTTCGGTCCATATAACTATGCCTTTTTCCTTGGCGGAGACCTAGTAATCGGTCTTAACAACATAGAGTTTGTCGCGAGCGGCAAGCCGGATCCGTCCAAGTCCTCTAATAATTATCACGAAGGCTATTCTCTCGAAACTCTGGACTTCCTGAGAGGCCTGCTTGCACTTGTCCCGAAGGGGACTCATCTGCTGATCGCCCAGCATAGCCCGGTCTTCGAATATGGCTCCAAAGGCGGTGTGAACCGGATGGATGAATTCATCTCCATTCTGGACGGCTATAATGTCGACATCCTTTCCGGCCATTCCCATATAATGAACAACAGGCAGCTTGCCCCAAATGTCCGTGACCATAACGCCGCGGCTATCGGCGGAGCCTGGTGGGCCACCGACTGGTGCCGCGACGGTACACCGAGAGGTTATGAGATATTCACGAAGAAGGGGAGTGATTTCAGCTGGCGCTGGCATAATATCGACTATCCGGACGAATTCCAGGTCGAATTCATCCCTATGGGCAAGGCTCCTCTCCATCCCAACGATATCCTGGCCAATGTCTGGGATTCCGACAGCGACTGGACCGTCAGCTGGAGCGAGGACGGGGGAGAGTGGCGTAAGGCTGAGCTTGTCGCCGACGTATCGCCGACTTATGTGTCTCAGATTATGGAGGTCTACAAGGGCGATTTCGACAAGATTCCCGGCTATAAGAAACCCTTCCCCACGCCGCATTACTATGCCGCGAGTCCTTCGCAGTATGCCCGTGAGGTCAGGATGAAGGTCCAGGCACCCGATGGCAGGCAGTGGAGCCAGAGTTTCACCCTCGACGGCTACATCGACCTTCAGGCCCACCGCGGCGGCGCCGGACTGATGCCGGAGAATACCGTCTCAGCTATGAAAAAAGCAATGGACCTGAGAGTCAATACTTTGGAGTTTGACCTTCACGTCAGCGGCGATGGCCAGGTAGTCGTCTCGCACGACAGTTATTTCCATCCCCGCTACTCCACACGTCCGGACGGCAGCCTGGTTCAGAAAGGCGATCCCAAGGAATACCTTTATAAGATGCCTTACGACAGCATCGCGAAATACGACGTGGGCCTGAAATTCGTGGACCGCTGGCCGACGCAGCAGAAACTTTCAGAGCACAAGCCTCTCGCCTCCGACCTGATTGATTTCGCTGAAGCCTATGCCCGTAAGAAGGGCCTGTCCCCGATGCGCTATAATATTGAGATCAAGTCACTTGAGGGCAAAGGAGAGGGCAAGGACTGGCCCGAGTACCACGAGTTCGTGGACAAGTGCATCCCGCTTCTTCTGTCCAAGAATCTCGGCGACAGGCTCGTGGTCCAGAGTTTTGACCGCAGGGCCCTCGAGTATATCCATTCCAAGTACCCGCAGGTGAGGCTTTCCCTCCTGACCGATGATGACGAGAAAGAGATTGCGGAGATCCTCTCAAAGATGAGCTTTATTCCGGACTGGTGGTCGCCCCATTTCAGCGTGGTCACAAAGGAAAATGTAGCCTACTGCCACGCTCTCGGTCTAAAGGTCGTTCCTTGGACTGTCGACGAGGAGGAGGATATCCTCAGGATTGCGGACTGCTCCGTAGACGCGATAATTTCGAACTATCCCGACAGGCTGATAAAACTGCTCCGCTAGTCAGAGAGTCTGGACAAGGGTCAGGCCGTTCCGCTCGCCAGCGACATAGCGAGTTTCCGTGTCGGAACCGGCCCTGCGGAAGCGGTCCAGATAAAGCGGTCTGCCGGTCTGGATCTGGATGCAGTCAAAGCTGTCGCCAGGTTTCAGGCTGGAATTCAGGGACTCCAGGACCACAAATCGCTGTCTGCCCAGATACTGGACTGTAATCAGTCTGTTCGGCAGCCAGCCAAGTTTGAGCCGTGCGCCTGCCTGAAGATGGGAGGATACCAGTGAATCGCCCTTAAACTCTTCTGATTCAATCTGTGACGCTTTCTTTACGTTGGCACAGAATCCTTTCCACGAAGTGGATCCCACATAGCGGGAAAGCACGTCCAGCGTCCGGAGGGATATGGCGTCGGCCTCTCTGGTGGAATAGCCCCACATCCGCTCCAGGGTGCTTTCCGAGAGATGTTCCTTGATTGTCGTCTCGATGGCATCTACAAGGGCGATGAAGGAATTATGGGTTTCCAGGGGTTTGCCGTAGGAAGTCTCCACCTTCTGGCGGAGAAGCTCTACTTCGGGGATGTTTACAGCTACTGACATTGCGTGACAAAGATAAAAACAATATCTTTGCATTGCAATGTCTTTTTATGTCAAAAGAGTTTTATAGCGAAACCTTGAGGGAAATAGGACCGTCCGGACCGTCCGCAGGATATATCATAGTCGGCACTGTCCGCGAAGGTCGTCTCTACCTTGCCGAGCGGCAGGGGAAGCGATATGTCCTCAAGATTCCCGCTTCAGAGAGCGGCCGTGACCTTGAACTGCTCCGTCGGGAATGGGAAATGTCCATAGGCCTGAGCCATCCCGGGCTGTCCTATGTCTTCTGTTGGGAGGACGATTCTCCGCTTGGGCCCTGTATGGTCCAGGAATATGTGGACGGCCGTCCGCTGTCGGAGTATCTAGCTGAAAATCCATCCCTGGAGGCACGCAGAAGGGTGTTCCTGCAACTTCTCGCTGTCGTCGGATATCTCCACGGCAAGGGTGTCATCCACAATGACCTTTCTCCGGCGAACATCCTTGTAACGAGGGCGGACAATGATGTGAAACTGATTGACCTGGGCTATTCCGACGACGATACGCATTATCTTTTGAAGTCGCTCGGAGGTACCCGCGAATATGCTTCGCCGGAACTTCTTGCCGGGGGGCGTGTCGATGCTCGGAGTGATATCTGGACACTTGGACGGCTGATGAAAGATATCTTTCCCCGCCGCTACCGTCGCATTGCGGGGAAGTGCATACGGGAGGATGCGTCCGGGCGCTATGCTTCCGTCGAGGCGCTGGAGCGGGCGTTCCGAAACAGTGGGAAGTCGCTGAAATACAGCTTGTTCGCTCTCTTGGCCGGGGCTTTGGTGCTTGCCGTTGTCTGGATGGGCCTTCGGCTTCGGAATATGGCCGAGGTGGAAATCCGTGCCGGTCAGGTGGATTCGCTGGAAACCCGGCTCGGGCAGACACAGGCTGCCGCCGATTCCCTGAGCGCTGTGCTTCGGGCTTTGGATGAGGAAAAAGCGAGTCAGCAGTCGGCCATCCGCCGTGCCGAGGATTTTATTGACAATTGGTATCGTACAGAGCCTGCGGCCTATTCGGCTGCGCTGGAAAAGGCTCGTAGCCGTGACGAGGCGAACGCTGCGTGGATGAATTTGGTCGAGCGTTACAATAAGCTCTATTCGGAGTCGATCGCTATGGTCCCGGCGGAGTGCAACAGTGTCATTATGAGTTATTTGCAGGAGTGCTATCTCAGTAAATTTATGCCTTTGTACGACGCCCTCGTCAAGCGTATCGGCGAACTGACTCCCTAGCCGGCCGCCGCCGCGTGCTTTCCGCCACGGAAGCTGTCGCAGATGTGCCAAAAGTTGTTACACCTGCTACGCATTTCGGCATTGCAGGCCCCTCTGGTGCCGCAGGTGTGCCGGGTTTTGTTACACCTGCAACAGCTATTGTTACACCTGCAACGTTCCCGCCGCATCACGTATCTCATATCGCGTAAACTGAAATTCGGAGTCCGAGTTCACCCCCACTGTAGTGCGTTCTATTGATATTCAACTCGGACTCCGAGGCGAAAATGGGGGTGGAGTCCGAAGTTAACCTCATTGCAGTGCCGTCAGAAGCAGATTCGTTCGGACTCCGAATTTGCAGTTGCGTATTGTTTGATAGAGCAATAAAATGACGTATTCCTTACCGTACTGCTCAACACAATTTCGCAAGTAGAATCGATATCGCCGACTGCAAGCAGAGGGGCCGCACGCGAGCCCTTTCGGCGAGCTCGCGGCAGGCCCCTCAGGCGTCGGCCATTCCAGCCGGCCGACGCCGGTGCGCTCTAACGGCAGCCTTTGCCCCTGCCATTCGGGCAAAGGCGTCGCTTCCTGCCGTACATTGTGTTCTGTCACCTGACAGTTGACTATTAAGTCTTGATGCAATGCAATTCGCTGAATATCACCGTGTTGTCTGTAATTGTCATTTAAAAAAGTAAAAGAATATGTTGTTTCATTGAAACAGCACGAAAACATTTCGCCACATTTTAAAGTTTGAGGGGGTATCATCGCGAAATTTTCATATATAATTGCAGCCTGGTTTTTCCGATAGGTAATTCCGGGCATTCTTCATTGTGAGGGATGCATAATGGTTAACACACATAAACTTCACCATTATGGCTAGAAAAAGTACTTTGGAAAAAGAGCGGGAAGCGGCACTTTTGAGAAACTTGCCCAAGCGTATGGACATCCGGGTCGACTGGGCATTCAAACATCTGTTCAGCAAAAAGAAGCACCTCATTAAGATTATCAAGGACCTGTTGGATATGGATATCGAGGTAATCGAATATTTGCCAAACGCCTTGGACGTGGACAGTGAGCAGGACAAGAAGTCTGTGTTCGATGTAATCTGCAAGGATTGTCAGACAGGAGAGATCTTAGTACTTGAGATGCAGACCACGTATGAGTCTGATATGAATGACCGTCTGTATTATTATGCCGGTTCGCTCATCCATAATCAGGTTCAATCTGGTGACGCAGTGTATTCCGTCAATGCTGTACTTGTCTGTTGTATAGCGAGTTATCGTGTGCCTCACAAGCAGACTGTTCCAGATGGGAAAGTATTTTTCCATTACAAGATGCTTGAGAAAGGAACGTATGAGGTATTCGACGGCGACAAGCTGAACATCTGTTTCCTGGAATTGGAACGGATCGACAATTACCTGGACAAAAACACAGATTTAAAGAAACAATGGTGCTGGATTTTCAATAATCTTGCTACCTTTGTGCATCGTCCCGAATGTCTAGACCACTCGTTTGATGAAATCATTGATGATTCGGTGACGGTGAAGTTGTCGAACAAGGAAAAACTTGCATATATGGAAGCACGTACACTTAGCGAACGAGAGCGCCGCGTTATCCGCGAGGGCGGCTACATTATCGGCAAGGAGGATGGCTTTGCCGAAGGTATGGAGAGGGGAAAGCAATTGGTGGTCAAGGCTATGCTGGCTAAGGGTGTGCCGGCAGATACCATTGCTGAAGCGTTGGGACTGCCCACGGAAGATGTCCTTAAAATGCAATAATACATTTTCGAGCCGGGGCTAGGCTCATAAAAAGACATTAAAAGACAACTTGCCTTTTGAAGGCAGGTTGTTATTTTTGTGCCGGGCAAAAAAAACAGCCCGGTAGTAAAAATGTAAAGAAATATCGCTATATTTGTCTCTTGCAAGGCCTTCGGGCCCTTTGACATAGACAGATTAGCGTTTGCAATTTGCTCTGACCGTGTAGGAACGTAGGAAATTCTTTACAAGCAGGCTCAGCAGCAAGTCGTAAACGCCCGCAGTAGATACCATTCTTGGTATTCCGCGGGCGTGACTTGTACCTGCTTTGGTTTCCTACGACCACTACCGGACGAGTTCGCGCCCGCGTTATTTTGTATGCAAATATTAACAACCAAAATTATAAGAGTTATGCTTAAACGTTTCTTTCTTATGGCAGTTGCCATTGTGACTATGGTTTCTTGTGGCATCAGCGCCGGAGGCCCTAAGCTGGTTTCAACAGCTACTTACCAGAAAATGAGCTTCCAGCCTTATGTGACCCCCGTTCAGGTTGATCTGGAGGTTTCTCCGAAAAAGATTACCTACTTTATGTTGGTAAGCGAGTCGGTGCGTATGGGTGGCTTTGACAATGTGGTTTCGACCGCTGTGAAGGAAGCGTTGGAGTCAAATGGAAATGCCGATGTGATTGTTGGTCTCCAGACCCAAACCAAGTATAATGACAAGGGTGAGATTGAATCAATCAATATCTCCGGTTTCCCGGCCAAATATGTCAATTTTCGTAACAACAGCACTTTGCCGCTTGTCCAGCAGAAGGAAGAATCTGCAGGTGGAATGTCTCTTCCTTTCGGTAAAAAGAAATAGCGATGTTTTTTCATAGATTCTTGTCTGCATTTGCCGCTTTGCTGGCAAGTGCAGTTTTGTTGGCGCAGACCAATATGCGTCCGGTAAAAGGATTTGTGCAAGACGAGGAAGGGCGTGTCATCAAAAACGTGGTAATCAAGGCAGAGACAGGCGAGGAGTACTCTCCTAACGCTGATGGCAGTTTCGAGATTCGGGTGCCATTTACCTGCCGTTCACTCACTTTTTCCGCCAAGTTCTATTTTGAGTCTAAGATGGAAGTTGACGGATCCTATTTGCTTGTGCGGCTGAAATACGACAAGGCTGCAGAGGAAAACGCACGAAAGGAAGCGGAGGCCAAGGCTAAAGCTGAGGAAGAAGCCAGGGCCAAGGCTGAAAAAGAAGCTGCCAAGGCAGCCGAACGAGCAGAGAAAGAACGCCTTGCTGCTGAAGAAAAAGCCCGCAAGGAAGCTGAAGCCAAGGCTAAGGTAGAAGAAGAAGCGAGAGCCAGAGCAGAGAAAGAACGGCTGGACGCTGCAGACCGGGCCAGAAAAGAGGCAGAAGCCGCAGAGCGTGCTGAAGCTAAGGCTGCTGCCAAAGCAGAGCACAAAGCCAAGGAGGCTGCGCTGAATCAGGCCTACAACGAACGTTTTTCAAATAAAGGCATAGAACACGAACTCTCGATTTCTTATGCCTATAATTTGAAACAATCATCTTTCGTCTACAAGTACTCAGGAATTAGGAACTACGGCAGCCTTCACCCCTTCGAAATTGATTACACCTTGAATTATAAGTTCGCTCGGGTTATTTCTGCAGGTGTCGGAGTCGGTGTTCTGTATAATGCAAAGAGTGTTACGATAATAGGAGATGAAATTGAAGGATACTTCGCAGCCGCAGATTTCAAGGAAAAGCGGTTGGACATTCCTGTATTCGCAACTGTCAAACTCCGTCCATTCCGGACCGCAGTCAGGCCAATAGTTCAACTCTCAGGCGGGTATTACCTTCTCAGTTCCTGCTTTATGGCGGAAGCTGCGCTTGGTGCAGAGTATCGTCTGGCTAGAAAAGGGTCCATTGGCATATCCGGCTTTGCCAAATTGTTGCCATATCCCGATTCCCGTTTTGTGGGTGGATACCAATATGCCCTGTCGATTGGCGCTAAAACGGCTTTCAGTTTCTAAATCGTGTGTAATATGAAGCATTTTTTCTGTTTAATCGCTATATGTTCGTTTGCCCTGATGCTCCCTTCCTGCCGGCAGGAGGTCGTTGCTCCGGAGCAGCAGATTTCCGGCTGTTATGCCCTTGACAACAACGGAACGACCGACACTTATTGGGAATTTAATATGGGTCGCCTGAGCATTTTTATATCAGACGAATCGTACCCTCTCGCAGATAAAATGATCTGGGATTGTGATGAAGATAAATTCGAGGAGGCCATACATGGTGATTACAGCATTACCGATGGAGTATTGGTGTCGTCCTGGACAAATTTCGGCAAGGTAGAAATCTCAAATGGGAAGCTTCATATGGATGGAGCTGTCTACAGTGAACTAAAGGGATTCAACAGTGAGCCCTACTCCGTAATCCGTCCCTCGAAGGACAGGCTTGATCTGACTTATGCCGCCGAGACGGTCGAACTCGCCGTCAATGTTGAAAATGCCCTTCCGGCGTGGTCACTTGAGGCCGCAACAACGACAGCTTGGATCTCGGAATTGAAAGTCGATAATAACGTCTTGAGTTTCAAGACGAGTTCAACAGTTACCGACCGGTCCGGGACAATCGAGCTAAAGTACCCGCACGCCAAAACGGTTAACCTGCCCGTGAGTCAAAAGCCTTCGACCTTCATCAAGCCGTCATCTGAGAGCCTGACGTTTGGTTATGAGGCCTCAAGCCAGACACTCAGCTACACGATTGAGAATCCAATTGCCGGATCCAGTCTTAATGCAACGACACTTGCGCTGTGGATCAGCGATATCCAGATTTCAGACACTCAGATCAGCTTCAAACTGTGCGAAAACAATTCCGGTGCTGACCGCAGTTCATCTTTTTCTCTCAGCTATGGTGGGGCACCCAATGTCATAGTACCTGTGACACAGAAATGGTCCGCGTCCAGTTTCACCCTGACTCCGACGAGCCAGGAGGCTGCATACACTGGCGGCTCGTTCAGTTTTGATTTTGCTGTCAATAATCCCCGTGCTGACGTCAATGTCGTTGCCGCAAGCCAGGCCAACTGGATTACCGATGTTGTACTTAATGGCAACAAGGTTACTTATAAAGTTGCAGAGAACAATTCCGGTGCTCAGCGGACAGGGAGGATCAAACTGACCTATGGCAGCTATGCCACGGCGGAGTTTTTTGTGACACAGGCGTGGTCAGCGTCCAGTTTCACCCTGACTCCAGTGAGCCAGGAGGCTGCATACACCGGTGGCTCGTTCAACTTTAGCTTTTCCGTAAGCAATCCGCATTCGGATGCCAGTGTTGTTGCAGTGAGCCTAGTCAATTGGATTACCGATGTTGTTCTAAACGGCAACAAGGTTACTTATAAGGTTGCTGAGAACAATTCCGGTGCTCAGCGGACAGGGAAGATCAAACTGACCTATGGCAGCTATGCCACGGCGGAGTTTGCCGTGACGCAGAAATGGTCCGCCTCCAGTTTCACCCTGACCCCGGCGAATCAGGAGGTTGCATACACTGGCGGCTCGTTCAGTTTTGATTTTGCCGTCAATAATCCCCGTGCTGACGTTCATGTCGTTGCCGCAAGCCAGGCCAACTGGATAACCGATGTTGTACTCAACGGCAACAAGGTTACTTATAAAGTTGCTGAGAACAATTCCGGTGCTCAGCGGACAGGGAAGATCAAACTGACTTACGGCAGCTATGCCACGGCGGAGTTTACTGTGACGCAGAAAGGAACGCCTGTTACTTCATTGTCTCTCAATAAGTCTAGTTTAGCCTTACATCCTGGTAATAGTGAAAAACTCGTTGCTGCCGTTGAACCTTCTGACGCATCTTTGGCTTGGTCATCCTCTAACACTTCAGTAGCAACAGCAAGCAGTGACGGTACCGTAACGGCTACGGGCAATGGAACTGCTACGATTACGGTCTCTGCTACTGATGGAAGCGGGAAGAATGCCAAATGCACGGTTACAGTTACGACCCTGGTCAGCAGTATTACCTTAGACAAGACTTCGCTAACGTTACATCCTGGAGAGAGCTCAACATTAACACCCACGATCTTGCCATCTACTGCCAGCAATAAGGCCTTGACGTGGACATCATCCAATACTTCCGTTGCTACAGTTAGCACTAGCGGGGTTGTAACGGCTAAAGGCAACGGAACGGCTTCGATTACTGTGTCTGCCACTGATGGAAGTGGCAAGAATGCCAAATGCACGGTTACAGTTACGACCCTGGTCAGCAGTGTTAGTTTAGACAAGACTAGTCTAGAGTTATACAAAGGTGATAGTTTTACATTGTCGGCAACTGTTTCTCCATCTACTGCCAGCAATAAGTCCCTGACGTGGACGTCATCCGACAATTCTGTCGCTACTGTTAGCACAAGCGGTGTTGTTACGGCTAAAGGAAACGGAACTGCTACGATTACAGTGTCGGCGACTGACGGAAGCGGTAAGAATGCCACGTGCAAGGTTACCGTCTCTATTCGACCTCCAGAAGCCATTGATATGGGTACAGTAGTTAACGGGAAGAACATTAAATGGGCCTCCTTCAACCTCGGCGCGAGCAAGCCCGAAGAGTACGGTGATTACTACGCCTGGGGCGAGACGGAGTCGTATTATAGTAGTCAAAGCCCTTTGACTTGGAAAAATGGAAAGTCTGCGGGATACAATTGGGCCTCATATAAATGGTGCAACGGTTCATCCAGTACCCTTACGAAGTACAACACCAATAGTTCTAATGGTACTGTAGATAATAAGACTGTATTGGGATCTTCGGACGATGTTGCCAGCGTAAAGCTTGGCGGAAAGTGGCGTATGCCTACGGACGCCGAGTGGACAGAATTAAGGACAAAGTGTACCTGGACTTGGACAACAAACTATAACGGTACAGGAGTAAAGGGACGAATAGTTACCGCCACCAATGGCAACAGCATCTTCCTTCCCGCCGCCGGGTTCCGGCTCGACACCGATCTCAACCTTGCCGGTTCCCGCGGCGAATACTGGTCCTCGTCTCGCCGTACGGACTACCCACCCAGCGCGCGGAGCGTCTACTTCAATTCCTCCGGTGTCTACAAGAGCATCAACGACCGTAGCTACGGGCACTCTGTGCGTCCAGTCACAGAATAAAAGGACGGCCTGGGCCCTTGGGCCCAGCCGTCCAGCTGATTGCGAATGCGGTCAGCATTAAACCATATAAATATTTTTGTTATGAGTAAAATCACATTTGGGAAATCCATTGAGTACAAGGTAGCATCTGAAATGTTACGAGAGGGGTTTGATGTATATCTACCAGCCGCTGATGATCATGGAGTAGACCTTATTGCTAAAACTCCTGCAGGAAACATTGTAGAAGTGCAAGTCAAGGCACTTTCAAAATTAGCCAAAGGAGGTTTGTTTGCCGCAATCAGCCATAAGCCTTCACCCCAAAACAATTACTATTTTGTCTTCTATCTGGAAGGATTTGATAAAACTTGGATTCTTTCCTCAAAAGATTTTGTAACGCTTGCCTCGCAAAATAAAACAGGGAGCAATATCGGCAAATACTCTATTGATGTTCTAAAAAAGGCATGTGTTCCTTTCTGTGTTTCTAACTATTCTTCAATCGTTTAGAGTTTATGAGTATTTTTGATTCGGTCGAAAAAGGCCTTAAAGAAATCGAAGAATTGACATCGTTATGCCTTTCATCCGGCGCAACCATTGTCGAATGTGTTGATCCTAGTGCGGCAGCATCTAGAATTGAGAGTTTGGCCCCTCAGGGCCGTCCTATTATCCGCTGGGATGCAAAGACATTCAAGAAGTATGATGCCGTCGGGTCGATGTATATCTTGTCTCAGCGGAAGGACAAGCCCATTGTCATCATTGAGAACATCGCGGAAATCCCCGACGGGGACCGTAACATCTATGACGATCCCGTGCTCGTTGAGAATATCCTCCTCCATTCTTGGAAGAACGATACAATCCATCTGACGCATCCTCAGCACGGCCCTTTCCAACTGAACAAATGGGACTACACCGTCATCTTTCCCGTCAAGCCCGGAGATTTGCAGAAACTGCATCACAGCATCAAAGGCGAGGGGGTAGGATATATTCGATATTGACGAAAAGCTGTCGCAGGTGTGCCAAAAGTTGTTACACCTGCGACGCATTTCGGTATTCCAGGGCCATCTGGTGCTGCAGGTGTGCCAGGTTTTGTTACACCTGCGACGGTTGTTTGCGCCGCCAGCCGCCAGCCGCCTCGGCGCCTGCATCTCCTCGCCTCGCCCTCGCCGCCTGCATCTCCTTGCCTCGCCCTCAGCACCTTTCCCCGCCGCGCCCTCAACGCCTCTCCTCTCCTCTCCTCGCCTCGCCGCGTCCTTACCGCCTTTCGTTGCCCCAGGCGTCGTAGTAGAGGTCGATCCCGGCGCGGTGGCAGCGGAAGATGCCGTTGGGCATCAGGTCGATGAAGTCTCCCCAGAGATTGTCGATGCGCTCGCCGGTCGGGGAGCAGATGTACCAGAAATTGCCGTTCCTGGTCTTGTAGAGGCCGGAAGGCAGAAGGATGACTTCGTCAGCCCAGATCAGCCTGTCACCGCTTTGGGTGAGGATGGAAATCCTGTCCAGGCTAATCCGGACGTGGCAGCCGTTCCACAGCTCCTGCCAGTCGCGATCGCAGTAGATTTCGGGATTCTTCCGTATGTGGCGGCCTTTCTTGTGGAGTCCGTGCCGATGGCCTTTGTCTTTCTTCATTGCCCGGCCGGAATGCCTGGAAGAGTGCCTGTGACTCTGGTGGACGCTCTGGTGATGGCCGGAACGATGGCCTGAGTGCTGTGCCGGGGCCGAGACGGCCGCGAGCATCATTGCCAATATCAATAGGAACTTTTTCATAATAACCTCCTTTTTGCCCACCCTTCACAACTACCGTGCCATCAGGTAGTTATGAAACTTCTATGCCCCCTGCTCTTCTTTCTCCAGCACGGTGTAGGCCACTTTCCCGACGAGGGTTGTAGGAAGGCTGTCGCGGAACTCGATTTCTGAGGGCAGGGCGTATTTGGCGATGTTGGCCCGGCAGTGTTCCATTATGCTTTCCCTCATCCATTCGTCCTTGGGGCAGTTGTCTTTCAGGACGATGAAAGCCTTGACTCTCTGCATCTTGAGCGCGTCTTTCACGCCGATGACGCAGCAGCGCTGAACGGCCGGATGGCCCTCGATGATATTCTCCAGCTGGGAGGGATAGACATTGTATCCGCTTGTCACGATCATACGCTTGATCCGCTGGCGGAAGTAGATGAATCCTTCGCTGTCCATCACTCCGAGGTCGCCGGTATGGAGCCATACGTGGCCGTCGGGATGGGTTTGCAGGGTCTGGCGGTTCTCCTGTTCGTGGCCTATGTAGCCGAGCATCATAGACGGTCCGGTGAGGCAGATTTC
>JAEEGL017069094.1_pt1 | contig 15131 bp, 11 predicted proteins | sample 9134231 | NCBI WGS metagenome assembly JAEEGL01 (sample SAMN16246548, study PRJNA631951) | gut metagenome | biome: gut microbiome; feature: rumen; material: fiber-attached | host: Bos | place: Iran: Karaj | collected 2018-10 | reverse complement strand
GACAGGCAAGAGCCTGGGCAAAGTTTTCATGCAGTTTCATACAGAATAGCCGAAACAACAGAAGTGGCCGTATCATGGATACGGCCACTCTTGAAGTTGTATACTATAGAACTAATTCTGTTTTTTCAGAGTTCAGTATCAATGCGATACGTTTGGGACGGAGAGGTCAGTCCCAGCCAAGTTCCTTGCGCTTCGCCTCAAAATCGCTGACAATGCGGTTGCCGAGCACCTGCGGATCGGTGTTCACGACCATCACGCCGAGGCCCATCTTACCTGTCTCTTCCTTGAGGAAGCGCGTGACGTTCTCGGATCCGAAGGTCTGCGGCTCAACACAGTGATAGGAATTAAGACCCAACAGACGGAAAGCCAGAGCTGCGCCGACACCTTTTTCGTTGGCCCACTCGGGGCTGGACTGCGCATACGGCATCTCGTGCAGCGCCTTGCCGAGAAGGCTGGCCGCACCGACCAGAATACCGGTGGAGCGGGTGTTGTCAACGCACTCACCCACGTGCCACACGGGCGGCACATTGTACTGTTTGCAGAAAGCCTTCAGCCCTTCGCCGCACTTGGTCTCGACAGCATCCATATTGCAGAAGCCAAGCTTCAGCATCGGGAAAGACGCGCAGCCATTGGTCAGGATCAGGATGTTGTTCTTCAGCAGGATTTCCGCTACGTCGACGATGCAGCGCTCGTAGACCGTCTTCGGGTTGGTGCAGCCGACGAGATTGACGATACCGCGAATCTGGCCGCTCTTCAGTGCATCCGCCAGAGGCTGGAAGGAACCGCCCAGATCCTTGGTAACGCTCTCGACACTGAAGCCGAGTTCCGCCTCGACCTCATAGGGCGGGATGAACCTGGAAATACCTTTGCGGGCTTGATAGCTCTCTATTGCGCGGTCCACGATCTTCTTTGCGATCTCGGTAGTCTCGCCAATGTTGGAATGAGTATGGTCATACGCGATGTGCTCGGCGCCGGGCAGCTTGGTGGAATCCTCGGTGGTTACAACGGTTGTCTTGAAGCAGTTGGCCGCATTCATGATGGCTGGATAAATATCCTGGACATCAGCTACCCACAGATCCAGCGCACCTGTGCTGAGAACCAGCTCCGCTCCGGGAGGATTGCACAGAGGAATGACATTGTTGTAGCGGTACATGGCAGAGAGACCCGTGCAGCAGATACCATAGAACTGGATGCCGTCTGCGCCGACAGCCTTGGCTTTCTCAACATATTCCTCAGATTGGCCGATGCGCACGATCTCGCTCACCAGCGTGGGCATATGACCGTGAACGGCGATGTTCACGCAGTTCTTTGTCAGAGCGCCGATGTTGACCATTGTCTTTCTGCGCTGGCCGACACCGAAGAGAGAGTCTGTAGCGAGGTTGGTATCCACAACCGTGCCGAAAACAAAGGTCAGACCGGTACGCAGGAACTGCTTCATAATGTTGCGCCAGTCACCGTCGGTGGCTTCGCCGGAGTTGTGCATGGCTTCAAAGACTTCGTGATAGGTGGAAATCGGCAGGATGTCAAGATCCTTCCAGACCTTCTGTCTCTCAGGGGGTGCACCATACTTGATGGTCTGGTACTCTTCATCGGCCTCAGGCCGTGAGAGATCGGCCAGCATGACGTTGGCAAAGTCAATGACGACTTCGTTTACTGTGCGGCCTTCAGTGGGAATACCCCATGCTGCCGCGGTGGCGAGCATCTTTTCTTCGCCGACGATGGGCAGAGGAAGCTTGCCTTCTGCAGCCCACTTAAGGGAGAGAACCACTTCTCTTGCGTGCATACCGTGCTGAGCTGTTCCGGCTGCCACGGCACGGAGGAGGTTCCTCGCAACGATCAGGTCCGCATCCGCTCCGCAGACGCCGCGCGGGCTTTTCTTGGTGATACGGCAGGGACCCATATGGCAGATGCGGCAGCAAATGCCGGCCAGACCGAAGTTGCACTGAGGCTGCTGTTTGGCAAAACGATCGAAAGAGTTAGCGATCCCCAGCTGCTCCATACGAAGGAGCATTGCCTTGACGGCAGGATCCGGGGTCTCATCGATGACCCGCTGCTTGTTCGGGAAGGTTTTGCGATACTCGTTGACTGCTTCGTTGTAGTCGGTGATGTCGTTTACATCGTGATGATGGTGGCAATGTTCAATCACATTCCCGTTTTCATCAACATGGGTATGCATATGGTCGCTCATAATTCCCTCCATTTGATTTCATTATTATTATTTACGCATCCTGCGATGCGCCCTCACCTATTCTATTATGGCATAGAGTTTTCTTTCCCGTCAAATCGCATTATCGAATAACACTATAATAAAACGTGATGTGCATTTCTTTCGTAGCTAAGGTATACTGAAATCATCCGGAAGGGGGGACAAATCACATTGCGCATATTTCTAAACCGACTGCCGATCCCGATCGGATGCGTTGCGCTGGGATTTACAGGACTTGCCACTCTGTTTGCTCCGATACACCGGGTGTTTCTGTATGTCTTTCTGACGACGGCTCTTCTTCTGCTGGTTCCGGTCATTCTGAAACTGCTGATGGTCCGAGGGTGCCTATCCATAAAAACGGACGATATTACGCTGAGCACCTTGTCCGGATCTTCCATGGCTATGATGCTCACGGCTGCTCCGTTGCACACAATGGCAGGATGGCGTTGGCCGCTCTGGTTATGGGCTGCCGGACTGGCACTGCACATAGTCATAATACTGTTCTTCAGCATCCGGTTGTTGCACAGCCGGGGCGAGACACCCGTAGTTCGGGGCTGTTGGCTGCTGGTATATGTTGGAATCGTTGCGGCATCCATTTCAGCGCCGGCTTTCTCCTTCATAGGGATCGGGCGCTTTCTGCTCTATCCTGCTGCTCTGGGCGCCGTGATTCTGCTCCCCCTGGTGTATCGCGATGATCGGAAACTGCCAGCACCGCAGAAGCCGTTTTTCTGCATTTCCACTGCGCCGGTCAGCATCTGGCTGGTTGCACTTTTGAGCATATACCCCAATGCCAGCAAACCCCTCGTTGCAGCGCTGCTTATCCTGTCACAGCTTCTTTACATTCCGGCGCTGGTTCGTTTTGCCCGCCTTCGCGGACTGGCCTTCTCTCCGGCATTTGCGGCCTTCACCTTTCCCTTTGTCATCAGCGCCACTGCTTTCCGAAAAGCTGCCGCCTTTCTTGCGCTTCCGGAATGGCTGAAGCTTTTTCAGACAGCGGAAATGATCATTGCACTTTCCCTTTGCTGCTTTGTACTCTGGAAATACCTGTGTTTTCTGTTTCCTGGACAAAAAACCGCTGCCGTTCGGAATTGAAGCGGCAGCGGTTTTTGCGTATTGCGGTCAGCATCGATATTCTATTTTTTCCCGGCATCCCGATCCTGCAGATATTCCAGAAATGTCCGCATGAACAGCTCATGGTTTTCGTCCAGTTCCTCTTCTCTGCGGGAGATAAAGAAGAACGAACGTTTTTCCAGTTTGGTCTGCAGACGGTAGTATAACAAAGGGGAATCCTCCGCTACCGAAAAGTGCCCGACGATTGTCGCGCCAAGACCCCGCTTTGCAAGTTCATGCGCCATTGCCGGAAAAGAAACTGTAATCACACTGTTCGGTTTTACACCGGATTTACCGAATATTTTTCTGGTCTGCTCATAAAACTCGGTGCCTTTCAAAAGATCAATAAACGGCAGACCAGAGAACAGAGAAACAGGAAAAGACGGATGCGTTCTGTCTCGGAACTTACCATTGACAACGTCTGCAGCAGTCATCCCCAATTCCCGAAGCCGGGTATCCGTAATCATTTTTTCTGGCACGCCGAGAAGATAATGAACGTCAAATGCAGGCAGATAGGTAAATTCCAGGGGTGCTTCATCGATCATGGTATTCACGGCCAGATCGATCCTGTGCTCACGTAGATTGGACTCCATCTCTCGCGGAATGGAATCCAAGACAGAGATCTCCAGTTCCGGGGCCTTGTCTTTCATCCGCTCCAGGACACCGGGAAGCAGATAGAGCGCATGCATTGGTGTACACCCGACCCGCATACGGCTGTGATCCATATTATTCAGGTGGTCTATTCCGCTGCGCATCTGATCTTCTGATTCCCGAAGCCGTTCCACGTGCTGGATAAACAGCTTTCCGGCTTCCGTAAGCTTCAGAGGATGAGACTGCCGGTCAAAAATGGCATATCCGAGATCCTCTTCCACCCGCTGGATCGCCATACTCACAGCCGGCTGCGAAGCATACAGCAGCCCGGCCGCTTTGGAAAAACTGCCCGTTTTATAAACAGCATAGGAATACTCGAGGTCGCGTTCCATACAAAACCCCTCCTGCCGCATTCGTTGATGCTTCTATAACAATCCCGTTGGTTCTATTATACTTCACAGATACGAGAAAACAAGGCCCATTTGCATAATACCAAACGCTGTAATACTAAAACAGTTCGGCCTTCACGGAGTATGACGGTTCATGCTTCGCGAAGGCCGTTTGACTGCAGTTATTCGTTGTATAATATGAATGTTATAGTTTGATTTTGCGATGCAGAGCGGTGAAGAGAACGCCGCCGGCTGTATATCCGGTTTCACGTTGGATTATTCAAACAAATGATTTCTTTTTCCGTCACAACCGCGTCCATCGGAACATCGAAGCCCTCTGTGTAAACGGCATCCAGCCGCTGTACTTCGAAGGCGGTCAGAATCTTATATGCCCGTTCGCATTGAGGGAGAAAGCGATCGTAAAAACCAGCACCCATACCGAGGCGTCCGCCGCGGGAATCAAAAGCAGAGCAGGGGCAGAGAATCAGATCGATTTCTGCCGGGCTCCATACGGTTGCATCTTCCAGAACGGGAGCCTGAAGACCCATGTGGTCCGGTCCCCAGTGCCCGCCGGGGCGAAGAGCAAGCATGGTGGTTTTGTCTGTGCAGTAGGGATAGAGGACCGTTTTTCCATCTCTTTCCGCCTGCGCAGCGACGGCGCTCAGATCGAGCTCACTCCCAAAGGCGCGGAAGAGAAAAATGCTGTTTGCTGACGAGTATTGCGGGAGACAGATGATCTTCTCACAGATCAGGTGGGAGTTTTCCAGGCGCTTCCTTGCGGGGAGAGCATCCCGACGCTGGAGGACCTTCTTCCTCTGCCAGGTTTTGATGATTTTCGGGAAGGCTGTGCGGATATGCCCGGCGGAATAGAGAGAACCGAAAGCCAGAACCGGCCGCTCCTCCTCCAGCGCCAGGCGAATCCCGGCCTCAACACTCTCTGCACTGACAGCCCGGCCACCCATCCCGGTGATCACTGCGGCAAGCTTCCTTGCGGGGAGTGCGCGCGGGCTTTCAGGCGAAATACAGATAAAAGAATGCGCATGCGGTAAGAGATATTCCATCATATGCCGGTAGTCTTTATCAGCAAGCACACCCACCAGCATCGTCATAGGTGTATCGGGAAGGTATTCTTCCAGATTCCGTTCGAGTGCTTCCGCACACTGCGGGTTGTGTCCTCCGTCCAGAACGAAAAGCGGGTCGCGGCAGAGAACTTCAAAGCGTGCTGGCCATTTAACAGAACGGAGACCGTCCAGAACGGCTTCTTCCGGGATTGCCCATCCGCGGGAACGCATGGCCTCCAGTGTCTCCAGCACGGTACCGGCATTGCGAAGCTGATGCGCGCCAAGCAGAGAAAGCATGTATTCACGGTCTTTCCACAGGAATCGCTGCCCATCCAGACTGTGCGAGAGGGAAACAAGGTCCGCTTCAGATGCCATGTGGCAGGGAACACCTTCCTCATGGCAGATACGCTGGATTGTCTGTACGGCTTCAGGCGCCGAATCATAACAGATGCAGATGCATCCCGGCTTGATGATGCCGCCTTTGGCCTCGGCGATCTTTTCAAGCGTGTCGCCGAGATATTCCGTATGCTCCAGCCCCAGGTTGGTAATAACGGCAACTTCGGGCGCATCAATGGCATTGGTAGAATCCAGAGAACCGCCCATACCGACTTCAAGGACAACAATATCGCAGCGCTGTTCGTAAAAATACTGCATGGCGATGGCTGTCACCAGCTCAAACTGGCTGGGGTGATCGTCCATCGCATCGGCAGCGACGCGGACACGTTCGGTAATACGCGCAAGGGCATCCCCCGGGATGTTCTCTCCGTTGATCTGAATACGTTCGCAAAAACTCTGGATATAAGGAGAGATATAAAGACCAGTACGGTAACCGGCTTCCCGCAGTACCGCTTCCAGCATGGCGCAGGTGCTGCCCTTGCCGTTGCTGCCGGCGACATGGATGAACTGCAGGTTCTTTTGCGGATCACCGATGGACCGAAGCAGCTCACGTGTTCGGCCGAGACCGAGACGGGTAGTGCTCCAGGTGTAATTCTCAATATAGGCGATAGCTTCCTGAACAGTCATGACTATATACTCCTGCGATATCGGGCAATCAGCTTTGCAATGGCCTGAATACAGATCAGCTGAACAACGGTGAGGATTATGGTCTGAATCACTCTTGTTGCCAGAAGAGGTACATAGGGTGATTTATACAGAATGGAAATCCACAGCGTATTCAGAAACAGACTGAGAATAAACTGGTTAATTCCGACAGCGGCGATGCTGTGGGGCCAGTCCTGCTTTTTGTGCAGGAACAGACCAAAAACACAGCCGGTGAGAAAGGCTGTCAGCGTGAAGCCCGGGAAATATGCCCCGATCGGGAAGAGAATTGCCCCGATAAAATCTGCAAGGGCCCCAACAATACCTGCAGCCAGCGGCCCATAGAGAATGGCAGCAACAACAACCGGCACAAAGCTGAAGCCGATTTTGATGTTCCACATGCTGATGGAGAGAAAGCGGGAAAGGACAATCTCCATGGCAACGAGAAGAGCGAGCATGGTGAGGGTACGGGTGTTGAACTTAGCTTTGGACATAAAAACACTCCTTTCGTAACGGAGTGCCACGAAAGGAGGGAAATCCTCAGGTGGCAGCGGATGCGGACAGGCATCGCGGGCATTTACCCTTCGTCCGGCGGCGACCTCCCATCCGCCGGCACTTAACGCGCATATCCTACTCTGACAAAAAAAGAATAGGCGATTTTTGCATTGCTGTCAAGAGAATATCCTTCAGAATAAGGAATTCTTCAGCAAGCAGCCTCTGCCGCCTCGATCACGTGCTTGCAGAGAACAGCGGTTGTGACGGAACCGACCCCTGCGGGAACCGGGCTGATGGCAGCAACGATCGGTTCAGCCTGTGCAAAATCCACATCGCCGACAAGTTTCTGCTTGGTCTCTGACCAGTTGATACCGACATCGAGAACGGTCTGACCTTCGCGGAAATATTCGGCACCGATTGCCTCGGCCTTTCCTGCGGCAACGATGACAATATCGGCATCACGGACGATGGCAGGCATCTTCTGCGTCTTTGTATGGCAGATGGTGACGGTTGCATTCGCCTGCATCAGCAGCATTGCCACCGGGCGGCCGATTACCAGACTGCGTCCGATGACCGCGGCGCGCTTTCCGGATGGATCGACGCCGTAGAACTTCAGCATTTCCAGACAGCTCTGGGCGGTGCAGGGCGCAAAGCCGGCACCGTAGCCGGAATAAACTCTGGACATGGAACCGGAAGTGATCCCGTCCACGTCTTTCCGGGGATTCAGCGCGGCGCAGGCGGCCTGCTCATCAAGAGTTTTCGGCAGGGGGCGAAACATCAGGCAGCCGTGGATGCTGTCATTGCTGTTGATCTCCGCGATTGCTTCCATCAGCTGCTCCTGCGAAGCATCTTCAGGAAGAACAAAAGGCCTGACGGCGATCCCGATTTTCTCACAGCGGCTTCGGGCGCCCCGTTCATATGCCAGGTCGCCGGCCTTTTCTCCGATCCGGAGCATGGCAAGACAGGGACGTATGTTTTTTTCTTTCAGCAAAGCGGCTCGTGTGATCAGATCGTCTGTGATAGCGTTTGCCGCGGGCGCGCCTTTTAACAGTTGAGCCATGGCAGGGGTCCTCCAGATAAAGAATCAGGCCGGTGGCCGAAGCCGCCGGCCGTTAAGGGATACAGCGGATATTACAGGGCAATCAGAAGAGACCGGTGATCCTGCCGTTCTCGTCCACGTCGATTTTCTCGGCTGCCGGAACCTTCGGGAGACCCGGCATGGTCATAATATCGCCGGTATAGGCTACAATGAAGCCAGCGCCTGCACAGACCTTGACATTGGACACGGTCACGGTGAAGTCCTGCGGCGCACCGAGCAGCGTCGGATCATCGGAGAAGGAATACTGTGTTTTTGCCATACAGATCGGCAGCCCGCCGAAGCCAAGCTTTTCCAGCTCTGCGGCCTTTTTCTTTGCGGCCGGCAGCATCAGCAGGTGCTTCGCATGGTAAACACGCTTGGCGATTGTGCGGATCTTTTCCTCGATCGGCTGGTCCAGCTCATAGGTAAAGCTGAAGTTGTTGGGCTGCTCGCAGAGACGGACGACCTCTTCCGCCAGCGCCTTTCCGCCTTCGCCGCCTTTGGCCCAGACTTCACTGAGGGCGACGTTTACACCCAGCTCCCTACAGCGGGCTTCCACCATCTGAAGCTCAGCTTCCGTATCCGTTGGGAAGGCATTGATTGCCACCACGCAGGGGAGACCGTAGACGTTCTTCACATTGGAAACATGCTGCAGCAGGTTGGGAAGACCCTTCTCGAGCGCTTCCAGATTCTCATTGCTGAGATCTGCCTTGGGGATACCGCCGTGATACTTGAGGGCACGCACGGTAGCAACGATGACAACTGCGGAAGGACGAAGCCCGGCCATGCGGCACTTGATGTCGACGAACTTCTCCGCACCCAGATCGGCGGCGAAACCGGCTTCCGTAACTACGTAGTCCGCAAGCTTCAGCGCCGTGCGGGTAGCTGTCACACTGTTGCAGCCGTGGGCGATGTTGGCAAAGGGGCCGCCGTGGATGAAGGCAGGGGTTCCTTCGAGAGTCTGAACAAGGTTGGGCTTGATGGCGTCTTTCAGAAGAGCTGCCATGGCGCCTTCGGCCTTCAGATCATGGGCGGTGACGGGCTTGCCGTCAAAGGTATAGGCCACAATGATGCGGGCAAGGCGTTCCTTCAGATCCTTCAGATCGGAGGCAAGGCAAAGAACTGCCATAATCTCGGAGGCGACGGTGATTTCGAATCCGTCCTCGCGGGGAACCCCCTGCATTTTCCCGCCTAGGCCGTTCACTATGTGGCGAAGCTGACGGTCGTTCATGTCGACGGCACGCTTCCAGGTAATCTGCTTGATATCAATGCCGAGGCTGTTGCCCTGCTGGATATGGTTGTCCAGCATTGCGGCGAGGAGGTTATTCGCCGCGCCGATGGCGTGAAAATCACCGGTGAAGTGAAGGTTGATGTCTTCCATCGGTACAACCTGCGCGTATCCACCGCCGGCGGCTCCGCCCTTGACACCGAATACCGGGCCGAGGGACGGCTCGCGCAGGCATACAACAGCATTTTTGCCAATCTTCCGAAGACCATCCGTCACGCCGACAGAAGTGGTGGTTTTGCCCTCACCCGCAGGTGTCGGGGTAATGGCAGTAACAAGGATGAGCTTGCCTTTTTCCGGGAGATCCTTCAATGCGTGAATATCAAGCTTGGCCTTGTAGCGGCCGTAGTTTTCGACTGCGTCCTCGGGGATGCCCAGCGACGCGGCGATGGCGTTAACAGGCTGCAGTTTTGCTTCCTGTGCGATTTCGATATCAGATTTGAATGCCATGGTCCTTTCCTCCAGTTGTAAGATTATATACTAAGATGTCCTGAATGTTGTGGTGCTAACGCAGGGTAATTGTCTTGTTGATAACAACGTACAATAATATCCGCCCGTTGTAAAATACAATCTTACAGAAAATCATAACCAAAAGATTATGGCCCAGATGCAAGCGTATCTTGCTTTTGGTTTATGCTATCACTTCTGATTCTATCGCAGATCAAAGGTCGAGAGCCTTCTCATACGCATCCAAGAATGCAGCAAACTCGTCCTTATCTCCGGTGAATTTGTATTTGTGCTCGGGAGCTGGGAATGCGCCGGATTTTACCTCGGCGATATAGTCTTTCATGCCCTGTGTAGCGATTTCACCCAGGTTGCAATATTTTTTAGCAAACTTTGGAGTAAAGTTTTTATACACACCCAGTGCGTCTGCAGCGAGAAGAACCTGACCGTCACAATCACTGCCGGCACCGATGCCGTAGACAGGAATAGGAAGGATTTTGTGAATGAAAGATGCCGTCTCCTCAGGTACGCCTTCCAGAAGAAGAGTACGGGCACCTGCTTTGTAGACTGCAATTGCATCGTCGATGACGGCTTTTGCGGTTGCAGTGGTTTTGCCTTGTACTTTAAAACCGCCCATAGCTGCGCTGCTCTGAGGGGTGAGACCAATATGGCCGAAGACAACGATACCGGAATTAGCGATTGCGCGAATCTTGTCTGCGATAGCGATACCGCCTTCCAGTTTGATTGCATCGACGCCGCCTTCTTTTATGAAGCGAACAGCGTTATTAACCGCATCTTCACAGCTGGCGTGATAAGCACCAAATGGCATGTCGCCGATAAGATAGGTGTTCGGCGCGCCGCGGCGCACACCCTGGCAGTGTGCAATGGACATATCCATTGTAACAGGAACGGTGCCTTCATAACCATAAATGATCATGCCCATGGAATCACCAATCAATATCATGTCCATGCCGGCTTCTTCGGCGAAGGAAGCCATGCAGGAGTCATAAATCACCATCCATGCAGCCTGTTCGCCGTTTTCTTTCATTTGCTGGAGATCCAGAATTGTCTTTTTCTTTGCCATAATAACTACCTCCTCTTGATATCTCGCTATTACATAGATTGCATACTTTATCCTGCTTTTCTGCGACCTTAATACTCGTCATCCAGACAAAAACACTATTACGTGTCTGGATGCCAAATTTCTATACGACGGGCAAAATCTGATTCCACACTTCGCAGAGCGTACTTCATAATCTCCTGAATACGGGCAGCACCCAGTGGTCAGCATTGGAGACTGTTCGTTTCTATTATACCTGCTCGCAGCAGGTATTTATCACCAGATTCCAGAAGTCTTTCGCATCTTTGGACTGAGTTTTACCTTTTTTACGAAACATGTTATACGACCACATATAGTCTTCGTCATCCAGCCTCAGCAGAGCAAGCCTGCCTTTAGATTCTCTTATGCCGGATTCTTCCAGGACATAGTCAGGCATATAAGCGAAGCCGGACTGTGGATTATTGAGAATCGCCTCAATGATTCCTCGCAAATTTGACATCACAATTCTGTGCTTTGGTGTAACCCCATATGCCGCCATATGAGACAGTTCGACGGTGCAGAGATAATACTCCTGTGACATTTGATAAAACAGCTGATCGTTGAGTCTTTCCGGTAAGATTTTCCAGCTCGAACCATTATCGACATACTCTTTCGGAACAATAGGATTTTCCCGGTTACAGATAATCAGCAGCCGCTCTTTTCGGATCTGCTTTGAGATCATTTCTTCGGGAATATCATCGGTTAAATGACCAAATCCGATGTCAAGCTCTCCCTTAAGCACCTTTTCCAATATCGTTGTTGATGTACCTTCCCAAACTCTTACGTCCAAGGTTGGGCGATCCATACAAAACTCCAGCAGTGTTTTGCTTAGCCCCTCATAATGTTTCTGTAATGGGATGCCGAGGCACAGAGGGAGCTTATTTTCATTTTTTAGTGTATTGAGATTTGCCTCGAATTCCGCTTCTAGATCATGCTCCTTCTGAAGGAAGTCTCGGTAAATTATGCCGGCCTTTGTAAGGCGCAGAGGAGTGAAATTTCGATCAACCAGTTTGATTTCCAGTTCGCTTTCCAGGCGATTGAGATATTGTGTTAGTGACGGTTGAGAGACCATCAGCTGCTCTGCAGCACGCGTGATATTCAGTGTCTCAGCAATTGTGAGGAAATAATACTTTCTCCCTGTATTCATCCAGCAGCACACTCCATAATCATTTCGCTAAAAATCATAACACAATCATTATAGTTTGTAAAGGAATAGTATTTTACACATTGCCAGAAATAAAGTATGTTTTGTATGAAAACAATCATGTTCATACAAATATAAAGCGATTATGACAAAGAAATAAATTAGGAGGTGTTGTTCAGTGGCAGATACAGTAAAAAAGAAGATGACGATTCCGGATTTTAAAAAGTATAAGCAAGAAGGGAAAAAGTTTACGTTTGTGACTGCCTATGACTATACTACGGCAACAATCGTGGACGAGAGCGATAGCGAAATTATTTTGGTTGGTGATTCCTTAGCCATGGTTATGCTTGGCTATACCAGTACGGTCGGCGTAACATTGGATGATATGATCCATCATACTCGTCCGGTTGTGAAGGGTGCCCCAAACACGTTCGTCATTGGAGATTTACCCTTTGGCTCCTATAATCTCAGCCCTGAGCAGGCCATTGCTAGCGCTAACAGATTGCTGATGGAAACCAACTGTGATTGTGTAAAGCTGGAAGGCGGAAGCGAAATGGCGCCAACCGTAGAACGCATGGTTAAAGCAGGAATACCTGTTGTGGGGCATATCGGCATGACGCCCCAGACTAGCACGAGTTTCGGCGGATTCCGGGTGCAGGGCGGTACACCTGAGAGCGCAAAGAAATTGATAGAAGACGCTATTGCATTGGAGAAAGCTGGCGTAATCGGCATTGTTGTAGAATGTGTCCCCAACGCGGTCGGCAAGGCAATCAGAGATGCAGTGTCAGTTCCCGTTATGGGTATTGGTGCTGGTCCTGATGTGGATTGCCAGGTCATGGTCACACAGGATTTGTTAGGAATGTATAATGACTTCAAACCTAAGTTTGTGAAACACTTTGCACAAGTTCGTGACGAAATGGTCAAGGGCTTGAATCTGTTCCACGAAGAAACTATCAGCGGAGCATTCCCCACAGCTGAAAACAGTTTCAACAAGGCGGTTGAGATACCAAAGATATACTGAAAAAATGGATATATAAATGCTTTGCGAATTATTAAGGTGACTAGCTAACCAGTTAACCGACCAGGCGCGGTAAAACGGCAGAAAGCGACCTTACTCTATTTAGAAAAAACACAAAAGAAGAAAAACAGAGTATGAAGGGAGGCATTATTTGTGACAAAAAAAGTACAGATAATTGAAGTCGTAGCACGTGATGGGTTCCAAAATGTGAAAACACCTATTAAGACCGATCACAAAGTTGAGGTTATTAAACGCGTGATGGACTGCGGCTTTAAAGAAATCGAAATTACCTCATTCGTTAGCCCAAAGTGGGTGCCCCAGATGGCTGATGCTGCAGAGGTTGTTGCCGAGGCAAAGAAATATCGTGCAGAAAAAGGGTATATCTGTAAGTTTATTGGACTTGCCCCGAATGCTCGCGGTATTGAAAATGCTCTTGCTGCTGGCGTGGACTCAGTGATTTCCCCGATTTCTGTAATTGAAAGAAATAACCGGGAAAATGTGAATAGAACCAGGGAAGAGTCCTTTGCGGCTATCGAAGAATCCATCAAAAAGTATGGAGACATTGAGTTTAATGTTGGTCTGGCATGTGCATTAGGATCTCCGTATGGAAACACCGACCCAGTCATTAAGGACGAACTTTATCGTATGGCGGAGCACTGTTTTGAGATTGGTGTTTCGAGTATCACTATTCCGGATACTGTTGGCAATGCCAGCCCGGTCTTTGTAGATGAAGTATTTTCCGAGCTGCATAAATATGTGGATTATGACAAGGTACATCTTCATCTGCATGATTCCCTGGGCAGATCTCTGGTGAACACCGCTATTGCACTTCAGCATGGCATTTCGATCTTTGAGAGTGCAGCCGGTGGTTTAGGAGGATGCCCCTATGCACCTGGTGCAGCCGGCAATGTTGCCACCGAAGATCTGATTTCTTATTTCAATTCGATTGGCATCGATACGGGTATAAACATAGAGCAAGTGCTGGATATTGTTGAAGTAGTAGAAAAGTATGTAGATGCACCAATTGTGAGCCATGCATACAGCTTTTACCGCAAGTCATGCGTGTCTAATAAATAAGTATTTGTATTTTGCCAACAGCAACATAAATGTAAAGGAGATAATAGAATTATGAGCGTTTCTGCTAAACTGGAAAACAACGGCGCACTGAGAGATATAAGAATAATTGACCTGACACGTGTCCTGGCCGGGCCAATCTGCACAAAGATACTGGCCGATATGGGAGCTGAGGTCATAAAGATCGAGCGCCCTGTCAAGGGCGATGACACTCGCGATTATGGTCCCTATCAGAACGGTGAGAGCATGATTTATGCTAATATCAACCGCAACAAGAAAGGCATCACGCTGAATCTCAAGAGCCCCGAAGGGAAAGAGCTGCTGCTGAAAATGGTCAAGGATGCCGATGTCGTCGTTGAAAATTTTCGTCCGGGTGTAATGGAGAAGCTTGGACTCGGATATGATGTCTTGAAGGAAGTCAACCCTCGCATTATTTATACTGCAATTTCCGGTTTTGGCAGCTATGGCAAGTATTCATCCCGTCCCGGCTATGATGTTATTGCTCAGGCATACAGCGGTATCATGGAGGTAACTGGCTGGCCGGATTCCGGCCCCTCCCGCATTGGCTACTCTGTCGGTGATACTTCCGGTGGCGTCAATGGTGCCTTGGGTACGCTTGCAGCACTGCACGCCCGTGAGGTTACAGGTGTTGGTCAGCGTGTGGACGTTGCCCTGGTCGATGGGCTTCTGTTCCTGTCTGAGAACTGTGTCCAGCGCTATTTGTCCACTGGCAAACTCGCCACGCGTAACGGTACCCGGGCTCATACTGTTTATCCGTATGACGCGTTCCCTGCTAAAGATGGTCTTATTTTGATTGCCTGCGCCAATCAGAAAATATGGGAGATTTTCGCAACTAAGGCTTTGAAAAATGAGGCATTGATTACTGATGAGCGTTTCCTGACAAACCCGCTACGTGACAAAAACTGGAAGGATTTGCGCCCATTCGTAGTCGACTGGGTTAAAGATTACACAATAAAGGAAGCTCTCGACTTTTTGCTGAAAATCGGTGTTCCTGCCGCTCCGATAAACAATATGCAGAGCATCCTTAATGACGAACATTTCGTCAAGGACAGAGAAATGTTTGTTCCTGTGAAGGACG
>JAEEGL016977696.1_pt1 | contig 15131 bp, 13 predicted proteins | sample 9134231 | NCBI WGS metagenome assembly JAEEGL01 (sample SAMN16246548, study PRJNA631951) | gut metagenome | biome: gut microbiome; feature: rumen; material: fiber-attached | host: Bos | place: Iran: Karaj | collected 2018-10 | reverse complement strand
GAAACTATCAGTCGAATCTTCCGTGAACCCTTTCATATTTACTAACGTCATCCTGAGTTGCAATGCATTCCGGATCCAGCGTTCCGATAACCCGTCCGATCAGATAGACGGAATCCTGGTCGGAAAAACGCATAATATCATACAGTTTATTCAAGGAATGCAGGCCATCTTTTTCATACTGTTTGATATATGTTTCATTCCCGATGATAAACGCGCCGATTTCTCCGTACTGCAGATCCGGGGCATCCGGGATCCGGGAGACGAGGACCATTTCGCCGCTGTGGAACTTTGGCTCCATACTGTCTCCGTTTACGGTAAATACGCAGTCTGCCCGGTTCACATCCTGAGATGCGTACAGATAGATCGGGATTCCTTCGTCCTCAAACTCCAGCGGGTCGCCGATGCCGGCCGCCAGAGATTTTTCGAAGAAGGTCAATTTACGGATCTCCGGACCGTTCTCGGCATCTTGTATATCCAGCAGATTGGAAAGCATCCGGTCAGCAAAATCCTGATGAACCGGAGTCAGAGCCCGGTACTGATCAACCAGGAGTTCTTCCCTGACGGAAAAGCGAATAATCGGTTCTTCCACGCCGAATAGATCATAGAATGTGATTCCAAGTGCAGCGCAGAGGGGAGGGATCAGGGAGAGATCCGGACGTGTGCGTCCGCTTTCCCAGTTGCAGACAGCATTGCCAGATATCCCCAGAATTGCCCCAAGCTCTTTCTGTTCCATGTTGCGTTTTTCCCGGAAATGCCGGATTCTTCGGCAGATTGCTGGAACAGATGGAACTTCAGCAGGTTTTCCGGTCTTCATATCAATTACGTTGTTGGAGAGAATATCTGGCTGTTCGATCTTTCTGCGAGCCATAAGGAGTCCTCCTTTTAGAGTTCATCTGCACTATAACACATAACAAATGTAATACGCAAGAAAATATTATAAATAAACTTATTAATAGTGTGTTAATATAGGAATCGCCCCATCAACCCGGTACCAGTTCATACAGCAGAGGAGAATTGTGTAATGACCAGGCAGAAAGAATCGGTGGATTACTGGATCACTATGGAACGCCCGTCCGGAGCGAAAAAACGCAGCAGCGGGGAACCGTTCCGCCCGTATACCGTGATTGACGCGCTGATAAAAGAATACGGCCGCTGTTTTGTGAAGGATCTTCAGGAAAAAGTGGATTGCTGTCCGAAAGAGTATTCCCGGGATCCGGAGAACTGGGAAGCGGTCCGGGGGAAAGTGGTTTCGTTCTGTGTTCTGCGGCCGGAATCTATCTTTGATCAGCCGCTTGACAGTGTATATGTGGATATTGCCGGAAGTGCGCGGATCGTGCTGGAAGAAATATCAAAGGAGAATCCAGAGATCAGGCGGAAGAATGTAGTGGAAGAAACGCTCCGCCTTCGGTATCTGTTTGATTTCAGGAACTGCCAGATGACGTGCGGATATATCGGTGTGATCAGGGATGAGCGAGATAGCCTGATTTCTATGAATCCCCAGCGGGTTCATCTGGATAAATACCTGATCCCGGTGCTGAACGCAGCGGCATATGAAATGATTCCGTATTGGATCCGCTGGAACTGGTTTCCGGAAACATGGGGAACGGATCGTCCGATCGATCCGGAGGAACTGATCCACAGGCTCGAGATTCCGCTCCTCAAAGGAGCGCTCGGAGATGCGGATATTCAGGGAGAATACTTCTTTGCTCCGGGGATGGAGAAGATCGTCGAGCCGGATACGGAAGCTGCGGAACTGACGGAAGTGAATCCCGGTTCCATTGTTGTAAGCAGGTGGATTCATGACTATGAGACTGCCTGGGGATCAACATTAGCGCACGAGGTGGCGCATGCGATCCTCGGACGCTACTTCTACTGCTTGCAGCGACTCCAGCGCGGATCATATTTGCCGTATGTCTGCAAGAGAGAAAAAGAGGCTGTGAGAAAGCAGGGAGGAGAGTTATCTCCCTTTGAACAGATAGAGATCCAGGCAAATACGCTTCCGCGATATCTGATGATTCCCAGGAAGGAAGGGGCAGAACGTGCGAAGCACCTGCTGTCATACTATGGCGGAATCCGCAATCTGGAAAATATGAGACGCTTGGTGGACGATCTAGCTGAGCACTACGGAACCACGAAAACGATGGCAAAGTCCAGGCTGATTGACTTCGGTTATCTGGAAGCGAGGGGAATCCTGCAGTCGGAGAACGGGAAACTGATCCCGTCATATATCTCTGGACTGACCGGGATGAAAACATATGTGGTGGAGGAAAAGGACGCGGTTCTTGAGATGATCCGGAACCCGGACCTACGGAAACTTCTAATTTTCGGAGAGTATCTGTATGTACCGGAGAGCAGCTGTTATTGCAGGAATGATTTGATCTATCTGATTCGGGATAAGTGCGGACAGCTTCATCTGACCCGGTATGCCAGGGAGCATATGGATGAATGCTGCCTGACTTTTGAAAAGATACGGATTGGAAGAACGGATACGGATGTGAACGGCGTGTCTCTGAAGGCGGCAACACCCGGGAAAGGGAGGTACGCGGTTCATTACATCAAGACAGATGGGACGCCGATGGAAACGCCAGCAGGGCTAGCACTGAGAAAACAGATTGAAGAGGAGATCAAAGAAAGGACGAAGTACAAAACTCCATTTTTTAAGATGACAACGGAACTAATGAAGGAACGGGGGCTGAAAGTGGACATGCTTTCAGAGGAATCCGGGGTTTCCGAGCGGACGATTGTTAATATGCGCAGCGATAAGAATATCCAGTATCCATATTCCATTGTAGCTGCGGTCTGCATCGCAATGCATCTACCGCCCAGCTTGAGTTTTGAATATCTGGAACGTAGCAGGGCAGTGTTTAACGATACAGATCCGTATATGTGCCTGTATCGGTATATGGTTATGAACCATTACCAGGAGCCTGTTGCAAAAGTGAACCGATGGCTGCTAGAGGCAGGTGCTCCTCCCATGACGAACAAGGTGGAAGGTTTTAACGATGAAACCGGAGAGCAGCTTTCTGTAAACTGAGTTTTGCGGATTATTCAGAAGTCTGCGGCATGACAACTTATGGGTATGTCGTTTTACCAACACTTCGTTAAAGTCGCCTTTAACGAAGTGTTTGTATACGACAGAAGCAGCTATTAATGATCCGATCTTTTTTCATCATCAAGCAATAGGAGAACTCCATTATCGTAGTATTTCTTAGCTTTCTTTTTTCTTTACTGCCATTGTTTTATCCCCATGCCAAATATTATGCGCATTTAACGCAGATACAGTATGACAAGCATACGCTTCACTCTGGCAACATACCCCAATCAGAGGTTCCATGTAATTCAGGATGAACCAGGTCCACGATTCATGAGAAATGGCATCCCGGATGGATCTTTATCACTTCCGGAATGCTGTTGAATTTCGTGAAGCAGGGACTTCAGGCAGAATATGGGTCAGCCCTTCACTGCGCCGGCGGTTAATCCGGTAATGAACTGACGGTTTGCAAAAAGATAGACAATCAGGATCGGAATCAGCGCAATAGAGGCGCCGGCAGTCATAAGATGCCATTCGGCAGCGGCATTCGTGGAGTATTTCAGGTTGGCAACCGCAACGCTAAGGGTTTTCAGCCCGGGGTTGGACATTGTGAAAACCTGTGCCGTGACAAACTCGTTCCAGGCCAGCCGGAAGGCAAACAAAGCAACAACACCGAGAATCGGCTTGATTGCTGGAACAATAATGGTCCAGAAGATACGGAACGTACCGGCTCCATCGATATAGGCAGCCTCATCCAGTTCCTTTGGAACGCCGCGTATAAATCCCGAAATCAGGAAGATGTTGGCAGCTTGTCCGCCGGTGAGGAGAAGCGCAAGGCCAACCATATTGCCTGTTAGGCCGATGGAATGAAGGAGGTTGTAGGTCGGGTACAGGGCAACGGACCCGACAGAAACAAACATACTCAGCAAGTATGCTGTAGTCAGCACTTTCTTCCCAGGGAAATTCCTCCGTGCAATAACGTACGCCGCCATGGAGGAGGTAATAACCGTAAAAACAACTGTCAGGGCCGCAAGCACTACGCTGTTAACGGTATACCTTCCGAAATTCAGCTTGCTGAACGCATACGAATAGTTTTTAAACTGCCACTCCTTCGGCAGAAAACTGCCGCCCAGCGTCAGTTCAGCATTTGTCTTAAACGAGCCAAGAAGGGTGCAGATAACCGGGTACAGCGTAAACACGCACATTGCCCCCACAAAAGCCCACTTGCATATCTGTCCGATAAATCGGATAACGGAATCTCTGCGCTGCCCGGGAAGCATATCCGCCCATTTGAGATGTCCTGCCATAATCTGTACCTCCGGAATTACTCTGTGATGGAATCCAGTTTCCTGGCAAGAAACAGGTATAGCCCGGTAAATATACCGACGATACACGCAGCAACAAGGCTCACTGCCGCGCCGTAGCCGAATTCCTGGATCATGGTGGATCCGGAAGAGATCGGGAAGAACAGTTGGTATATATACAGGAACATAACATTGGTCGCATTCATGGGCCCGCCTTCCGTCAGGACCATGATGCTCTGAATATCCTGGAAAGAGATGACCAGTGCAAGCATCAGGACCATTTTGATTACCGGAGCCAGCAGTGGAATTGTGATCCGGAACAGCGTCTGGAACCCGTTCGCACCATCCAGTTTCGCACTCTCGTAAACTTCCGTTGAAATCCCGGTCAGGCCGGCGATGAAATACACCATGTAGTTGCCGACACCGCCCCACACCGCGATTATGATGACCGTATACATGGCATTTTTCACACCCAGCCAGTTCACATTCTGCTGGATGATGCCAAGCCGCGTCAGTATCCTGTTGACCTCGCCGTTATAGGTATTGAACAGCAGATAGAAGATCAGTGCCATAACGGCCTGAGACATGATCGTAGGGGTAAACACCACGGATTGGGCAATAGCATTCAGCTTTGTATTCTTGTGAAGCAGAACCGCCAGCATAAACGCAAATGGGAGCGTCAGGATAAGTTTGCCGAACACATAGACAAACGTATTCTTGACAGCAAGCCAGAAAACCTCATCGCGCATAACCCTGGCGAAATTCTCCATTCCCACAAATACCGGCTCGCCGTAGCCGCGGTACTCGAAGCACATGAACCGCAGCACCCATAATAGGGGATAGACCGTAAACGCCGCAAACAGAATCAGGTTCGGCAGCAGCATCAGATACGGGACTTTTTCCGCCTGAATCCTTTTCCACAGATTTCGATTTGACCGGTTCAACAGCAGTACCTCCTATGTCCTCCATCATGCCTCGCTGTTTTCATCTAAGACAGTATACCAGTTTGCAGAAAGGAGATATGAAAAAAACAGCTGATTTCACAAAAAGAGGGCCTCTGCTGCGAGGCCCTCTGCAGTCTGCTCCGTTACTTGGAAACATCCTGATTCAGCGGAGTAAAGTGCGGATACACGATCCGTTCTTCGCCCTTTGCAATCTCTTTATCATACGCAGCGTTATAGCGCGTGTTCAAATCTTCAATAGCCTTGTCAATATCGGTCATGCCAAAGATGCACTCAACCATTACCGTAGCGTAGTCCTTGCCTTCCACAACTACAGTCCCGGGCAGAGGCGGATAGTTCATATCATCGGAATTGATCTCAAGATCAGGCATCTTGGCAATGGTCTCAGGCGGTGTTGCCTTTGCTACCGCACTGGGGATCATGACAGTGCCAAGTCCGGCAGTGTAGTAATCAGCCATGAGTTCATCGCTGTGCAGGAACTGGAACACTTCCCATGCCTCGTCAGGATGCTCTGTGGCAGCATTGATGCCGATGCTTGAGCCGCCGAACCACAGTTGCTGCTTTCCTTCAACCTGGCCGGAAACGGTAGGAATCTGTGCGCAGTTCCAATTCTGATCGGTCGGGAACTGGCTGACATATACGCTGGGCTCAGCATGGCTCACGGACATGTACATGGCAATCTTGCCGGCTGCGAACTGGGTGCGCAGAGGATCGATATCCAGAGACTCGGAACCGGGGAATGCGATCCCTTCAGCAAAGATTTTCCTGAAGGCTTCCAGCACGGGCTTGTAGGTAGAGAAATCATACGTACCGGTGGAATAATCAAAGCCTGCCCTGTTGCCGCCGCTACGCATATTGACCGGATCAAGCGTACGCATGACAGCGCTCATCGCGGATTTGTAGTTGCCCGCAAATCCGAAGATTCCTTCGCTGCTCAGTTTTTCCGTTACAAGGGCCGCATCTGCAACCATCTCATCCAGCGTTGCCGGCGGATTGGTGATGCCTACGCGGTCGAAGATATCCTGATTGTAGAACAGGCGGCATGCAGAAGCCGTATAGGGGAACGAATAGACGTTGCCGTCCACCATGTTGATGCCTTCAACGAAGGCGCCTTCACCGAAGCGGGCAAAATCCTCTTCGGTCATATAGGGGGACAGATTCAGAAGCATGTGCTTCTCCCTGACCTGCATGTCAATGGGAACCTGGTTGGATATCTGGAAAACATCCGGGCCGGAATTGGTGCTGAAGGCCAGATCCAGCATCTGGGAATAGTTGTCCGCATAGACCTGGTAATCAATAAAGATATGATCGTTCTCGTTGTTAAACGCTTCAATCCTCGGCGTCATGAACTCCATATCATGCCGGTTGGTCGTCCAGTAAACAACAGTTACCTTGCCATCGGCTACGGGAGCATCTGCAGGTTTTTCTGCGGCAGGGGCTGCAGCGCTCTCGGTTCCCTGACAGGCAACGAGTGCAAGCGCCATCACCGCTGCAAGCAGTAATGCCAAAGCACGTTTCATCTGTTTCATCATCATTTCTCCTTTTTCGTAAAAGTGAACCAGACCTTACGGTTCCCGCCTATATTTTAATAACAGATCAACGGTTTGTGCAGTCAGATTTTCATTTTCCACCAAAAAATGGAATTTTTTGGTATTCATTCAATAATTCAAATGTTTTCAGCTTTCCTTCAAAAACAGTCGGGATTTGTTCAAGTTGTACCAGACCATGATTTTGTTATGGGGATACATGGTCCCGCTGTGCATGGCATCAGTCCGGGGACTGCCTTCCGCCCCGGACAGCAGCGCCTGAATGGCTTCGATGTAATCCAAAATAAAACTTTTATCCGACTTGTCTAGAGCGTCATGCCCCTGGCAGATGAAATCATATTCATCCCGCCGCGCCCACATCTTCTCAAAAGTGGCCAGCGCCTCCCTGAGGCCTTCATCCCGGTCCGCATTCCCTATCAGCAGACGGTCGTTGCATGCATCCCCGCAGAACAATAGTCTTGTGGTCCTGTCGAGCAGGCAGCAGGAACCTTCGCTGTGTCCCGGGGTATGGATCACCTCTACCGGCCTGCTTCCAAGGTCGAAGGAAGATCCGTCGCCCATCGGAAGGAAGTCGGGCAACGGCGGAAGCGGATCATCGGGGATCAGCGAAAGCAATGCTTTCACCGGAGTCTCAGGATTGCGGATAGGTCCTCTTGTACGGATGCAAAACTCTGCCATCTTCCTCCCGAGAGGAAAAGATCGGCTCCGTTCCTCATCCAAAGGGTTCATATAGGCTATGTCATAGTATCCCGCTGCAGCGATGTGATCGCCGTCCCCATGGGTAGCTACAAAAATGGTCGGCTTGTCCGTCAGCTTTTTCACATCCTCCGCCAGGTTCCCGATCCCGATCCCGCCGTCAATCAGCATCGCGGTATCTTTACCTTCCAACAGATAGGTGTTGACCAGTTTGTATTCGCTCATCAGCCATGTTTTCGGTGCAATCTCAACAATCGTACGTTCCGGTCTGCACATAATCTTCTTCCCTTCTTCCTGTTCCACAGTTCAGCCGCGCTGCGGCACTCTTTCGATTCTGCCGGGCCATCCCGCTGGTTCGAACGCGCATCGTCCTACAGATGCAGGATGCTTTGCTTCCGGGGATCCTGAAACGGGAAAATCCTGACTGATCTTTAGCATATCATCTTCCGTCTTCTTTTTTGCAGAACAGATTTCGGGAAATAGCAAAAAAAAGCTGATGCCAGAGTGTCCGGCTTGAGGGAAGGCTATAGCCTTATATATAATCAGCACAGCAGGAAACATAAGGCTGCAGGCATGGCAAGAAAGCAAATATCATCTCTACTTACGTTATCACAGTCTGCCATGCGATGTTCTCCCTTTTGACTCTGCAAAAACCTGTGGATATTGCTATGAAAGACTTAAAGATTCCGGAGCTTCCTGTTGCGCTGCTTGGCATGCGGCTCCTGAATATGCTGAAGTTGAATATTCTATTTGTACTGTGCTGCCTTCCGATCATAACTATCGGGCCGGCTTTATCCGCATTGTACTATGTTGTGAATCTGTACGCCGAAGAAAAAAGCGACGAAGTCGCAAAGCCCTTTTTCAGGGCGTTCCGGAGGGATTTCTGGCAGGGTCTCCTACTGGGCCTGTTCGTACTGTTTCTGACCGGTCTAGCTTTTTATAACGGGCTCTTCCTTTTCGCCAATTATGCAGGGAGGATTCATCCCATCTGGATCCCCTTCCTGGTCCTGCTTCTATTCCTCGCAGCGATGTATGTGTACTCTTTCCCGATGCTTTCACGATATCAACTGCATTTCATGGAGATTCTGAAGAATTCCTTGATTCTGTTCTGGAGGAACCTTTGGGCATCTCTGGGTGTGCTTCTTGTACACAGCATACCTTTTCTGCTGGTTTATCTGTATCCAGGCGCTGCTGCGGAAATCATATTCCTATGGATTCTGATCGGCTGTTCCCTGACTGCATCCGTTAGCATCAAAATCATTATGAAAATATTCAACAATGAACAGGAAAAGTCTGACAGCGGGCATACCCCTGCATAATAGCAGTGCCACCCGATGCCGCTAAGCAGCAATATCAGTTCCCGCATAAATAACAGCAGCCTTATGAGCTTCTTCCGTGAAGCTCATGAGGCTGCTGTTCCTAAAGCATGACCAGTTATAAAATCGATATTTCTGAGTCCAATGCTTCTTAATCGATCACTGCATCAACCGCTTCCTGATCAAAGTAGATCGCAACAAGTGTTTTGTAGTCAATCACGCCTGTCTGCGGCAGTCCACATTCCTTCTGCACTTTTTTAATAACATCCCCTGCTGATCCGCTTCCGTCTGAAAACCCGCGTATCTGCAGAATCTCGTCCGCCTTTTCGGATTCGTGTCCCATGAATCCGTACCAGTACAGAATCGTTTTCACAAACCCGTCCATTTCGCTGCAATCCAGCTCCGGAGCCATATAATGGACCGATCCCATTGAAGCTATCTCACTGGCCGGAATCGTGGCGCCCGGTTTTTCCTGGATTTTCATTTTCGCAGTATTTGAAAGATTGGAAAGCTGATACGCGGAGACTGTGATATAGCACGAATACACCGTAACGGTACGGCTGCCTCCTGTCTCCGTATATTTCCCGGCACTTTCATATTTCTGATCGAAAACAACAAGGATATCCGCCTGCTCCGGTTCGGCGACAAACCGTATTGCTCCCTTGGATTTTTTCTCAATCAGCTCTGCCGTTTTGGTCATCCGACCGGGCATATTGCTGTCAAATCCCTTTTTCGAGATCTTTTGCGGTCCGCTGCTGCCAAACGGGATTTCACATAACGGTCCTGAAACAATATAGGCGTTCAGCGGCTGGCCGTCTGAAGGCAGATATGGGACCATTCCGCTGTTAAGATGCACACCGGTATGGGAGGATAGCTCCTGTGCCGTCATGAATCCGATTTTGCGCGGATGACGTGTAATGACTGCAGGATATTTTACGGTCGGGGCAGGCAGGGCTGAATCGAGATTTATCGATCCCAGATCGGCCCAGAAAACGGGACGGACGCATTGCATGGCATCCACAAGGGAATTCTGCCGGTTTCCGTAATATACCATGCTGACACGCGTCAGCGATTGATAAGGAGACCGCAGCCACCACGAATCCGTTACGAAATCGCCCTGCGCTCTTGCATACGCGGTCGCCGAGCAGTTTCTCGCCTTGTCCGTGGCAAAATAGCTGCCGGCTTCCGAAAAGCTCAGGACATAGATCCTGTCCCGGGTATTATTCCCTCCGTCCAGGCTTCCGTACTGGCTCGTCTGCGATATGCTATTATCCACATCCGCAACCAGGATTGCGTTCTGTTCTTCCTGGCTGAAAGCGGAATTCAGGAATTCTTCATTCAGCCATTTTCTTAATGAGCAGGTCTCCCAGGTGGTTCCTGTCCCTTCCGTGTTGTATGCCTTCCAATCCAGCAGATATCTGCTGATCAGCAGGGCTTGGTTCCCCTGTACATCCAGAACAATCCACTCGATTGCCTCCGGGCCGTTGGACAGATCGTTATCCTGCTCATACTGCCCGAAAGTCATGATATCCCCTGGATTGACCTGATTTCCTTCACCTTCAGCCAATGCTGTACCTGACCATGCAGAAAAGGCAATAACCATCAGCAACGCGCTCAGCAGAAGAATGATTCTTTTCATCGGATTCCCCTTTCCTATGATTTCCCGGGATACAAGAAAAGCCTTGTAAGACTTGAAGACAAACGAAATGCCTAAGGGAGCAAACCATTTCGTTGAAGGCACGTTTATCAAAGTGTTTGTCTTTTTATCCCATTAGAACTATTCTCAACTGATAAAATAAATTCTGCCATTGTTAACGCTGAATTTACAAACAATCTTGCATGATAGTCTTTTATAGCAATGCGTTTTTTACCAACTCCATGAGAATCGCTTGCTTCGTTTCGCATTTCTGTAATTGCAGAAAGTATTTTCTCAAGCCCCGATAATAGGGTATTGATACGACGATCAACATCTTTATCTGCATGCATATGATACAATTCTTTGACTTGACTATAGAGCTTTCCTATATCACCTTTTTCATATGGAATATGATTACCAGTTTCTATTGCATGACAGAATACTTCTTCGAGCAGTGTTCTTGCCTTGGTAATTGCACTATCATATTCGCCGATGTCAATATCCCGGCTAGCTCTTTCAGCGATATCTTTAATATACTTTCTGTTAACAAGGGTAATAGCTGGTGTTCCAATTTTTACACTTGATTCTTTTTCGCGATTAAGTATCTGTTTACACTTTTCGTATTGCCTTTGATATTTTTCTTCCCCAAACATATCTATACAGTTCGTTTCATAATACTCTAGCAGATCTACAAAAAGCTTGATTATTTGCTCATTTGATGCATTCTGGCAATATGCAATCAAAGATTGTCCTTTTGACGTTTGATATGTTTGACATAATGGCAATCCAATGCTATCTGCTGTAAAAGCGTCAAAGTCTGGTGTACTAAAATTTAAAACATATCCATTTCGATTAAATAGCTTCAGGAATGCACCGATTTCAATCTTACTAAGAATGGTATTCACCTCGAATCTTGTTAATATCTTTATTCGTTAAGTATATAGATTATGCTAATTAGTTATAATAGCTTTCTAAACAGTTATCCTTTTGGATCAGTAAACAAATGCTTCTGCTATATAAAACGGAAAACCAAGCCTTCGATCAGAATCTTTCTTCGATTTGCGGAACTGTATCAGGCGAGTACCCATTATCTGTTGAACGATCAAACACAAGGGAGATTGACATTTCGAGACTGATGAAATCATAGGAAATGACAATTCGGGAAATTGTAGAATCACTGTCTGGGAAGCATATAGAATTCTCAGGAATGGATGATGGCTGGTGATCTATTCCTGCTCAATTGCACTGATGCTTTCTCCCATCTTTTCTGCCATATCATAAAGGCTTTTCTCGTAATTCTCTTTTGAGATTGCCCGTTTCTCCATAAACAACTCCAGCAACGCCTTCTGCTTTAAAAACAGCTGATGGCGTTTTTCATTTTTGGAGTTATTGTTTTCATCCTGATTCGTGTTTGCCTGATTCATGTTCATTCTCCTGTTTTTTCGGCGTAAGCGCATCGGCAATCAGTATAGCAAATTCAACAGCGGTTTTCAGGTTGACTTTGGATTGACCTTGGATAAATCAGTCCGATTCAGGCAGAAAACGTTTTTTATTTCTCCTGAATTCATTTGAACAGGACGAAGTATTGCCGGTATGAATCTTTTTTCAAAAAGTTCTGTGCAGAAGACGCATGCTGCGTGCGTCTCCATTAAAGCCTTATGGAATAAAGGATTTTTAGAATTCGACATATAAAAAGCAGGCGAAATAATCCGTTTTTCATCCTCAAAGACGCACGCAGCATTCCTTCAATTCCACCTGCAGAGGAAATAGAGTGAAACCAGTTCCTGAACCGTGAATTACTTCATTCAGGAATGAAATAACATCATAGCCGGATGCATACGGCATCGGATGTTCAGACAGATCTCGGATTAAATCCATTGCTTTGAGAGAAGCGACGGATTGAAGCCGGGAGATGTTGGGAACTCCTACGTTGTATGCATATTTTTGTCTGCTGGAGTTCTGCTGGGAACGACCGTTGCCTATGTGCCCGGGGAAGGATCCGGAATGGAGATACGGGCACCTCCTTACCGATTGGTTGGCTTTGCACGCAATCGACCAAATCAATCGGAGGGAGAAATGAAATTTACTTATGAAAAGGCGTGTGCACACGCTGGCCTTACGGAAGAGCAGACGGACGAAATACGGAAAGTCTTTTCCAGGGATCGAGATAAGAAACGCAGCAGGAACCGTGCAATGAGAAAATCAGGATTTTGTTTTTGTTCGGTTTCTGACCATTCAGCGTGGCTGATGAACGGCAATGGCGTAGAGTCTGAAGATGATTTTCAGATTCCAGATCCTGATACTGATGTTGAAAGAGAAGCAATTCACAATCTTCAGCTTTGGGAATTGCGAAAAATGATGGAACGGCTGCCGGTAGAGGAGAGGGAGTTTCTCTTGGAATCATTTGGAGCAGATGAGCCAATTAAAAAAATGGCTGAACGGTACGGAGTCAGTAGAGCGGAAATTATCCGGAGGAGAGACCTGCTTGTTAAACGGCTGCGCCGGTTGATGAAAGCAGATGAATCTGGGAAGAACGAAGGAAGGAGGGAATGCTCGCATGGAGAAGGATGAAAAAGTCATCAGATATGCGATACAGCTAGCGTATCTGCATACTCTGCTCAAGGCAGAGCTGATTACTGAAAATGAGCATTCTCTCATAAAGAAAAAGCTTCAGAAAGATTATCGGATTCCTTCTGACATCCTTGCTGATTATGAAAGTCGTGATTTAGGGTAGGCGCAGGAGGTGATTATATGCCAAGAGTAGATGTAATTAAAGCTCAGGTTTCTGTCGCTGATCGTCGGAGACGTAAAGCAATTGACCGGAAACGAGTCGCAGCATATTGTCGTGTCAGTACAGACAGTGAAGACCAGCTGAACAGTTACAGGTCGCAAGTTACATATTATACGGATAAGATTAACGAGAACCGGGACTGGATGATGGCTGGAATCTATGCGGACGAAGCAATTACTGGCACACAGGTTGCAAAGCGTGAAGGCTTCCAGAAAATGATCAATGACTGCATGGACGGTCATATCGACATGGTTATTACAAAGTCAATTTCACGATTTGCCAGAAATACATTGGATACCCTGAAGTATGTCAGAATGCTCAAGGAAAAGGGGATCGCTGTTTTCTTTGAAGATGAAAATATCGATACGCTTTCCATGGATGGTGAACTTCTTCTTGTCGTTCTTAGCTCCGTTGCCCAACAGGAGGTAGAAAATATTTCTTCCAATGTGAAGAAGGGGCTGGCAATGAAGATGTCCCGCGGAGAAATCGTCGGATTTACCGGTGCACTGGGATATGATTATGATCCCGAGACAAAGACCATGGCGGTGAATGAGGAAGAAGCCAAAATCGTTCAGTATATATTCAAAAGATATATCGAAGGCATGGGTGCGCATGTGATCGCCAGAGAGTTGGAACAGATGGGGGCTCTCACCGGCAAAGGGGGAAAAAACTGGCATGACACAACCGTTTTAGGAATTATCAAGAATGAGAAGTATAAGGGTGATCTACTCCAGGGAAAAACATTTACAGTCGATCCGATCTCCAAACGCCGTTTGGATAATCAGGGCGAGGTTGACCAGTATCTGATGAAAGGACATCATGAACCGATCATTTCAGAAGAGATGTGGAACCAGGCGCAATCGATTCTTCGGAGGCGATCGCCAAACTATAGCAATGCAAATATGGATCCATCCAAATATCGCGAGCAGTTCAGTAGGAGGTATGCATTCAGTTGTCTAGTTAAATGTGGTTACTGCGGTGCTTCCTTGACAAGACGATCCTGGCATACAGGAACGAAACACGAGAAAACTGTCTGGTTGTGCATCTCGGCATCAAAATATGGCAAAAAGAATTGCCCGGAAAGTAAGGGCATATCGGAGGAAGCCTTGGAGAGTGCCTTTGTAGAGTCTTTCCGGATACTTACCAGTGATCGGAAAGATGTACTGGAAGAGTTTCTGCAAAGGACAGAAGAAGCACTGAGTTCAACGACAACGATGCAAGAGATTGAGCGGCTGAAGAAAGAGCTGGATCAACTGGAAACAAAGCAGAAGAAGCTGTTGGATATGCATCTGGAGTCCAGAATTGATTCTGAGGCATATCAGAACAAAAAAAGTGAGATGGAAAAGGAACAGCAGCTGAAGACGACAGAACTGTTGCAACTACAGGGGGAAGTCGGCAGCAATCGAAAGTTACAAAAAAGGATCGACGCGATGAGAAAGCTTTTGACAGAGGCTCCAATTCTTAGAGAATTTGATAGAAATGTTTTTGAAAGCATCGTTGAAAAAGTGATTGTGGGTGGGTATGATGACGATGGAAATAAAGATCCATCCATGATTACATTTGTCTATAAGACCGGCTTTAAAGACATAAAAGATGGCGTTGAATTCAAGCCGCCACGTAGAAATGCAGTGAAGGAAAAACTGCTGTCACAACCTTCCACCGTGGAGGACAATTTTCCGAAACTGTCTGATGCCGCTGCACGTTGAGACTGCAGCACTTCTAAAAAGAGATACCTTATAGAAGATATAAATACTACTGAACTTACTCAAACAGATGCTTATTAGCTGAAGATGACTTATTAAAGTCGGAGTTTAAGTGATTCTTCCAATCTCTTCTGATCTAGTTTTC
>JAEEGL013747939.1_pt1 | contig 15131 bp, 12 predicted proteins | sample 9134231 | NCBI WGS metagenome assembly JAEEGL01 (sample SAMN16246548, study PRJNA631951) | gut metagenome | biome: gut microbiome; feature: rumen; material: fiber-attached | host: Bos | place: Iran: Karaj | collected 2018-10 | reverse complement strand
TCGACAGCCGTGAGTTGGTCGGAATGCGTGGTTATGCCAACAATTCACTTACTCCTGGGTATTATAATAGTTCCAATTCAGGAGGACAGGGTGGTAACATCATGTCAAAATACACGTTGGAGTTGCGCTATCCGCTCTCCTTGAATCCTCAAGCCACTATTTATGCCTTGACCTTCCTCGAAGCCGGTAACTGTTGGCTTGGGTTCAAGAACTTTGACCCATTTGAGGTGAAGCGATCAGCTGGTTTGGGCGTACGCATCTATCTGCCCATGTTCGGCTTGCTTGGCCTTGACTGGGGTTATGGTTTCGACGATGTGTTTGGCACTACGGGCGACAATCACAGTCAGTTCCACTTCTCTATTGGAGGATCTATTGATTAGTTGAGAGTTTAGAGTTGAGAGTTTAGAGACGCTTTGCGTCATTGCGAGGAGGAACGACGAAGCAATCTAGGAATTTTGAATCTTTGAATCTTTGAAATACGAAGTATTCGACGAAGTCAATTTTAAATCCGTTTTGGAACGATTATTGATAATGCAAGAAAGAAAATCGATTAGCAACACAATAACACAATGAAAGCATTTAAAACTTTAATTTTGACCGCTGCCTTGGTTTTAGGCGGCATCATGACTGCCAATGCCCAGCTTGGCGGTGGACAGAAAATCGTCTATGTCGATTCGGAATACATAATGGAGAATATTCCGGAATACGGTGATGCACAGGAAGAGCTGAACGCCCTCTCGGAGAAATGGCAGAGAGAAGTGAAAGCTGTTTACGACAAGGTGTCGGAGATGTACAGCAAGTACCAGACTGAGATGCTGCTGCTCTCTGAAGACCAGAAACGTGCCCGTGAACAAGCCATCGTCGACAAGGAGCAAGAGGCCAAAAACCTGCAGATGCAGTATTTCGGCTCCGAAGGCCAACTCTATCAGAAACGCACCGAATTGATTCAGCCCATCCAGGAGAAAGTCTATACGGCCATGAAAGAAGTGGCACAGACCAAAAACTACGCTTTCATCCTTGACTTGGCCTCGGGGACTTCCGTGCTTTATGCCAGCGACAAGAATGATATCAGCGATGATGTGCTCGATCAATTGGGCAATGTCATGCAGACCGTGCGTCGTGAGGATCGTCATAGAGCAAACAGTGGAACTATGGGCGGAAGCACAACAGGAGGAAAACCCGCTAGCAATACAGGTGCAGGCGGTAAAGGTGCCAAACCCATAAAATAAAGACTTGATTGACTAAGGAAAGCAAATATTTTGTATCTTTGCCGCTCAAATGTCGATAAAAAGAGAGTTAATTTATTAAAAGTCAATAAAATGAAAAGAGTATTCAAAGTATTGTTTTTGGGTGTGGCCCTCTTCGTGATGAGTGGTGTTGCCCAGGCTCAAGTGAAGCTTGCACATGTCAATACGGCTGAAATCCTTGATGTCATGCCTGACAAGACCAAAGCTGAGAAAGATCTGGAGAAGTATTACAATGAGTTGCAGAACCAATTGCAGGCGATGGCCAAGGAGTATCAGACCAAGATGCAGGATTATGAAGCCAATCAGGCTACCATGTCCAACTTGGTGAAGCAGTCCAAGGAAAAGGAAATCGTTGACCTTCAGACCCGCATCCAGCAGTTCCAAGCCAACGCTGAGCAGGAATTTGAAAGCAAGCGTGCCGAGTTGCTCGCCCCGATTTTGGAAAAGATTCAGAACGCCATCAATGCAGTGGGTAAGGAAAAAGGTTACACCTATGTCCTCGACCTCGCTACTGGCGCCGCTGTCTATGTGGGCACTGATGCCGTTGACTGCACTAAGGATGTGAAAGCCAAATTGGGAATCAAATAAGATAGTGAAGTTTCTCAAAGATAGCGTTATTAACGCAAACAGCCGACTCACTAAGTCGGCTGTTTTTTTGTTATTTGATACTTTCGCGTTTCACTTTTGCAAAGCGTAGCAATTTCAAGATGCCCAATGGCTTATGGTCGTCTTTGTTGGCGAGATTAAGGTAGAGTCCAAACTTCTTTGCGATTGGAATCTTGAAGGTCTCGACGAACTCAATAAGGGTGCCATCAGGGTCTTCCACGTAGGTGAAGTGGCCGTTGGCATCGCCCATGTCGAAGTCGGTGCCGCTGTCGCACACGAAGGGATGCCCCATGGCCTCGGCTTGAGCCTTGACGGCCTCCATGTTGCGCACGTCGAAGCATAGATGAATGAAGCCTGGGTCACCCCAATAGCGGCCCTCGTAAAGTTTCTTGCCAGGCGCATTGAGGCTTTGGATGAGTTCCAGATGTGAGGTGCCCATGATGCGGCTCAGAGGCCCTTCGATGGGTTTGCTACGTTCGAGGATGACACGGCGTAACCTGCCTTCACCACCTGGGAGACATTTCAAGTCATCAAAGATACCAGTTTGGTCGAAGACCACCTTGTCGTATTCCAACAGCTGTGTGTAGAAGGGCAGGGAACGTTCAATGTCACTCACCCCGATGACGGCACCGTTGGCGCCGCCCGTTGTCTTCTTTTCATCGATAAAGACATAATCGTCTTGCTCAAGCTGGAAGAGGTTACCGTAAGGGTCTTTCATGAAAAACTCCTTTTGTCCTGCTGGTGAGGTCATAACGGGACTGATGACTTCAAGACCTCTATTAATAAAGGTGTTGTAGGCTGTCTCGATATCGGGGGTCTTCACCTTTGCAATAAGAATGCCCAAGTCGCCCATTTTTACGGGTTCCTTCAGATAGTTGAGTTCGCGGCCTTTGGGTTGCCAAATCTCGAAACCACCTCCGCCGCGGATATTGACTGCGATGCCCGAGCGGCGGGGTTGAGGCTTGCCACCCGTGTAGGGGAGCATACGCTCCGCCACGCCTTCGTCGTCGACAATCTTGATTTCGTAGCCGAAGTTGTCGTAATACCATTTCCAGGCCTCCACGAAGTCGTTGACTCCGATACCCACTTGCTGTATGCCGCAGATGACTTTCTCTTTCATGTTGCCGATATTTTTCTAGACAGTTTATAATACAAAGGTAAGCAATATTTATGAATATACGCCATAAGTAATTCCGAACGCCCAATCAATTTACGGTGTTTCTGCCGCTTGATGGCGCGCACGGCAATCTTGCCGCATTTGTCCACATCCAAGCCGTTGGCTTGTCCTGCGTCCATCTTGGCGTGGGCTGTGCCGTCACCCATGAGCGCACTTTTGCTAATCTGTGTGTTGATGCGCCCTGGAATGAGGAAAGTGACGTTGATGTTGTCGTATTCCAGCTCCAACGACTCGTAGAACCCGAACAGGGCATGCTTGGCAGCACAATAGGCTGAGCGCAACGGGAAACCGAAAAGCCCAGACAATGAGGTGGTCACACTGAACTGCACATGCTCTTTGGCTTTGATCATGTCCTTGAACTTCTTCACCAAGTAAACGCCGCTCATGAAGTCGATTTTCAAAATCTTTTCGTCAACGCTGAAGTCGGTGTCCAGCGCTTTTTCGCGCTGTGAGATGCCTGCATTGAGCACGAAGAGGTCGATGCTCAGACCTAGTCCCATCACATAGTCGTAGAGGCAGTCGATGGAGGCATAGTCATCGAGTTGAGTCTCAGTGGCATAGGCGCGTACGCCGTATTGTTCACACAGCTCCTTGGTTTTGTTGAGGTCATCAATGCCCAATCCAGTCAGTACGAGGTGACAACCTTCTTGGGCCAGATGCAAGGCGATGCTCTGCCCGATACCCGTGCCGCCACCTGTGACTAACGCTGTTTTATTCTTAAGGTTTAACATGATCGTTGATTTCAAACTGCAAAATTAAAAATAATTCCTTGATGTTAGGATAATCAATATATTTACTAATTTTGTCCCATCAAATTGTAGAGGGCAGACACGTGGGTCTGCCCCTACTCTAAACTCTAAACTATCAACTCTAAACTAATATAATGGACATTTTTGAAAGAATATCAAAGGATTCCGGTGGCCCGATTGGGCAATACCGCGAACGCGCCGACGGTTATTTCGCTTTCCCGCGCTTGGAAGGTGAGCTCGGCCCGCGCATGACCTTCAACGGCAGGGAAGTGCTCTGCTGGAGCTTGAACAATTATTTGGGTTTGGCCAATCACCCCGAGATTCGCCGTGTGGATGCCGAAGCTGCTGCAAAATACGGCTTGGCTGCTCCTATGGGCGCCCGTATGATGACAGGTCACACTCGCATGCATGAGCATTTCGAGCATGAGCTGGCTGACTTCGAGAAGAAAGAAGCTGCCTACCTCTTTAACTTTGGTTATCAAGGTATTGTGTCAACCATAGACACACTGACTTCTCCGCATGATGTCATCGTTTACGACAACGAGGCCCACGCCTGCCTGCTTGACGGCATTCGTTTGCACATCGGCAACAAATACAAGTATCGCCATAATAACATGGAAGACTTGGAGAAGAAACTGAAGGTTGCAACCGAGGTGGTGGCCAAGACGGGTGGCGGCATCCTCGTCATCACGGAAGGCGTGTATGGCATGACGGGCGCTTTGGGCGACCTTGCCGGCATCGTGGCCCTGAAGAAGAAATACAGTTTCCGCATCCTCATCGACGATGCCCACGGCTTCGGCGTGATGGGCCCCAATGGTCGCGGTACATCCGAGCATTTCGGTGTGATGGATGACATCGACATTTATATTGGTGCCTATGCTAAGGCTATGGCTATCATCGGCGGCTTTGTGGCTGGACCGAAGTATGTGATTGAATATCTGCGTTACAACATGCGTTCGCAGATGTACGCTAAGAGTCTTCCGTTGGCCATCGTGGAAGGCTGCGAGAAGCGTCTGGAGATCATCCGCAGTGCCGAAGGTGACGCCCTTCGTGCACAATTGTGGAAGGTGACCCGTGCTTTGCAGAAAGGCTTCCGCGATTTGGGCTTCGATATCGGTCCCGCTGAGGCTTGCGTGACACCTGTACATGTACAAGGCGACGTGGTGCAAGCTACCAACATCGCTATGGATCTGCGTGAGAACTACCGCATCTTCTGCTCGGTCATCACCTATCCCGTCATCCCAAAGGGCATGATTATCTTCCGTATCATCCCGACGGCGGCTCACACTATGGACGATGTGAACTACACACTCAACGCCTTCACCGAGGTGAAAGAAAAGCTTGCCAAGGGTTACTATGATGGTACTGAAGTTCCGAATATGAGAATTCTGTAATTGATTTGAAGGAAGTGCTTGATAACATCACACCCCCTAAGGCAGCCATCCGTCCGCATGAAATGACGATGCATGGCCATACGCGAGTTGACAACTACTATTGGCTCAACGAGCGCGACAATCCTGAGGTAATCGCTTATCTTGAGGCCGAAAACCAGTATGCTGATGCCTGCTTGAAGCATACCGAACCGCTTCAAGAACAACTCTTTAAGGAGATTACGGGTCGCATCAAACAGGACGACAACTCGGTGCCTGTCAAGATCCGGGACTATTACCACTACACGCGTTATGAAGAGGGGAAGGAATATCCCCTCTTTTGTCGCAAAAAACATAGTCTGGAGGCATCAGAGGAGATTCTTTTGGATTGTAATGCGCTGGCTGAAGGTCATGCTTTCTTTGATATTGGCGAAGTGAGTCTAAGTGAGGATGACAGGTTGTTGGCTTATTCGGTGGATACCGTGAGCCGCCGCATCTACACAGTATATGTCAAGGACTTGGCGACAGGTGAGCTTGTGGGTGAACCTATTACGGGCACTTCAGGTAATGTGGTCTGGGCGAGCGACAACATGACGTTGTTCTATGGCGTGAAAGACGAGACTTTAAGGCCATGCAGAATCATGCGACATCGCTTGGGAACCTCTGTTGTTGAAGACAAGGAGGTGTATTGCGAGGCAGACGAAACCTTTGTCTGTTACATCAGCAAGACGAAATCTCGGAAATATCTGATTATCAATTCGGAATCGACACTATCGTCGGAATGCCGTATCCTTGAGAGCAATCAACCTTTGAACGACTTTCGTGTGTTTCAGTCTCGCCAACCCGATATGCTGTATGGTATCGACCATTACCATGAGTTTTTCTATATCCAAACCAACGCGGACGAGGCGAAGAATTACAAGATCATGCGAACGCCAGTTGGCCAGACCGAGAAACCGAACTGGGAAGAAGTAGTGCCACACCGCGAACAAGTGATGATTGAAGGCTTTACGATTTTCGACAAGTTCTTCGTCATAGAGGAACGCGAGGGTGGATTGGTCAAGATACGCATCCAGTCTTGGGATGGCAAGACCGACTATTACCTTGATTTCGGTGAGCCGACATATACCGCCGGCGTGGGAGCCAATCCCGATTTTGAAGCTGTCATGTTGCGTTATTCGTACAATTCCATGACCACACCTTCTTCCGTTTATGAGCTCGATATGGAGAAGTGCACCAAGACCTTGCTCAAGCGGCAGGAAATTGTAGGCGGCTATAATCCTGAAGACTATGTCACTGAGCGCTTGATGGCACCTTCGCATGACGGTGTGCTTGTGCCGATTTCAATAGTTTACAAGAAAGGTACGGTAAAAGCGAGGGTCCCTGAGCCTGTCGAAGGGCCCGGCCCCAACGGTAGTCCTCTTGTGCTCTATGGTTACGGCTCCTACGGCTCCAGCACGGATGCCTATTTCTCCTTAGCGCGTATCAGTCTTTTGGACCGTGGTTTCGTTTGGGCCATAGCCCACATCCGTGGCGGTGAGGAGATGGGGCGGCAATGGTACGATGACGGCAAGATGCTGAACAAGAAGAACACTTTCCTCGATTTCATTGCTTGTGCCGAATACCTTATTAATAATGGTTACACCTCGCCGCGACAATTGTTTGCCATGGGTGGCAGTGCGGGAGGTCTTTTGGTAGGTGCTGTGACTAACATGCGTCCCGATTTATGGAAAGGCGTCATCGCACAGGTGCCTTTTGTGGATGTCGTTACTACTATGCTCGATGAGAGCATCCCATTAACCACAGGCGAGTACGATGAGTGGGGCAATCCCAACGAAAAGAAGTTTTACGATTATATGCTTTCCTATTCGCCATACGACAATGTGGAGGCCAAGGATTATCCTGCTATGCTCATTACCACGGGTTTGCACGACAGTCAGGTGCAGTATTGGGAACCTGCCAAATGGGCGGCCAAACTGCGTGCCTTGAAGACTGACAATAATCCGCTGTATCTGAAGACCGAGATGGACTATGGCCACGGCGGTGCTTCGGGACGCTTCGAGGGTTACAAGGAAGTCGTTTTGGAGTATGCTTTCATGCTCGATGAATTGGGAATGTTATAAACTAAAAACATAGAATATGAATCTGTATAAAGAAGGCAACTATTGGAAGGCCTGTTACGACCAGGAACGTGGTAAATACTATGGCTACCTGATGTATACCGACCGTGAAGGGCAGACCCGTTTCCTTTATGAGATCACCAAGGAAATCTTCGACAGGTTGGGGTCGTTTCCCGAGGACTATGATAACGACAAGCTCATTGGAACAGGGCGCTTACTGTTTCGTTTCGAGAACACGATGTACGGAACCATGGGCCCTGAACATCATGTGTATGACGAAAATTACACCGAAAGTGATTTTGACAAAGCATTTGAATCGCTGAAGAAGACACGAAAGAGGAGAAAATCATAATTCCTTGACAAAAGAGGATTTGTTTTGCTATTTTTGCACACTCAAACCGATGAAAGAATCTGATATGAAGAGAATAGTATTGGTTATTGCCGCTATATTGTTGGCATTTAGCGGTTTTGCTCAAAAACAACCTAAGTTCACGGAAGAAGATGCCAAACAGTTTTACCGCACCATGCAGGGAGATTACACCGTCATCGTTAATGACTCGACGACAGCAATGGCGCATTTTACCCCGATTTGGGAGGACAAGGGCAATCGTTTCCAATGGCTGTATCTTGAAGTCGTGCAAGATAAGAAGGTCATCCTTCAGAAAGTGCTTGAGGTACAACCGAGAACTGAAAAGCTGTTCCGCGTGATTGTCCACGATTTGAAAAATCCTGCTGAGTTTGTAGGGAAATGGGGCAACCGCAACTATTTCGACGGTTGTACCCCCAGTATTCTCAAAGGTGGAAAGAGTATCACTTTTGTGAAGACTTCCGATTTTTCGTATCAGACACATAAACTAATGAGGTTCGGTGCGATAGATTGTTTCCCGAAAGGTGACCTGCTTCATTTCAAGTTTGTGCAGGAGGACGAGCGCTTCTATGTCAAGCGGGTGCCTAAGAAAACGAGCCGAATCATAGGTTATCAAGGCATAAAGGAACTGACTGACTAAGACAGAAAAAGCGGCAAAAGCCGCTTTTTTTCATTTCATCTTGAACACCCAAGCCGCTGTGCTATGAAGGTCGCTGTATTTCAGTTCGCTGGTGTCGATGAAGAGCTGACCGTCCTTGTATTTCCAAAGCAAGGTCTTAGGACATCCAAGTAATGTGACTTTCATGTTGTCGGCAGGTTGATCGATTTCAAAAACCAATTGGTCTTCGGGATACTCAAGAGCAATGGCATAGAGTGCATCTTTACCTTGCGTGTAGCAAATGTTGGGCTGCTCGCAGGTGTAAGTGGCTTTTAAGCCTTGTGCGGGTAGCATGCCACCCACTTGAAAGTCCTTCATCACCTGCTTTTCCATCTTTTTCGATGACCAATACAAGGCAACCGTGGCTTCGAGTTCGTCTTCTTCATAGAAAACTTCGATGTAATGTTGGCCTTGCCCCAATTTCATCTTGCCCGACTTCGCTTTTTTCGTGTCTTCGATGACGGTCTGTCCATCGATAATGAGTCTTGCCTTGTCATCAGTCTGGATTTCAAAGGTATAGGTGTCGGCTATGCAGGAAAACGCACCTTGCCAATGGGCTTGGAAATGGTCGCAGCTGATGGCGGGATCGGGGGAGTTGCGTTTCCAGTCGAAATTGATTTCCGCATCGTTGCGCGAAACCGTGACGGGTTTCATCTCATAGAACTTTTTGTAAGGACGTGTCCCGTAAATGGCTTCTCCGTTGATATCGAGCCATTGGCCGAGGTCAAGCAAGCGTTCTTGTTGTAACAGCGGTATTTTGCCATCAGCAGCAGGACCCACGTTGAGTGTCATGCCACCGCCCGCCGCCACGAGGACGCAGAAATGACGGATGAGTTCGTCAGAGGTCAAGTAGTTCTCTAAAGGCTCATTACGGTTGAGACCGAAGCTGCGACCTAAGCCACGACATTCGGCCCAGGGACGGTCGGTGAGGGTAATGCCTGCACTGTATTCGGGTGTACGGAAACCGTGTTGTTGTCCATTGCCCCAGCGGTCGTTAACGATGGCGTCCTTGCCCACGGTGTTGTAATACCACGAGATGAGTTCGGTGGCGTGCCATTGCTCCGCGCTGTTGCGCCATTCGCCATCGGTGAAGAGGACGGTGGGCTTGTAGCGCGTGATGAGTTCTCTGAACTGCGGAATCATGTGTGTGTCAACGTAGGTGCTGATGTTCTCATCGGGGTCTTCATACCAGCGGTGGATAGGGCTTGTCCATTCAGGAAGGGAGTAGTAGAAGCCCATTTTAAGGCCTTTTTTGCGCACGGCCTCGGTCAGTTCACCGCAGATGTCACGGTGTGGCCCGACCTCCACCGAGTTCCAATTGGGCGCATATTGGCTCGGCCAGAGACAAAAGCCGTCATGGTGCTTCGAAACCAACAAGACATACTTTGCTCCCGATTTCTTGAACAGCTCAGCCCATTCATCGGGGTTCCAAAGCTCGGCTTTCCACATCGGTGCAAAGTCTTCGTATTTGAAGTCTTTGCCATAGATGCGTTCTTGAAAGGCTTTGCGGTCGTCGTTGGTGGTCAGGCCGCGATAGTACCATTCGGCATAGCCTTCGAGGCTGGCGTAAGCGGGTACGGAATACACGCCCCAATGAATGAAGATGCCCAATTTGGCGTCGGAGAACCACTGCGGATAGCCCCTTTCGTTGATGGACTCCCAGGTGGGTTGAACTTGTGCAGATAGAAGGTTGCTGAAAAGCAACGCTGCGATGAGAAGGAAGGTTTTGTTTGCTTTCATAATGCGCAAAAGTAGTCATTTTATCCGTCAATGTCGGGACTTGCCTAAAAATTCTTAATTTTGCCGTATGAACATTTACCAACTTTTCCCCCGACTATTCGGAAACAAGCAGACCGCGTTCCGAATGAACGGCAGCAAGGCCGAAAATGGCTGCGGCACTTTCAATGATATTGACAACACCGCCCTTGAAGCGATTAAAGACTTGGGCTTCACTCATATCTGGCTGACTGGCATCTTGAAACATGCCTCCGAAAGCACTGGCACGCACCCCGACATCACCAAAGGTCGAGCAGGCTCGCCTTATGCTGTCACCGATTACCATGCTGTTGATCTCGATTTGGGCACGATGGCCGACTTTGAGGCTTTAATCAACCGCATCCATAAAAAAGGAATGAAAGTAATCATCGACTTCATTCCCAATCACTTGGCACGACAGAACAAAGACTTTGACCCCTGCAATTTCTATTATTGCGAGGGACAAGGCTTTGTTTCTCCTCGTCGAGTCGCGGAGCAACCTTATGAGGAATATCCTGCCAAGGCCACGGGCAACAATGTCTTTGCGCCCAATCCAAGCATCAACGATTGGTACGACACGGTCAAGCTGAACTATGATGAGCACGACACATGGGAGAAGATGCTGGAGATCCTACGTTTCTGGTGCGGAAAGAATGTCGATGGTTTCCGAGTGGACATGGCTGAGATGGTGCCAGTGGCGTTTTGGCAGTGGGTGATTGGCGAATTGCGTAAGGATTGCCAACCTTTGATGATTGCAGAAATCTATCAGCCAGAGCTTTACAGGCCTTTCTTGGATACAGGCTTCGATTACCTTTATGACAAGGTTGGCTTGTACAATACTTTAGAGCGGGTGCTTTGCGAAGGCCATGAGGCGAAAGAAATCAGCGAGGTGTGGAAGGACTTGCACGACCTGGACGACCACGTGTTGCGTTTCATGGAGAATCACGATGAGAAGCGTCTGGCTTCACCGCAGTTTGTGGGCGATGCCTTTGCTGCCTTGCCTGCTGTGTCGCTTTCTGCTTTGATGAATACAGGACCGTTCATGGTGTACAACGGCCAAGAAAGTGGAGAGAACGCCCTTGGCGAAGTAGGTTACAGTGGCGACGACGGGCGCACTTCTATTTTCGACTATTGTCACATGCCGCAACACCAAAAATGGATGAACGGTGGCAAGTTCGATGGAGGTGGGCTTGATGAAGCACAGAAGAAGTTGTTCGGCTATTACCGTAAACTATTACATTTCAGAAATGAACACTCGGCAATAAAAGAAGGCAAGTTTTATGACCTGATGTGGTGCAACCCCTGGTACATGAACTTCGACCCCCAATTTGTCTATGCCTTTTTGCGTTATTCCGAGACGGAACGCTTGTTAGTAGTCGTGAATTTCAACCGCACCGAAGCACGTGATGTTGAAGTGAAAATCCCGCATGACGCATTAGCACTGATAGGCAAGCGCAAGGCCAATGAATTCGACATGAATGACTTCGCTTCCGAGGTTGTGCCAGTGCATTTGGCGGCTTCGGAAGCCAAGGTCATAGATCTGGATTCTGGAGAGGTTGTGTTTCACAGTCTCAGTTGACTTTTTTTTTGATGACTTGATGTTTTTTCTTGAATAATCACACAGAAAATGTAGCATAAATAAAAAAATATCTATCTTTGCATTGCGAAATATTCGTTACGAATAGTTCGTTACGAAAAGTTCGTAATAAAAGTATGTAGATATTATGGCAAGAAAAACACAAAAACGGCTTGATAATCCGTTTGTTTTCCAAGGATACGAAGGACCGGAATATTTTTGTGACCGTAAGGAAGAAACAAAAAATGTGATTTCTGCACTTAAAAATGGGCGTAATATCACCTTAATTTCTCCAAGAAAAATTGGAAAAACAGGACTGATTAACCATGCTTTTTATCAAATCAAGAAGGAAAATAAGGATGCTATTTGCATCTATGTTGACATTTTTTCAACCAAAAACCTGCAGGAGTTTGTGGAAACGTTGGGTAGGGCAGTTATTGAGGATGCATTGGAAAGGGAGAAATCATTTGCCAATAAAGTCCTGGATTTTTTCAAGGGGCTTCGACCTACGATCACGCCTGACTTGATGACAGGTTTGCCCACTGTTTCGGTTAGCGTGGTCCCTGTGCAGGCTGAATATACGCTTAAGAGTATCTTCACCCATCTAAACGAACTGAATAAGCCTGTGTATCTGGCTATCGATGAGTTTCAACAGATTACGGAGTATCCTGAAACAGGTATAGAGGCTATGTTGCGCTCCTATATCCAGTTTATCCATCATGTGAAGTTTATTTTTTCTGGAAGTAAGAAGCATTTGATGGAAGAAATGTTCTGTGCTCCCAACAGGCCTTTCTATCAAAGCACGCAACTGATGAACTTGGAATCACTTCACGAGGAGACCTATTATGACTTTGCCAAAGCATTCTTCGAAGCAAAGAAAGGTTCGTTCGACAGGCAAGTGTTCCATAACATCTATCAGCGTTTCGACGGCTATACCTGGTATCTGCAAGCTATCTTGAATCGGTTGTATGAGCAATGGAAAAAGGTGGAAACGGATAGACAGGCTGTCGAGGCAATTCTGTTTCATGTCAATACATTAGCACCGCATTATCAAATGTTGACCTCATTCTTGACCGACAATCAGTTGAGTTTAATGAAAGCCATTGCCCATGCTGAGATTGTCAATCAACCCTTGGGCAACGATTTTCTTAAACGCTTTGATTTGCCTAGCGCGAGCAGTGTCAAATCGGCATTGTCGGTGCTGGTGGATAAAGACCTGGTTTACCAGACCCCTAAAGGCTATATCATATATGATCGTTTCCTTGGACTTTGGCTAAAGCGGATATAAGTCAACCGTCAATCCCATTGTTTTTCGCAATGGTTTAGAGTTTTTTGCTATTTTTGCAGAATATGTAAGTTTAAGAAAAGAATTTTCGAAATAGGAGAACAAAAAAATTAAACACTATGCTCCCTCTCGTTGAACAAGACCATTGGTTAGACCCTGTCAGTAAGTTGGTGGATCAGCGTCACAACCGTTATGAACAACGGCTCAATGGTATCAAGAACCGCTATGGTAGCCTAATGACTTTTGCCACGGCACATCAGTTTCTAGGCTTCAACTATGACAAACGCCGCCACGGCTGGTGGTACCGCGAATGGGCTCCGGCCGCGCATTACCTCTCACTGATGGGCGACTTCAACGACTGGAACCGCTATGAGTATCCTTTGGAACTGGCTGGTGCTGGTCTTTGGGAGGTCTTTCTGCCCGACAGCGAGTTTGCCCATCGCCTGGTTCACGGCAGCAAATTGAAGGTGCTGGTGCAGTCGCAAATTGGGGAGCATGAGCGCATTCCCGTGTATATCAAACGGGTGATTCAGGACGAAGGCAACAAAGATTTTGCAGGCCAGTTTTGGAATCCGCCTACACCTTATATATTTAAGCATGCTGCGCCACAACTGAAAAATGAGCCGTTGCTGATTTATGAGACGCATGTAGGCATGGCGCAGGAAGAAGAAAGGGTAGGGACGTACAAGGAGTTCACCGAACGCATCCTGCCGCGCATCAAGGCAGACGGCTATAATGCCATCCAACTCATGGCCATCGCCGAGCATCCGTATTATGGCTCGTTCGGTTATCATGTCTCCAATTTCTTTGCGCCGAGCTCGCGTTTTGGAACGCCCGAGGAGTTGAAGGAGCTCATCGACACGGCGCACGGCATGGGTATGCTGGTCATCATGGACTTGGTGCATTCCCACACGGTGAAGAATATCCGCGAGGGCATCAACCTGTTCGACGGCTCCGACAGCCAATACCTGCATTCTGGCCCGCGCGGTAACCACAACCTTTGGGACTCTAAACTATTCAACTACGGCAAAGAGGAGACTCTGCAATTCTTGCTCTCTAATGTACGCTACTGGCTTGAGGAGTTCCGTTTCGACGGCTTCCGTTTCGATGGCGTGACCTCGATGCTTTATTTCGACCATGGTATAGGAACGACTTTCGACGCACCAGAGAAGTACTTCAACGAGAATGTGGATGCCGATGCGGTGACTTACTTGCAATTGGCCAATACCTTGTGCCATCAGTTGAATCCACAGGCGGTCACCATCGCTGAGGATGTGAGTGGTATGCCCGGCCTTTGTAATCCGATTGCCGACGGCGGCATGGGCTTCGACTACCGCTTGGGCATGGGCTTGCCCGACTTTTGGATTAAGGTGTTGAAAGACGAGCCCGAGGAGCAGTGGAACATGAAGAACTTCTTCTTCACCATGACCAACCACCTGCCGCAGACCAAGACAGTGGCCTATGCCGAGTCGCACGACCAAGCCTTGGTAGGCGATAAAACCATCGCTTTCCGCCTGATGGACAAAGAGATGTACACTGCAATGAGTGTTGACACACCTTCCATGACCGTTGACCGAGGCATTGCCCTTCACAAGATGATTCGTCTCTTTACGCTCACTTTGGGCGGTGAGGCTTGGCTCAATTTTATGGGCAATGAATTCGGCCATCCTGAGTGGATTGATTTTCCGCGTCTTGACAACGGCTGGAGCTACCAATACGCCCGCCGGCAATGGTCGTTGGTGGACAATCCGAACTTGAAGTATCGCTTTATGGGAGCCTTCGACAAGGCCATGCTCGACTTTGTGAAACATCATCCTGTGATGCAGGCACCACCTGCATGGATGCTCTATGCCGATGAGGAAAACAAGACCGTCGTTTATGAGCGCGGTAACCTCATTTTCGTCTTCAATTGGGGCTATCATTCCATCCCCGATTATAAGATTCCCGTTAGACAAACAGGCGATTATCGCATCGTCCTTACCTCTGATGACAAGGCCTTTGGCGGTTTCGGCAATATCGACACCAGCGTGAAGTTCCCCTCAGAAAAGAAAGCGGATAACATCACGATGAAGGTCTATAATGTGAGCAGGACGGCTACGGTCTACCAGCGCATCCCGTGATTATTTCTTACCCACTTGCTCCTTAAACCAAGTTTGGTCTTCTTCGCTCAGCCCTTGGTCGAGCAGGGATTGGTCGAGGTTGTCGAAGTATTGGCGGAATA
>JAEEGL010761008.1_pt1 | contig 15131 bp, 11 predicted proteins | sample 9134231 | NCBI WGS metagenome assembly JAEEGL01 (sample SAMN16246548, study PRJNA631951) | gut metagenome | biome: gut microbiome; feature: rumen; material: fiber-attached | host: Bos | place: Iran: Karaj | collected 2018-10 | reverse complement strand
GGGATATCCTCTCATCTCTGCCTCGGAGAACTTCCAGCCGGGGGTCTTATCGGTGTCATCCACCTTCACGCGGAGGCTGCTCTTCAGGCGGTCTCTCAGCTCGTATGCCTTATCCAGCACGCCTTCCTTCTTCTGCTGAATGGGGATGATGCAAACCTGGATGGGTGCCACTCTGGGAGGAAGCACCAGGCCCTCGTTGTCACCGTGTACCATGATGATGGCACCGATGAGACGGGTGGTCATACCCCAGGAAGTCTGATGTACATACTTTAAGGTGTTGTCCTTGTCTGCGAACTGGATGCCGAAAGCCTTTGCGAAGCCATCGCCGAAGTTGTGGCTGGTGCCGGACTGCAGTGCCTTACCGTCGTGCATGAGTGCCTCGATGGTGTAGGTAGCCTCAGCGCCTGCGAACTTCTCCTTCTCGGTCTTCTGGCCCTTGACCACGGGGATCGCCAGAACTTCTTCCGCAAACTGAGCGTACAGATTCAGCATCTGAATGGTTCTTGCTTCTGCTTCCTCAGCGGTAGCATGTGCGGTGTGACCCTCCTGCCAGAGGAACTCTCTGGAGCGGAGGAAAGGACGGGTCTCCTTCTCCCAGCGGACCACTGAGCACCACTGATTGTAGACTTTGGGCAGGTCGCGGTAGGAATGGATGTCATTCTTGTAAAAATCACAGAAGAGGGTCTCGGAAGTGGGGCGGACACACATTCTCTCTGCCAGGGGCTCCAGGCCGCCGTGAGTAACCCAGGCTACCTCGGGAGCAAAGCCTTCCACGTGATCCTTCTCCTTCTGAAGCAGGGACTCGGGAATGAACATGGGCAGGTATACGTTCTGTACTCCCGCCTCCTTGAAACGCTGGTCCAGCTGCTGCTGGATGAGCTCCCAGATGGCATATCCGGCGGGCTTGATGACCATGCATCCCTTGACACTGGTGTAATCTACCAGCTCAGCCTTCCGGACGATGTCCGTGTACCATTGGGCGAAATCCTCGTCCATGGAAGTGATTTCTTCGACCATTTTCTTGTCAGCCATAATATTCTCCTCAATTCTTTTAACTTGCAAGGATCACGTCTCCCGCTTCGGAAGCGGATGAAACGATGACTCCCTGCTCCAGGGCACCGTGCTCGATCAGAAACTCTCTGCTCCGGAACCCGAAATCCACAAATACTCCACCGAGGCCGGCGTTTTTCGCCGTGGCCACATCCACATCGGAATCCCCGATGTACACTGCCTCTTCCGGCCGTACCCCAAGCTGCTTCAGCACCAGGTTCACCAGATCCGGCGCGGGCTTTCGCTCCACACCTTCCCGGTCCCCGGCCGCCGCATCAAAGAGGCCGTCAAAATACTGCTCCACCAGGCCCTGCACTGCGATGTCCGCTTTGTTGGACACCACCGCGGTCTTCACTCCCGCCGCCTGCAGACGCTTCAGAAGGTCTGAAATGCCGGGATAGGGCTTTGTCTTGTCCGCACTGTGCAGAGTGTAATACTCCATAAAGCTTCGGAGTACTTCCTTCTCCTCCTCCGGGGATGTTCCTTCCGGAACCGCCCGGCTGATGAGGGTGGGAATGCCGTTGCCCACCATGAACCGTACTTTATCGATGTCATGAGTGGGAAGGCCATGCTTCTTCATTGTGTGATTCACACTGTCGGTCAGATCCTCAAGAGTATTCAGGATCGTCCCATCCATATCAAAAATCGCTGCTTTGTATCTCATGTCAGAATCTGTGACCGCCTCCGGAATGTCCGCCGCCGGAATGATGGCTTCCACCGCTGGAGTGTCCGCCGCTGCGCCCGCCGGAGCTTCCGCCGCTGCTGGTGGACACAGGAGAGTACCTTCTGTCATCCTTCGTGTGGGTCACCTTTACGTCCCCGTTGTAGACACGGCTGTAAGCGGATGCAATGAGCTCTGCACGATCCACGCCCTTCAGCTTGGAAGAACGGCTCACGATGGCGAAGTTCAGCAGCATGGCTGCCAGGATCGCCAGCGTGGCGTTGCTCGCGTACTTCATGGGCTGGGCGATGCGCTCACCCGCAAGGACCTTGTAGATTTGGTTAAATGCCACCGCACCGCACATGTAGTAATTCTTGTCGGATGCGTATTTGTACACATTGTCCGTGATGGTATAGGACTTGGAATTCGTGATGACCCGCTGGGTCTGGCCGCCGGCGGAGATGTAGATCTCCCGGTTGTCCATATCCACCAGAAAGACCACGTTGTTCTGATAGTCAAAGTTCAGCTCCGCGTAAGTGTCCGCATAGGTGCTGACGGAATATGCGTTGGTCTCGATGGTGACGAATGCCGCGTTGCAGTACTCGGTGACGGGCATCATCTCGGCCATCAGTTCCTCTTCCTCGGAATCGCTGAGGAGGTCTGCCTGATCGTCCACGATGACGGAATACTTTGTCTCGGCGTTGGTATCGATTCTCTGTGCAGATGCGGTGACGGGCATCAGAAGAACTGCCAATGCCACCGTAAGAATGGAAGCTCTCAGCTTATTCTTCATACGCGTCACCCCCTCTCTTATTGAACTGGGGCAACTTTCTCGTGGTGAGACGGTTGTGCTCCTTCACCAGGTCCAGGAAGGACAGGCCCACCAGGATCATGCAGCCAAAGGCTGCTGCGTAAAACCAAAGGTCTTCTGCGGGCAGACAGATGATGATCCCAAGGGATACCACAATGCCCGCCAGGGGCTTCCACAACACCTTCCACTTTTCAGCGCCGGGTGCCTTTGCGGATACCTTTACCTGCTTGACTTCGGCTCTGGTCACATTGTTGCTGTTCTTGCCCACGGCACCCCAGATGATGGCGATGACGATAGAAAGAACAGGACTGAAGAACAGGCTGATGATGAAGCAGATGATCCAGATGGCTGTTCCGATGCCATCTTTCGCCTGCTTTGTCTTTATCCGGGTGGAATCGATCTTCTGGGTGACTACCGCACCCTCCCGCTCCATCTTTTCCCGGTTGCGGATGGTGTCATCGCCTCCGCCCACGGAATTCCAGCCCTTGTCATCCAGGTAATTCTCCCGGGCGTAGACCCGGTTGATCTGGGAGTTGGAGATGAGCATGCTGACCAGTGCCAGCGCAATGGCGATCCCCAGCATGAACTCAGGCTTGATGGTGAAGAACAGGTTAAACAGCAGGAACAGCGGAACTGCCAGGATCGCAGATCCCAGCAGGTATTTTTTGAAATCGATGGGAATGTCCACAGCCACCTTACCGGTCTGGCCGTTGACCACAGCGTAGCTGACACGGTCTTTGTTCCGGACTGCCAGGAACCATACGGGGAACATACCCAGCTCCTGGGTCATCTTTCCGCTTCCGATCACCTGGTTTTTCACCTTGTTTCCGTCGATGGAGTAACCACGGTATTCGGGGGATCTCAGAACCTGATCCGCCGCATTGGCACTCATGACTTCCCGGGCTTCGTTGCTGTACACGCCTGCATCCACATCGCTGGTGTCTCCGTAGAAACCGCTGAGGTAGGTGGGCGCGAAGGGAACGGTCTTGGAGGTGTCAAAAGGAGCGATGGCCTCGCTCAGGCTGTCCGAAAATGAGGAAGACGCATCGTAGGCAATGCCCTTGAACTCTGCCTCCGCATTGGAGGAGATATCGAAATGAGAGGTGTAGATGTAATCGCCTCTCCGATGGCTCTTGGTGGCATCGGTGTTAACTCGTCCCTTGAAGTTGAATCCATATACCCAGTAGGGCATATAAATGCCCCGGAACCGATCCACGGTTTCGGGCTTCTGCATGTAGGCCGGTGCGAAGATGGACCTGGATACCGCCTTGCGGTACAGGCTCTCGCACTCTTCCTGCGTCTTTACGAAGGGAATGATGTAAGCCGGCTTCTTTTCTTTGCGGATGCGGGATTCCAGCACGGTGGATGCGCCGCAGAAGCTGCAGAAGGTGGCCACGGTATTGGCATCGCTGAGGAGCTCACCGCCGCACTGGGGGCAGGTGTAGACCGTGGTCTCATAGGTCTCGAATTCCGGCTCCTCCGGATGGACCGGAACCTCTTCCGTCACTGTGGTCTCTTCCGCGGTGAAGGTTCCGTCGATCTCCTTCGGGTCGAATTCACTGTCACAGAAATCACATACGAGGCGCTGTTTCGCCGGGTCAAAGCGCAGACCCGCCCCGCAGTTCGGACAAGCATTCATGTTCTCTCTCCTTTAGTCCCTTTTTCGATCTTTCGATCGCTCTCCCCTTGAACTTACTTTCCGGTGCCGAGTTTGCGCAAAGCTTTCTCGGCGATCAGGAGCTCTCCATGCTCCTTCAGTACGGTATCACATCCCACATCCGCCCGGTACAGCGCGGCGAACTCCAGAGCCTGAACGCAGGCTCTGCTGAATTTATCGTAGGATGCGGTTCCCTTGGTCATGTACAGGTAATAGTAATCCTCCATCTTGTACAGCCGGGAGGTTACCCGCAGATTGGAGGGAATTCCCTCCGCATACTGCATCACCTTGGAAATGCTGCCGAATGCGAACACTGCCTCGTTCACCTGGATGGGATCCTTGGCAGATTCTCCGCCTTCTCCGGATCCGTCCTTTGGCAGGTTCTCAGACCGGATCTCAGGGATCAGTCCCGCAGCTCCGGCTTTCTCGGACTGGCCGCGATACTCCTTAATGTGTTCGATCAGGTCTTTCAGATTCTGGATAAAGCCGTCCACTTTCCGATCATCGTCCAGATCGATGGGCTCCTTCTCGGAGAATGTCAGAACCATACCCTGTTCCGGCACCATCATGATCTGCATCTCAAAAGCAAGCTTCGGAGGGCGGTAACCCACTTCCTCACGAGCCTGGTCAATGATCTCCCGCATCAGCTTCTGAGCTTTGTCATTGCGGGACAGAAAATCACGGTAATCCACGTTGTATTCTTCCAGTTCCTGCAGGGAAAGGAAGCATTTAATGGTCTTATCGTCTACTCGTTCTATTCTCATAGGCACCTCCTTTGGGGTGCTGACTTGTGTGTGTAGTATCCTTAATTGTAGCATGCCAAGGGCTTTATGGCAATTGTTACAGTATCCGCAAGGTTTTTCAGGCGTAAACGGTACAGATCATGGTCCCAGGCCAGTTTCAGCCTTGCATCCGTGATGGGGAGGACTTCCATTGCCAGCAGTTCCGCCCCCTGCCATTCCAGCCGGGCTGTGCTGCCAATACGGACAGAGTTTCCCTCCGGGATCGGCTCCTCCGAGAGGATGAAATTCAGGATCACATCTTTTGCGTTGGTGGAGTCCAGGATCGTGACAATATTGTCAGTTTTGGAAAGTGTGACAGCTCTGCGATAGGAAAGTGCTGGATTTGCGGCGTTTTTCGGATATGCTTTGCTCAGTTCCATCTCGATCCGGCTCTCGCTCTCTCCGAAGGAGACTTCCACACCGGATGCGCCGTGTTCTTCTCCGGGAAGCTGGTCCATGCCCCCGATGGTGGGAAGATTGTGGTACCCGGACTGCATGGTCCAGATCTCATAGCGCCGATCCGAAAAAGTCTTTGCACTGTAGCTCTCCACACCGATGTCCGCCAATACCGGCTTTCCATCCACATACAGAATGGGGCTTCCGGTATCGTTGTGATTGTGGCTGTCCCCGTTGTCTCCCGCCTTTACCGCAAGGTCGCACCGGCTGCTCCGGGCGATGAAGACTCCCACACTCTCGTAATACAGATCCCCGGGCTTTTCCGGTTCTGTAGCCTCTTCCTCGGACCGGAAGAAAATGTTCTGCAGACGGTGATACAGGCTGGCGCCGTTCACATCATCTCCGTAGAGAGGATGGTCGGAATCCTCCAGATCCCGGGCGGCAAACTGCCACAGGGGCGCCAGTCCCAGCCGCTTTCCAAAGCCGTACTCCCGGGCTCCCGCCCGCCCTGCAAGGGGTGAACAGTCCGCATAATTGAAATAAAAAGGTCCCGCCACATGGACATTGGCAATGTATCCCGCGATATTCCGCAGCTTCTGCCACCGGTACAGCTCGGCGAAGGCATCCCCGGTCACCGCGTTCAGCAGCTCCAGGCAGTCATAGAGGCAGAGTCCTGCGTGGCGGTAATACATGGCTCCCTCATCGCAGCATCCATCCTCCCCGTAATCCTTCAGGAAGCAGTCAATGCTGTCACAGGCCTGCTCCAACACCCGGTGCAGCACTTCCGGATCCCGCTCCTCCAGGAAGTAAGTGATGAGCATGTTCTGGGTGCACCAAATTGTCCAGTTGCACATGGGCTCCCGGTCTCCGTCTCCCATCCACCAGAAGTGGTGTGCAAAGTAGGGCTCCAGGATCCGCTTCCGGATTTCCACCCGGATCCGATCGGTGACGCCATTGTCATATTGGTTCAGACGCTCCCCTATTACGTATTTCGCCAGGGCCATCAACGCCCCGGTTTCGCAGGAAAAGAGCTCCAGCACGGGACGCTCCGGATCCGGCAGAGGCAGGTTCGGGCCGCCCCGCTCGTAGGAATTGTGAGGAGGCAGCTGCCAGCCCTCTTCCTCCAATATGACACGAATGCCGTTTTTGATATCCGGCAGGAATCTTCCTTGGTTTTCCACGCATTCCGCCGTGATCAGGGACACCAGCGCGTGGCGTCTCGCAAAATACTTTGCCTCGAAGTTCACCCGGTTCCCGGTTCGGGAAAATTCCGTATAATCCTCCCGGGTCAGCTCCGGGAATTCGTATCCCAGGAACCGCTCTCCCTCCCGGACCACCTTTTCCGCCATGGCAGGGTGCACCTGTCCCCAGGCTTCCCGGTCCGTGATGCGGGGGAAGGGCTCGTAGGGCAGGAAGGAACCGCCGTATGCAGTTGCGATGTTCCGGAATCGGTATTCCATGGGATGCCTCCTTCCAAAAGACCCGAGGTTCATGGCCCCGGGTCCTGATTCTTGTCTTAGTCTACAGGCAGCCGGTACAGGTCGTGGGCATTCCGCCACGCCGCTTCCCGGACTTCCTCCTCCGAAATTCCCTTGATCTCCGCCATCCGTGTCACCACATAGGGCAGATTCAAAGAGGAATTCCGCTTTCCCCGATTGGGCACCGGGGAAAGGTACGGGCAATCCGTCTCCAGCACAATACGGTCCAGGGGAATGTACTCCACCGCTTCCACCAGCTTCCGGGCGTTCTTGTAAGTCAGGACTCCTCCGATGCCAAAATAGAATCCCATCTCCAGGAATTCCCTTGCCATCTCCCGGCTGTAGGAATAACAATGGACCACACCACCGATCTCCTCCGCGTGATGGGCGATCATCACATCCGCCGTATCCCGGGCTGCTTCCCGGGAGTGGATGATGACAGGCTTTCCCAGTTCTTTTGCCAGGTCCAGCTGCCAGCCGAACCATTCCTTCTGAGATTCATGAGTGGGGCCCTCCCAGTAGTAATCCAGACCGATCTCTCCGATGGCCACACACTTGGGGTCCGCAGCCGCCTGCTCCCGGAGCCAGTCACAGGTCTCGGGATTCAGGTCTGCCACCTCACTGGGATGAACTCCCAGGGCGCAATAAACATGTTCGTATTTCGCTGCCAGCTGCTGAGCCGCCCGGGATGAGGGGATGCCGGCGCCCACATCCACCACCTTGCCGATGCCTTCCGCCGGAAGCCGGAGGAGCAGTTCCTCCCGGTCCTCGTCAAAGGCCTCGTCGTCATAATGGGCATGGGTATCAAAAATCGGTATCATCTTCGGTCCTCTTTGTCATAATCATTCAGATGCGTTCATGCTAGCACTATCGGAAGGAAAAATCAAAAGAATACCACGCATTTTATCGATTTTTTATAGTATAATCGACCTATGAAACTCAGTATTATCGTACCCGTCTACAATATGGCGGCAGATGGAAAACTGAATTACTGTCTGGATTCCCTCCTGAATCAGCAGATGGAGGATTTCGAGATCATCCCGGTGGATGACGCCTCCACGGACCATTCCGCTGAGATCCTGCGTGATTACGCAGCCCGGTTCCCGGAGCGGGTACGCCCCATCTATTCCCCGGAAAACCGTCGTCAGGGCGGTGCCAAAAATCTCGGTCTCGAAGCTGCCACCGGCACCTGGGTGGGCTTCATCGATTCGGACGACTGGGCATCCCCGGATATGTTCTCCCGGATGATCGCGAAAGCGGAGGAGACCGGCGCGGATGTGGTGGGCTGCCAGTACAGCTTTGTCTCCGAGCATACCATGATCCCCGGCGAGAAAGTTATGGTTCACGATCCTGCCTATACCGGTGAAATGACCGAGAATCTGCACAGGCATTTTGTCTTGCTGCCCGGCAGCATGGTGGTGAAGATCTATCTCCACAGCGTCATCGAGGAACATCATCTCCGCTTCCCGGAGCATACCTTTTATGAGGACAATCAGGCGGGGCCCATCTGGATGCTGCATTTTACCCATTTTGAACTGGTGGACAAGCCTTTCTATTTCTATTACCAGCACGAGGCCTCCACGGTCCACACAGTGAATATGGACCGCCTCCACGACCGCATGCGCATGGGTGCCTCCATGATCGACGAAGCAAAGCGTCTCGGCTTTTACGACACTTACCGGAATGAATTGGAAGCCAACTTCATCCGTACGTACTATACCAACACGTTGTTCTCCTACATGCAGAGCGGGGTACACGCACAGTACGGGTTTCTGAAAGAACTGCAACAGGGGATGAAGAGATATTTCCCGGCCTTCGAAGAGAATGCGGAGTATCAGAAAACCCATGATGCAGAGCAAAAGAAGCTGATGCACCTCCACATGCAGTGCATCCCGGCTTTTGTGGTGTATGACCGGCTGCTGAGAGGGTACCGGAAGATCAGGTACTGAAAATAAGTACTTATGCATAAACAAACGGATCGCCTTACAGCGGTCCGTTTTCTGTCGAGGTCTGTGCCATACGGTTTGGCGGTTGACTCCTTCGTGCTTTTTTGCGGAGGGTGTCCTTTTTCGCCCTCCAGCTCTACGAAAGGAGGGATTCTGATGACAATCTCCGAGGCTTATCACTTTCGCGTGGTGTTTCGTTTTTTGTGCTCCCTGGTATTCGACCTTCACTTTCATGTTCCCAACTATTTTCCATGTAGTTTACTCATTTCAATGAAAAAGTATCTCCAGTTCTTTATTTGATCGTTTGAGATACCTTTTTTCATGCTTGCTTTTTCGTAAGTGTATCTCAGATGCATTTTTCGATTGTTGGAGATACTTTTTCTCTGCTTACTTTTTTCGCAAATGTATCTCAGATGTAACTTCCGATTGTTGGAGATACTTTTTCCCTGCTTGTTTTTTTGGCAAATGTATCTCAGATGTAATTTCCGATTGCTTGAGATACTTTTTCCATTATTCACGATGCAAAATAAGTATCTCAGGGCTTCTTATCCGCCATTTGAGATACAAAATGCATTCCAACGCTTGCTTGCAGAGCGTCCGTGGCGGGCTGACCCTCATCAAACTGCAATCGAGTAGGCTGACTCCTACTCGATTTCGCATGCGAACATTCCGCACTTCGTGCTCCATGTTCTTACGCCCGGCAAATGGATTTGCATGCAAGCATGCATCCGCTTGCCGGGCTTGTGCTACAGAAAAAGAGCCGTTCCCATCCGGGAACGGCTCACTCATATCAAACAAACATATTCCATTTAAATATCCGTCATTGCGTGCTGCAGGATGACGCCGGGCTGAGCGGCATTGTCGGAAAAGAAAATTCGCTCCACACGGCCCACAGCGGTCTCGGCCTTCTCGTCATCGATCTCCATCATGAGGACCAGGAGCTGATTCTCAGAGAAACGAGTAAAGATATCGGTGCTGCGCATGCCCTTGCGGACTGCCTGTTCCAGCTTTTCCACTACCTTCTCTTTCTCATCATCCGTAAGCTTCTCCATCTCCCCTGCGAGGGTCAGCATTACGAGACGGTACTGACGGTTCACACGTCTGGCCAGATTCTTCATGTACTCATAAAGCTTGGTGAACTGGCGATAGTCCACATCCATGGCGCCGGTGTAAGCTCCGCTGTTCTGGAGCCCCACACTGAGGCGGCGCAGGTCAATGCGCTGACTCTGGACATTGGGATCCTTGGGATCCTGATAAAAGCTGTAACCGGCCTTGCCGTTCTGCTTGACGAAATAAAGAGCCTTGTCGGCTTTGTTGTATGCATCATCGAAGAAGTCTCCGGGTCTGGTCTCCACAACACCGGCGGAGATGGATGCGGCCTTGAATGCCTCCTCATCTCTCTTGGCATGTTCGAAGGCCATCAGAATACCCACAATGCGGGATGCGGCTTCCTCACGGTTTGCGCCGGGCATGAAGTACAGGAACTCGTCACCGCCCAGACGGCAGGACACCTGATCCCCGTTGTCGTCCCGGATGATCTGGCCCAGCATGATCAGCAGCTTATCGCCGCAGGCATGGCCATAAATATCATTGATGCGCTTCATATTGTCCAGGTCAATGAAGGCCAGGCAGCCCGGTCCTTCCAGCATGGCCTGAGTGATCTCGATCTCACCCTCACGGCGGAGCAGAAGTCCCGTCAGCTCGTCCCGGAGCATTCCGTTGCCCTGAGCGATGTTCTGGACCAGCTTCTGACTCTCCTGGGCAATGTGGCGCTGAACCGCCACTTCCCTGCGCAGATTCTTCTGCAGAAAGGAGAGCTCGAGGATACGGTTGATACGCTGTAAAAAGATCTCGCGGCGGAAGGGCTTCGTCAGGAAGTCCATGGCACCCGCCTGCAATCCCTTTACTTCCGCTTCTTCATCGCAGTCCGCGGTCAAAAAGACGACAGGGATGTCACACCACTCGTCCACATTCTTCAGACGGCGGATCACCTCGTATCCGTCCATACCGTGCATGTGAACATCCAGCAGGATCAGATCCGGCTTGTTCTCTTCCAGCATCTCCAGACACTGTGCACCGGAATCCGCTTCCGAGATGTCATACCACTCCTGCAGCATGCGCGCTGCAAGGCGGCGGTTCATCTCCTCGTCATCCACGATCAGTATTTTGCTTTTCTTATCTTTCCAAAAACCTTCCATGATTCCACCCGGAAAAATTAATTGCAAACCATCACTTTGCATTCTATCACAAAAACGCGCGTAACGCACGCAAAAACCGCAGGCATGGAAGCCTGCGGTTTTCGGGTTTGTATCCTGATCATGAGATTTTGAATCTCTCCAGGTTCTGGTTGATGGTGTCCACTGCATCGGAGACATGTCCGGCTGCGTCGGAAACCAGTTCTGAGGAGGAAGCAACGCCCCGAGCCGCCTCGGTAACGCGGTTCACATTGTCCGCGATCTCCTGGGTAGCTGCGGACTGCTCCTCGGAGACGGATGCCATATTGGTGGCAACATCATTGACCTTCTCCATCTCACCGGCCATCTCAGCCAGACTGTCGTTGGCTGCGGAAAGCTCTCTGGTGATCTCATTGAAGGTTGCTGCTGCGGTGTTGACTGCTCCTGCACTGTTGTTGATGAGCTGAGTATTGGACTCGGACTTCTCGGACAGCTGCTGGACTCTTGCAGTCATCTCCTTAATGATCTCCTGGATCTGGTTGGTGGCATTTGCAGAGTTCTGCGCCAGAGCGCCGATCTCGGATGCCACGACTGCGAATCCACGACCTGCCTCACCGGCTCTTGCTGCCTCGATGGAAGCGTTGAGGGACAGGAGGTTGGTCTGGCCGGAAATGGAGTTGATCAGATCGATGATCTCATTGATCTTTTCAGCTGCCTTGTCCACGCTGTCCACAGCGTCTGCCATATCCTTCATGGACGCTACGATATCGTTCATACCGTTGGCCACGGACTCCATATCCTTCTTGCCGTTGTCGGCCTTGGCCGCCAGAGCCTTCATGGTCTCTTCCATGTCAGCTTCCCGATCCGTCACACTGGCCACAGTCTGTGCCAGCACGGTGGCATTCTCAGCGACCTCGTTGACGGAGATGGCCATGTTGTCTACGTTTCCGCTGACCTGATCCATGCTGACGGACTGATTTGCCGCAGCCTCTTCCAGGTCACCGGCAGTACTCTTGGAATTCTCTGCCGCATCCAGCAGCCCGGCGGAAACATCCTTGATCTCCGTCAGGGACTGGCGCATTCCTGCCACGAATTCACCCATTGCCCGGTTCATATAGGCGATCTCGTCGTCTCCCTTGGACTCGATGTTGACTGTAAAGTCGCCGTCGGAAATCTTCTCGATATTCTTCGTCAGGTTGGTGACGGGCTTCTTGATAACGCTGTTCAGCACTCTGGTCATGATCAGGATCACGATGATGACAGAGGCTACGGTACCGATCAGCAGGAAGAGTACCATTCTCTGCAGGGTAGCCAGAACTTCGCCCTGCCTTGCATAAACCACTACATACCAGTCGGTTCCGCTGACCTTGGAAGAAACCATGTACCACTTTTCGCCGCCGACACGAACATCGGTGACCACGTGCTCGCCCTTGTCTTTATCGATCTGGGCCTCATCTACCACAAAGCTTGCAACTGCGTTTAAGAACGGGTCATCCGGAACAGCCTCAGTTCCGATATACTGACCACACAGGCTGGGATTATCGCGATAAGTCAGGATCAGTCCGTTGGTGTTCACCATCATGGCACCGCCGGTTTCATACAGCTGGACCGCATCCAGCGTGGTTGCTGCCTTCTCCAGCATAAAGTCTGCGGTGAAGGAACCTTCACGACCATCCTTCAGATGGACATGACGGAGAACGGTGGCACAAAGAGCACCGGTAACATCATCGAAATAAGGGTCTTCGTAGAAGTAGAACCAGGAGTTGGTATAGCTGATGGCCTGTTGATACCACTCCGTCTGGGTAACGCCTTCCACCAGGAAATCCGGTGCGTTGGGGAAGAGCATGGTGTCATCACTCAGTGCCAGATATGCGCCGGTGGGGATCATGGGATATCTTCCCACGGTTCCTGCCAGATACTCCATGATCTGATCGTCGTTCTCATAATTATTCTGCTCGATGGCATCCGCAACACCGTTCAGATAATAGAAGGATGCTGTCAGTTCCTTGTTGATGTCGGAAGCATCTGCTGCTACCTCATTCTTCAGGGAAGTGTCGATCAGATTCTTAACCATGGGATATCCAAACCCATAGACCAAAGCTTCCGCGATCAGAATGGTGATGATCAACAAAGCCATAAACAAAGTCAACAGTTTTCTGGTGATGGGCTTTGTGGGCCCCGTCTTTGCCTTGCTGCTTCCGTTTGATGTGCCTGTACTCATAAGTCCCCTCCTTTTTGTGAAGCACTTCGCTTTTTCACTGCCGAGGTTTCTGTCCGCACCCGGATCCGACCCGATCCGGAGCTTTGTTCGGTAGTTTTTGCACTATTATATCACGTTAACGATATTTTGTGTACAATAACTATAAAATATCCCGTTTTGAATATTCATATTATAACTTTGTTAGACAACTTTGGTAATCGAGTAGGCTGACTCCTACTCGATTTCGCATGCTACACTTACGCACTTCGTGCTCCATGTTCTAACGCCCGACAAATGGATTTGCATGCAAGCATGCATCCGCTTGCCGGGCTTGTGCTCCAAAAAAGCCACAGGCCGTAACCTGTGGCTTTTCAAAATCTTTATCGAATTCCATTAAAAGAGCTTCTTTTTCTTGGGCTTGCCGTTCTTGGAATCGTCCTCTTTGGCTTCGGTCTGACGCTTCACGGCATTCAGGCTGTCGCCTGCCAGTGCGTCATAGGCACGGAGTGCTTCCTTTGCCTCATGGCTGAGACGGTCGGGAGTCTCCACCACCAGAGTGATGTAATGATCTCCGCGGACATCCTTGTTACGCCAGGAGGGAACGCCCTTGCCTTTCAGACGGACACGGGTCTCGGTCTGGGTACCGGGCTTCACATCGTAGATCACCTTGCCGTCCACGGTATCCACAAAAATGGGACCGCCGAGAGCAGCGATGGCGAAGGAAATGGGCACGGTGGAGAAGATGTCGAAATCCTGTCTCTGGAAGATGGGATGGCGGCTGACAATAGCCTCTACACGCACATCTCCTCTGGGGCCGCCGTTGATACCGGGATCACCCAGTCCGGGCATGTTCACTGCCTGTCCGTTGTCGATACCTGCGGGAATATCCAGGGAATACCGCTTCTTCATGGCGATATAACCGGTTCCGCGGCAATCCGGGCACTTCTCCTTGATGATCTTTCCGCTGCCGCCGCAATCCGGGCAGGTTTCCACGCTGCGCATCATACCCAGCATGGACTGTCTGGTGCGGACCACCTGTCCCTTACCACCACAGGTGGAGCAAGTCTCAGGCTTGGTACCGGCTTTGGCACCGGATCCCTTACAGCTCTTACACTCTTCCTTAACGGTGAGCTCGATCTCCTTCTTACAGCCGAATACGGCCTCCTCGAAGGTCAGGCGGACGCTGGTACGGATGTTTGCGCCCTTCATGGGACCATTGCTGGGTCCTCTGGAAGAACGGAATCCGCCACCAAACAGATCACCGAAAATATCCCCAAAGCTTCCGAAGATGTCGGAGAAGTCCATATTGCTGAAGTCGGACGCTCCGCCGCCTTCAAACGCCGCATGGCCGTACTGGTCATACTGGCGTCTCTTCTCCGGGTCACTGAGCACTGCGTAGGCCTCGGAAGCCTCCTTGAACTTGGCCTCCGCCTCCTTGTCTCCCGGGTTGGAGTCCGGATGGTACTTCTTCGCGAGGACACGGTACGCTTTCTTCAGCGCTGCTTCGTCTGCATTTTTGTCAACCCCAAGGACCTCGTAATAGTCCCGTTTCTGTTCTGCCATTCCTTAAATTCCTTTCAGGCCTGCGAAAGCTCCTGCTTCCGCCAAATAACATGCACAAGGCTGGCACGCCGAAGGGCATGCCAGTCTCGCTGAAAAACCTACGATGGATTTTATACCTCGCGGAAGTCTCCGTCAATCACATCATCGTTGTCGGATCCGCCGGCGTTGTTGCCTGCATCTCCTGCAAAGCCGCTGGCATCGCCTGCGCCGCCTGCGAATCCGCTTCCATCGCCTGCGCCGCCCTGCGCGCCCTGAGCTGCCTCATACATCTTGGTGAAGACGCCCTGTGCGGAATTGGTCAGCTTCTCCTTTGCAGCCTTCAGCTCATCGATGTCGCTGTCGCTTGCGTTTGCTTCGTTGCCGCGTACGCGCTCCAGGATTGCCTTAACAGCATCCACGTCAGCCTGTACGGT
>JAEEGL010503886.1_pt1 | contig 15131 bp, 4 predicted proteins | sample 9134231 | NCBI WGS metagenome assembly JAEEGL01 (sample SAMN16246548, study PRJNA631951) | gut metagenome | biome: gut microbiome; feature: rumen; material: fiber-attached | host: Bos | place: Iran: Karaj | collected 2018-10 | reverse complement strand
TTTCCGTCGGTGTACTTGATCGGTTCGGGCGGATTGACCGCTTCGCCGTTGATGACGACCTTCGGCCGTGCGGGCAGGGGAGCGTCAGAACCGAGATAATAACTCGTATGCGGCGGCTGATTGTAGGAAGACTGCTGGCAGCAGTTCTGTGCGCGGTACTGCATATCGTGCATCAGTGTTGTCAGGCGGACATTGGTCGGCGCTGTGCTGCACCATACGCGGATGTGCTTATTATCATTTGTGCGCATGATGAGTTCTTCGCGCCAGTCGCCGAAGAGGTCAACGGTCATGCACGGAACAGATTTTGTGCTGTTGTTGGAGCCGCAGCCGTCTGCGGTGAAAATCGTGGAAATCTGATTCTGCCCCGTCATCTTGGTGATCCATGTGCCGTCCAGAAGCTCACGCTCCAGATCGCCGTCCCAGTAGATCAGGAAATTCTGTGAAGGCTGCTTGTTTCCGATCGTATTGCCTGCACTGTTCATCACAGTGTTCGCCGGTCTGGCTCCCCAGAATTCTGCACCCTTATTTCCAGCCCAGATATTGTCGGCACAGCATCTGCCGGTGTCCTTGTCGCCGTCTTTATGGAAAATGATCTTTCCGTTTGCCGCATCAAACAGGGTAACGCCGAATTTTCCGCTTTCGTGGCACTCCCAAAGCTCCAGACCGGGACGGTCAGGCACGAAATCACCGAGATGCTGCGCATCGCCGTGTCCTTTGCCGGATGCCCAGAGCAGCTTGCCGTTGTCGTCAATCACGCAGTCGCCCATACTGATCTCTTGCCTGCCGTCGTTGTCCACATCGGCTGCCATGAGGTTGTGATTGCCCTGAGAATATGCAGCGCCGCTGCCGTTGTTGTTGGAATCAAAAATCCAGCGGACTGAGAGCTTTCGATTCACAACGTCAACGGCTGAAATTGTCATTCTCGAATAGTATCCGCGGTTATAGATCGCAGAGGGATGTACGCCGTCGAGATACGCAATGCCGCCGTTGAAGCGGTCTACGCGGTTGCCGTAATTATCGCCCCATGAACTGACATTGCCGCGCGGAACCGGAAAGTTGATCGTGTCGAGCGCAGCGCCGGTCTGCCCGTCAAAGAGCGTCAGGAATTCCGGCCCGGAAAGCACTCTGCCGTCCCCGTTCCGATAATCCTTAGAGCCGTCGCCGATGACCTTGCCCTTGCCGTCCTTTGTACCGTCTGCGGTTTTCGTGATGAGCTCTGCCTTGCCGTCACAGTCAAAATCTGCGACGCACATCTGTGTATAATGCTGTCCGGCACGGACATTGACGCCGAGATCGACACGCCAGAGCTGCTTGCCTGTCAGTGTATAGCAGTCGATATAGACTTTGTCGGTTTTACCTGCCTTGGAATTATCCTGTGAATTATTCGGATCCCACTTGAGAAAGATCTCGTATTGCCCGTCGCCGTCTACATCGCCCACACAGCAGTCGTTCGGCGAATACTGCGACCCGGGGCTGTTCAGTGCAATATCAAAATAATTGGAGCCGGAATTGAATCTGCACTCCTCCGAGCTGACAACCGCACCGTTTACGACGGTATCAACGCGGTATTTCGAGCCGGTGCCGCCGCCGTTGTCCTGATAGCTTGTCGCACCGGAGCCCGCCTTGCTTGTGTAGATCAGATTCCCGTCGCGGTAAAGCCGAAACTCTGCATTGTCCGCGTCGTTTGCATTCCAGCGCCAGCTTACAAACATCCCGTTTCCGGATTTCACCGCATAAATGCCGCGGTCAAGGTACTCCATGATCGCGGTACCGTTTCCGCCGGCGCCGTATGCTGCCGAAGCGGGCAGCGGCGAAGCGGCAGATGCGCACAGCACGAGTGCCGCTGTGAATGCTGCCATTCTTCTTGTTCTTTGAATCATATTGATCCCCCTGTTCTTCCCTTTATTATTATTCGGGAGTATGACAATTCTCCCGATTTCATTATAGACGGTTTATTATTTTATCGCAATCACAAATTCTCTCATTTTCATGACATTTTCTGTCTGAATTGGAAACCTGCATTTTCGGGAATGAATCGTGCATGAAAATGATAGAATCGGTCATTGAAAAGTGCAGAATGCTGCGGTATAATAATTGCAAAGAAGTTCAGATTCGTTGTCGTTCAGCGGGCGGAACTTCTTCCTCCCCCTTTTTTATACCCGTCTGTGTAAGTACAGACGGGTTCTCTTCTTTTGTGCCGGAACACATAATAATGCCCGCCTGATTGCGCAGGCGGGCATTATTTACTGTTTTGACTGCCGGAACTGGAGCGCCGTTATACCGACTTTCAGCTTGAACTGCCGCATGAAATGGGATTCATTGCGGTAGCCGCACTGCAATGCGATCTCCTGTATTCGCATATCGGTGAATTCCAGAAGCTGCTTTGCTTTTGCAAGGCGCTGTTCGATGACATCATCCATCAGATTGACATCAAAAATCTGTTTATAAAGCCTGTGCAGATGACTTTTGCTGATGCACAGCCGCGAGGCAATATCGGAGATATTCCAATCCTCCTGCGGGTTTTCCTGAATATCCTGCCGAAGCCTTCGGATCTCTGCATTGAGGTCAATGCCTGCTGATTCCGACTGCTCTTTCAATGCAGCAGCGGCCAGCGTCACCAGCTTTTCAGTTTCCCGCATGGAACCGTCTGCAATACAGACACTGCGTGTAATCAGCCGGATCGTATTGTTCAGTTTCCCGATCAGCGATAACAAAGCCGCATCAATCTTATTTCTCAGTGCTTCTTCACTGATGACGTTTTCCGTATACAGAATTGCAAGTACGGAATCATCCAGCCGCATGGTCATGGCACGTCCATCGGATACCTGCCGCAGTGCATTGGAGAGCACCAGCAGCGGATCAAACGGCAGCAGTTCCCCGCTTTTTTGCCATGTCACCAGCAGCAGAGACGGAATATGCGATCTAGTGCGTGCGGCCGCCAGAATCTCCGGCAGACGTTCAGCGAGGCCGCGGCGATTAAACAGTCCGGTATCCGGATCGCGCACGTTCAGCAGTTCCATCTGTGTCCTGATGTATTCGCGGTGCATGATGTGCTGCAAATTGTCAAGACCGTTTGCGGCGGCTTCACACCAACTCAGATAAAAGTCGTCGGCGCAGATCTTCTCCGGTGCATCATATGCAGTTGCCAAAAATCCGAAGATCTGCCCGTGGTTGTGCAGCGAAGTCAGCAGCAGGAGCTTGGGCTCATGCGGCATTTGCAGTGCCGGAATGATGTCTGCGGTCGGGAAAAGATACCGTTCAACGGCGTTGATGCCGCGCCTCTTGGAGAGTGCGTGCAGCATCCTGTTGGGATAGCCCTCTGTGCGGAAATGCTCCGGATGCTCCAGATCAAAACACCAGTCCTCACAGAGACAGATCTCCAGCCATTCCCAGTCCGGCAGCACATGGCCGACCTGATCGGCTGCTTCGATCCACTTATACAGACCGTTCTGATTGCGCATCTTATTGATGAGATCGGAAGCGTAAAACTGCTTGTGCCAGACTGTATGCCGGATATGGTGCCGGAAATAATGCTCCAGTACATAGGCGTCGATCGTTTTCCTGCCAATCCGCTCCGGCGTGCAGCCGCAGCTGTCACCGAAACAGATTTCCTGCTTTAATGCAGATGGTGAAATCTCCCGCCCTGTGATGATACCGTACAGCTTCCGGACAGCATCTGCGCCGAGCTGCAAATCGCGCCCGGTCACGGTCGTGAGCTTCAGCTTGTGCGCCCACGAATCGGAGCTGCCGTCAAAGCCGGTCACAGCGATCTGCTCCGGCACGGAGATGCCGTTTTCTTGCAGCGATTCGCAAAGCGCCGCCGCCATACTGTCGCTTGCGCAGACGATGCCGTCCGGCTTCGGCAGGCTTCCCTCTGCGATCTGTCTGCCGATCTGCTGCGGAACCTCACGCCAGAAATGGCCGTAGAAAATATCCTGATCGGTAAACGGCAGTCCGGCTTCCTGCATTGCCTGCCGGTAGCCCTCCGTGCGTTCAGCAGAGGGACGGTTGTCCGGGAATCCGGTGATGCAGTAGATCTTTTTGCAGCCGTGTGCGTCAATCAGATGCCTGGTCATGCGGTACATCGCATCCTGCTGCTTCGGATAGATTGCTTGCAGCGGCGGACGATCCTCACCGAGCACAAGACACGGAATGCCGCACTGTATGAGCATATCCTGTATTTTATCGTTCAGCTCCTGATTGTGAAAGCGGTCTGCGGCAAAAATCACGCCGTCCAGCCGGTGATGCAGCAGCAGCGTGAAGATGTTTTCCAGTCCGTGCGTATAGGCATCCTGCTGGAGCTCTACCTGCGAATTGTAAATGCTGCAATAGACAATCACGTCATATCCCAGCGCAGCAGCCTCCGTATGGATGCCGCGCAGCAGGTCATAATCCAGCGGATCCACGATCTCCGGCAGCAGCACACCGATTTTCCCGATGCTGTCCATATTCTATCCCCCCCTGTAAATTGGCTTCTATGTTTTTTATTTTAGTATATCATAGATTACCGGGATTGTCAATCAGACAGAAAAAATCATTGAAATGAGAGAATATGTGATTGAAAAGTCAATGCTCCTTCGTTATAATGAAACTGTAAAGTGAACCGGTGTTGTTTGTATGCTGACTGTCTCCCCTTCGGCAATCGGCAGACTGCACAGCGTCGGTTTGCAGAAAAAACAATATATGATATGGGGGAAATGAAATGAAACAGAAAAAACTGCTTTCATTCCTGCTGGCAGGCACGCTCGCACTGACGGGTCTGCACGCAAATCTTCCTGCAAGGGAAGCCTCGGCAGCGGCAGGAACGCGCGTCTCCGTGCATGATCCTTCCGTCGTGAAGGACGGCAATACCTACTATGTGTTCGGCTCGCACATCGAAGCCGCACGCTCGACCAACCTCCGCGACTGGACACGTTTTTCCAACGGCTATGCGCGGACAAACAATGTGGAATTCGGCAATCTCTCGCAGAATCTGCAAAAAGCATTTGCATGGGCGGGCGAGGATCTCGAAGACTGTGCAGGCGGCTTTGCAGTCTGGGCACCGGATGTGTTCTGGGATGCGGATTTCGTCAATTCGGACGGCTCAAAAGGCGCATATCTGATGTACTTCTGCACCTCTTCGACCTATAAGCGCTCGGTCATCGCATTTGCGGCTTCCAAAAAGATCACGGGACCGTATACCTTTGTCGATACGCTGATCTATTCCGGCTTCACAAGCAATGATTCCTGGGCGACGAGCAACACCAAGCGCGTCAACCGCAAATATACCTCGACCAATATTCCGGCTCTTGAGCAGAGCGGTCAGGTCTCGCACAACAATGCTTGGTTCAGCGGAAACGGCGATTTCAACAATCAGCAGTATCCGAACGCGATCGACCCGACGATCTACACCGATACCGACGGCAGAATGTATATGTGCTACGGCTCATGGTCGGGCGGTATCTTTACACTGGAAATCGACAGAAAGACGGGCAAATGCATCCATCCGAAAACCGGAAAGACCGCTGACGGCCGAATGGTTGACAGCTACTTCGGCACGAAGATCTCCGGCGGCTGGGGAAAATCCGGCGAAGGCCCGTTTATCGAATACAACAAGAACACCGGCTACTATTATCTCTGGGTGACCTACGGTGGTCTGACCTCGACCGGCGGCTATAATATGCGCGTCGGACGGTCAAAGTCTCCGCTCGGACCGTTCGTCGATGCGGCAGGCAGAAACATGGTGCTCGATGCCGGCACAAATCTCGACAGCATCGGTCTCAAGGTCATGGGCAACTACAAATTCAGCACCATTAACCGCGCATACATGGCGTGCGGTCACAACTCCGTGCTGCGCGACAATGACGGCGAGTGGTATCTGCTCTATCACGCAAGATTCGATGACGGCGGCGAAGGCCACGAAGTCCGCGTCCATTCGATGAAGTTCAATGAGGCAGGCTGGCCGGTCGTCATTCCATTTGAATACTGCATCAATCCGTGGTCGGAGTCCGGCTATGAGACAAGCGACATTGTCGGCACATATGAGTACATTAACCACGGAAACGCGACAAACGGCACGATCATCAACTACCAGAATATCACGCTGAATGCAAACGGTACGATCTCCGGTGCAGTCAGCGGCACATGGCAGCAGGCGGCGGAATCCTCTGCGGCAACGCTGAAGATCAACAACACGACCTATCAGGGTTATTTCGCAGCGGAATACGACGAAAGCACCGGCAAGCGCGTCATGGTGTTCACGGCAGTCGGCAACAACAACCAGACGATCTGGGGCGCACAGACAAGAGAATGGTCGGGCAACGAGCGCGCCGTGCAGCCGATCACCTATGCAGACGGCAAATACATCAAATCCCTGACCGTCAACGACAAGACCAATGCGCGGAACTGGTCCGTTGTGACTGCCGGCAAGCAGGCGGGCAGCGCTGTGTTCGGCGACAGAGAATTCAAGTTCACAAGCGCATCGAAGACACTGAACGGCGCAGAGTGGATTCAGACCGCGTGCGATTCCAAGAAATATGCAGGCGATCAGGCATCTTTCAATGCAGGCGCGGATATTTCTGCATTTGTCGCACTGGATACCCGCATCACCGATATTCCCGCATGGCTCACCGACTGGCAGAAAACTACCGATACGCTCACCGATGACGGCGATCCGCAGGTGACCTATCAGCTTTACAAGAAGGATTTTGCAGCAGGTCAGACCGTCACGCTCGGAGAAATCAATCAGTCGGGCTGTGTCAATTACGCAGTTGCAGTCACAGAAAAGCAGGTATTGACCGTGACCGGCGACATCAATGCAGACGGCATCTGTGACAAGACCGATCTTGTTATGATGCGCGATTATCTGCTGACAACCGGAACACTGACGCCGGAGCAGGGCAAGATTGCGGACATGAACCGTGACGGAAAAATCAACGCAAACGATCTGACAATTCTGAAAAGACTGCTGCTGAGCGAGCCGGAGCAATCCGGCCCGCCGCAGCCGGTTCAGCTCAGTGTCAGCCGGTACAACAATCCCTTTGCGGGCGGCATCACCACAACAAACGGAAGCTATAACTACGGCGGTGACCCGGCTGCATTTGTGGACGGCGACACGGTCTATGCTTACACCGGACATGATATTTCGACGAATGCAGAAGTCAGCCAGGCGATCTACAATATCCCGGAATATCTCTGCTACTCCACAAAAGATCTCGTTCATTGGAACTATGAAGGCGTTGTGATGAATATGCGCGATGTTTCATGGGGCGATGCAAAGAGCGCGTGGGCAAGTCAGGTTGTCAAGCACAATAACAAGTATTACCTCTACTTCTGTTCATGGGACAGAACCGCTCAGGGCAAGCAGTCAATCGGTGTTGCTGTGGCGGATTCCCCGAAAGGCCCGTTCCGTGATATCGGGCATCCGGTCGTTGCTGGCACGCTGACAAACGATCAGTCAAGCAACTGGGATGACATTGACCCGACCGTATGGGTTGAGAAAGGCAAGGACGGTCAGGAGCACCGCTATCTTGCATGGGGCAACAGCAGATATTATATCTGCGAGCTCAATGACGATATGGTGAGCGTCCGCGACCTCAACGGCGACGGCAGAATCACCTTCGGCGGCGAAGGCACAAACGGCGATGTCTTCTACCGCGGCAGGGGCATGAATATGTATACCGAAGCACCGTGGCTCTATCGCCGGCAGAATGCTGACGGCACCTATTACGGCGACTATTATCTGATCTATGCATACCGCTGGCGCGAGCAGATGGCATATTCCACCTGCACCGATCTGCTCAAGGGCGACTGGAAATTCGGCGATGTGATCTTTGAATGCAATGCGACCTCAAATACCAATCACAGCGGCATCTTTGATTTCAAGGGCAAGACCTACATGATCTATCACAACGGCGCGCTGCCTGAGGGCAACGGTTATCGCAGAAGCCCGAATATCTGTGAGGTACATTTCGACAGCAGCGGAAAGATTCTGAAAATGGAGGAGACCACAGCAGGCATCGGCGGTACAGTTTCAACGATCAGCAATCAGAACGGTGCGCTGCTCGGTCATGCGGCATTCACCAATTCGATCAATGACAATGCGTATCCGTACACAAATGTCGCACTCGGCTTCGGAATGCAGAATCTGACCGCGCATGATACCGAATGGGTCATCGTTCCCGGCCTGTGCGACGTGGAGAACCAGACCTATGTTTCGATCGAATCTGAGAACAAGACAGGTCTTTATGTCACTGTCAATGCAAACGGCAGCGGCGCGGTGCTTTCTCAGCAGACCTCGATTCAGCAGAACGATCTGAAGCGGGCGACATTCCGAACTGTGACCGGCCTTTCTGACCGCAAGCAGGTATCCTTTGAAAGCGTATCCAATCCCGGCAGATACCTCACCGCTTCCGCAAACGGCGCACTGACGCTCACCGACGGCAGCGATGCGGCTGCCTGCACGTTCAGAATCAGCGAAAAATCTTAAATTCCTCTCTTTGCAGCGATACACAGCCTTTGTGTATCGCTGCTTGTTTTCAGGAAGAAAAAATCATGCGAATGAGAGAATATGTGATTGTCTTTTCAGGACAAAAGTGCTAGAATGCAATCAGGAGCTTTCTGTCTGAAAGCTGAATTCAACTGCATATCTGCCGGTTCCGGACGGATGCAGCCCCTTCCTGCTCCAATCGCGTCCAGTGGGATATGCAAAAACAGATTACAGGGGGAAATATGAAAATACGATGGAAAAAAGCAGCGGCAGTGCTTTCTGCTGCGGGGCTGCTGCTTACAGCGGGAATCCATATCCCGCAGCAGACTATGACCGCAAATGCTGTGTCGCAGACGATCACAAATGACTGCTTCTGGAAGGATACTTCCGGCAATTTCATTTATTCACAGGGCGGCGGCATTTTCAAATTCGGCGATACCTATTACTGGTACGGTGTGCACTATTCCGGTGCGGAGACCTACGCAAAGAATCCGACCGGCAAAAATGATGATACCGGGTTCAAGTCAATCACCTGCTATTCATCGAAGGATCTTGTGAACTGGAAATTTGAAAATGATGTTCTGACACCGAAATCCAAGGGCTTCGGCTTTGCCTACTGGCTCGGCAGAATGGGCGTTGCATATTGCCGGAAATCGAAAAAATATGTGCTTGTCACGCAGTACAATGACAGCGTTCTGTTTGCACAGTGCGATACCCCGACCGGAAATTTCGAGGTGAAGAATGTGCAGGATCAGATCGAAGGCGTGCAGAAGCAGGGCACGGGCGATCAGACCGTGTTTGTCGATGACGACGGGCAGGCGTATCTCATCGCATCGAACAAGGGCGGCAGAGCGCATCAGTATGTATGCCGCCTCAGACCGAACGATTTTCTCGCCGCAGAAAAAGCGGTCGAGGTGAAAAAAGGCAGCGGCAGAGAAGGCAACTGTATGTTCAAATACAAGAACAAGTATTATTTCTGCGCTTCCGATCTGCACGGCTGGAACGCATCTCACAGCTATTACATGGTAGCCGACAACATCAACGGTCCGTATTCCGACTGGAAGGTTATGGACGGCACAGATATGGATTTCTCGCACGTCACGCAGACCGGCTTCTTCTATACGGTCAAGGGCAGCAAGCAGGAAACTGTCATTTTCTGCGGCGACCGCTGGAGCGATTTCGCCGGAAACGGTCTTGGCTATAATCAGTGGGTACCGCTGACGGTCAACGGCAATGATGTGAAGTTCAATTCTCTGAGCGAATGGAATCTCGATGCGCAGACCGGCGAATGGTCAGTCGGCGCGGGGAATAACTATGTGCTGAATCCGAGCTTTGATGCAGACCGCGTGTCGCAGTCTACACTCGCAGGCTGGAAGGCATCCGGCTCCGGCTGCGGCAATGCAAACGGTGCACGCACCGGCAGATGGTGCGGTCAGCTTTACAGCGGCAGCAATTTCAGCGGCAAACAAACGCAGGATATTGCACTCCCGAACGGCACATATACGCTGAAAGCCTACTATAAAACCAGCGGCATGAACAGCGGCAGGATCTTCATTTCCGGCTACGGCGGAAGCGAGAAAAATGTCGATGTCAAAGCTAAAGCCGATAACTGGAAGGAAATCACAATCTCTGATATTCAGGTAACAAGCGGCAAATGCACAGTCGGCTTTGAAGCAGCCGGAAACGGCGGCGCATGGCTCAAGGTCGATGATTTTTCACTGGTCGGAAACGGTCAGCCGCCGGAGCCTGTCAAGTATACCGACGGCAAGTATATCACCGGACTGACGGTCAGCGATACAACTAATGCCGCAAACTGGTCTGTTGTCACGCAGCCGAAGCAGCAGGGCAGCGAAGTGTTCGGCGACAGAGCATTCAAGTTCACCTCGATGCCGAAGACACTGGACGGCGCAGAATGGATCCAGACAGCCTGCGATTCCAAAAAGTTTGCAGGCAATGAAGCGACATTCAAAGCAGGCGCGGATATCTCCGCATTTGTCGCGCTGGATACCCGTGTCACCGTTCCGGCATGGCTCGGAGATTGGACAAAAACTGCGGATACCCTCACCGACGACGGCGATCCACAGGTGACCTACCAGCTCTGGAAAAAGGATTTCACCGCAGGTCAGACCGTCACGCTCGGCGAGATCAATCAGTCGGGCTGTGTCAACTACGCAGTTGCAGTCACAGAAAAGCAGGTATTGACTGTGACCGGCGACATCAACGCAGACGGCATCTGTGACAAGACCGATCTCGTCATGATGCGCGATTATCTGCTGACAACCGGAACACTCACACCGGAGCAGGGCGTGATTGCTGATATAAATGCTGACGGTAAACTGAATGCCGTTGATCTCACGCTGCTGAAACGCATTCTTTTGAAATAAAACAAGAAAGATTCCTCGCCTTTCTGTAAACCGTCTCTGTAATCTGTGCAGGGACGGTTTGCAGTATCCGGCGATTAACGAATGACATAAAAGCACTGTAAAACCGAATTTCGCATAAATACAATTACCGCAAATTAAGGTTGTATTGCTGATCAGACCGGTTCAAATAAAATGTGCAAGAAAAGTGCATAAAAATGAGAGAATATTCCATTGCAGAATCTGCCCGGATTGATTTATAATAAGATCACAGAGGCGGCTGATCACTGCTGATCATGAGAAGATGACAGTACACGGCTCCCCTCCCGTGCCTGCTGTCATCTTCTTTCTGTGTCTCCCCTTCGGCATAGGCAAAAGGGCTGCATTTGTATATCAGAGGGATAGAATTGGGGGTTAATATGAAATCTTTTGTTCGCAAGTTTCTTTCTGCATCCGCATCTCTTATGATGCTTGCTTCTGCTGCGGTGAGTTTCCCGAAAACAAACGCATCAGCAGCAAATACCTACTGGAAATTTGATTTCGGCGGCGGCGGAACCGCATCGGGCTATACCGGTGTCAGCGCATCGGACGGTTACAATGCAGGCCGCGGCTACGGCTTTTCATCCGGCACAAATGTCTCGAATGTCAGCGCGGCAGGCAGAGATGCGCTCAGCGATGCGGTGCAGTTCAAGAATTCCTCATCAAACGGGAATTACACCTTCTGCGCCGACGTACCGAACGGGCTCTATCAGGTCTCTGTCTGGCTCGGAAATACCGGCAGAACCAGCGTCGCGATTGAGGGAATGTACCAGATCATGAACCTCACCGGCAATAACGCCTACCACACCTTGCAGGTTCCGGTCACGGACGGGCAGCTCAATATCTGCGCCTGCGCGGGAAAAGAAAACAACGCATATACAATGTCCGCGCTCGAAATCAAGCAGATCTCGGCACAGACGCACACCAATGCGACCATCTGGGTCTGCGGCGATTCCACCGTGTGCAATTACTATCCGCTGGACAGCTCGCAGCAGGCAGGCTGGGCACAGATGCTGGGCAAGTATGTTGACAGCAGTCAGTGGCAGATCATGAATATGGCAACCGGCGGACAGTATGCCCGCGGCTTTATGCAGGGCGGACAGTTTAACGTCATTGAGAAAAACGGACAAAAAGGCGATATTTACGTCATTTCTATCGGCATCAACGACACCAATTCCAAGAACAACACAACCGAGGCGCAGTATGAGGAAATCATCACCGATATGGCGCAGCGGGCAATGAAAAAGGGAATGCGTGTGATTCTTGTCAAGCAGCAGGGCAGAAACGGTGACTGCCAGCGCAATCCGCTGCTGACCGGCAGATGGTACGGCGGCGCGCTCGATCGTGTAGGAAAAAAGCTTAATATTGAGGTTGTTGACCTGTTCAATCTCTGGCAGAACGACTGTCTGAAAAAGAGTGCAAATGAGGTCAGCAGCCTGTATATGTCAGACGGTCTTCACCCGAACCGTGCCGGAGCGACACGGCTTGCCGAGCTTATGTATCAGGCAATGCAGCCGCTGACACCGACGCAGGATCCTGTCGTAACTGATCCTGTTATCACCGAACCGGTCATTACAGAACCAACCGGGGATCCACTGATGCAGGGGGACTTGAACGGCGACGGCAGAATCAACGCAATTGACCTGACGCTCGCAAAGCGTGCCGCACTGAACGGTGCCGCATATCAGTATCAGCAGGCGGCCGATCTGGACGGCGACATGAAACTTTCCACTGCAGATATCAGCCTGTTTCGCGATTATCTTGTTGGAAAATACGTTGAATTCGCTGACACAAAATACGCCGCAGCAGAACAGAAAATTATAAACGGCATTCGTGAGGAAAAGAATGCCGGCTTCACATACCGCGACTATCTGAACCTAGACAATACAGCAGAAAGCGCTGTCACGTTCAAGGTCAATGTTCCATGGAGCGGAAATTATCTTTGCACATTCAACATTGCAAACGGCTCGGCAAACGACCGCAATATGATGATCTCGGTCAACGGCGGAAACGACAAATGGAAGCAGAATTTCCTGACAACAGGCGCCTGGACGACATGGGAGGAGCGCGGCATCGTGCTCCCGCTGAATGAGGGCATCAACACGATCATGCTGCAATCGAATACCGCGGAAGGCGGCCCGAATTTCGATTATCTGATGCTGAGTTATACCGATGAACCTGTGCCGGATACCTACGATCCGTCACAGGAGCAGACGGTTGTGCAGCAGCCGGTCAGTGACAAGCCGACAGTGTATGTTGCAGCCGATTCTACTGCACAAAGCTATCGGGCAGACAAGGCACCGCAGCAGGGATGGGGCTATTATTTGCAGGATTACTTCTCCGCAAATGTAACGGTATCAAACCACGCAATCGCCGGGCGCAGCTCCAAGAGCTTTTATGACAACGGCAGACTGAACACAATCCTCGATCAGATCAAGCCGGGCGATTACCTGCTTGTCGATTTCGGCATCAACGACGGCGATTCCTCCAAATCGGAGCGCTATGCACCGGTAAAGGGCAATGTCGATAACCCCGTCAACGGCTCATTTGAATACTACATGACATTCTATATTAAAGGTGCGCTGGATAAAGGCGCAACGCCGATCCTCATGAGCCCGACGCTCTCCATTAAGAATCAGACGCAGCCCTTCAAGGTCGGCTACCGCAACATTGATTCCGCCTGTCAGGCACTTGCAAGGAAATATAATATCCCGTATTTCGATCTCGGACAGGCGATGGTAAATGATTTCAACAAGCGCGACTACAATACCGTCAAAAGTTATTACATGGGCGGCGCAGTCGGCGGCACCGACTTCACGCATTTCACCGAAGCCGGCGCAAAGGTCACAGCACAGATCATCTGTAACGGCATCAAGAGTTTAGGTATTCCCCTATCAAAAGAAGTGAAATAATTACAAGCCGCAGCCCCGGACGTTCGTCCGGGGCTGCGGTGTTGATCCAGACAGAAAATGTTATGTGATTGAGAGAATAAGTGATTGTCATTTTCTGCGGTTTATGAGATAATAAAAATGGAGAAGATCATTCTCATTCAGAAACAAAGGGGGTTACTATATGAGAATTCAAAATCGTATTCTCGCATTTTGCAGCGCACTGACACTGTTTGCGGCAGCAGGCATACATTCGATTCCGGCGAAAAATGCACACGCAGCGGAAACAGTCAAACTCACGCCCGGCAGCACTTATCAGATAAACGGAGGCGTATTTGAGGGCTGGGGCAGTTCATTATGCTGGTGGGCAAACCGTATCGGCTATAATGACACGCTTTCGAAAAAAGCGGCCGAACTGTTTTACGGTGACAGCGGGCTCCGCCTGAATATCGCGCGCTTTAATATCGGCGGCGGAGATAATCCGTCTCATACACATATTACGCGCACAGATTCCAATATGCCAGGGTATTCCGTCTATAATAACGGCAAGATTACATACGACTGGAACGCAGACGCCAATCAGCGGAATGTGCTGAACAAAATCCTTGCGGCGGGCGGCGATGACATGATCGTCGAGATGTTTTCCAATTCTCCGCCCTACTACATGACAAACAGCGGATGCTCGACCGGTGCAACTGATCCGAAAAAGAATAATCTGCGGGATGACCAGTATACGGCGTTTGCAGAATATCTTGCAGAGGTCTGCGCGCATTATCAGAATGAATGGGGCGTTGAGATTCAGAGCATCGACCCAATGAATGAGCCGTATACAAACTATTGGGGCGCAAACAGTGCAAAACAGGAGGGCTGTCATTTCGATCAGGGTAATTCCGAGTCGAAAATGCTAACAGAGACCAAAAAAGCACTGGAACGGCACGGGCTCAATAACATTCTGCTCTGCGGCACGGACGAAACCTCGATCGATACGGCGATTTCGTCCTTCAATAAGCTCTCCGCTGATGCCAAAAAAGCGCTTGGACGGATCGACACGCACAGCTACGGCGGAAGCAAACGCACAGATCTGAAAAATCTTGCATTATCCAATGGAAAGAATCTCTGGATGAGCGAAGTGGACGGCAGCAAAACAGCCGGTACAAATGCCGGTGCAATGGGAAGCGGACTCTGGCTAGCAGAACGCATCAAAACTGACTGTAATCAGATGAATGCTTCTGCGTGGGTAACTATTCAGTCCCTCAAAACCAGTTGCCCGAGAAACAAAGACAAAAGAGCATCAAAAGCGGAAATCCCAGCTTTTGCGAGGGTAGATGTGAGAGACTTTATCGTCAGAAAATCATTGGCACCCTGTTCTGAACGGAA
>JAEEGL010468357.1_pt1 | contig 15131 bp, 10 predicted proteins | sample 9134231 | NCBI WGS metagenome assembly JAEEGL01 (sample SAMN16246548, study PRJNA631951) | gut metagenome | biome: gut microbiome; feature: rumen; material: fiber-attached | host: Bos | place: Iran: Karaj | collected 2018-10 | reverse complement strand
GACGGACTTTTACATATTCCTGCCTCTCGCAGGGAACATAAGCGCAAAATGGAACATTAGAAAATAGCCAACAGCTTGTGTGCCAACGAACTGCACGGCTAGCTCTATGTTTAAGTCGCATCAGCCAGAGAATATGAAAATGATTAAAGTATATATAGTTCTGTTCGCGGTGGCTTGCCTCGCGGCAGCAGCGTCTGTACAGCTAACAAGGAGGAATCGAATGGACAGCCAATCATCAAATGGAAATATACGTCCCAGCGCAGTGGCGGGCAGATTCTACAGTGCCAGTCCCTCAAGGCTTCGGCAGGAGATTCAGTCGCTTCTTGACAGTGCGCCTGATTGTCCAAAATATGAAGGACAAATCGTCTCTGCAGCAGTTCCTCATGCGGGATATGTCTATTCTGCCGCCATCGCCGCACCTGTGTATAAAGCAATCAAAGACGTTGCCTTTGATACGGTGGTGATAATCGGACACGACTTCGGTCGACAAGCCCCTGGAATAATCGCAGTCTTGCCTGAATTTACGGCGTTCCACACGCCGCTTGGCGATGTTCCAGTTGACACTGAACTCTGCAAGGCTCTTTGGGATGGTGACAAGCGCATCATACGCAATAACCGCGTACATAGCATGGAGCACAGCGTTGAGGTGCAGTTGCCGTTTCTTCAAGTGACGCACTCATCATTTTCAATAGTTCCTGTGCTATTTGGCGAAGTGACTCCTGAGCACATTGAGAGGTTTGCATCGTTACTTATGAAGAACGCTGGAAAACGTCGTGTTTTTGTGCTTTCAAGCACAGATTTTTCGCATTACCCAAAAATGGAGACATCCAGAAGACTTGACACAATCACGGCATCCTTTGCCGAGAAGCTTGATGTAAACGGACTTTGCGCTTGGCAGTCGCACGGTGAATGGGAGAAAGAACCAGGCGTCGAGACTCCGATTTGCTCCGCTGGCGGTCTGTGTACTGCAATGCAATGGGCGAAACTACACGGCGACACTAGAACAATTGTCTTGAAGCGTGGCAATTCTGGCGATGTTTCGGGAGACGGCGAGTCGGTTGTAGGATATACATCCATGGTATTTGCATGCAAAGTTAAAGAGAAGGCGTCTGGCGAAGATGACGCTTTCGCGATAACCGCTCAATCTCAGAAGCTGCTGCTTACGCTTGCAAGGGATGTCATTAAGGAAAAATGCGGCGGCGGACACTACAAGTCGCAAAGACCAGACATTTCTGAATTGAGCGAACCTGCCGCCGTATTTGTGACTCTACACAAACAAGGCAGACTGCGCGGCTGCATTGGCACGATTCAGGCACGGACGCCTTTATATGACGCAGTTGTGGAATACGCTGAATTGGCGGCGTTTGACGATCCGCGCTTCCAACCAGTCACTTCGGAGGAACTAAAAGATATAAAGATAGAGATTTCTGTTCTCTCACCAATGCGGAAGATTTCATCTCCATCGGAGATAATTCCAGGCAAACATGGTGTTGTGGTGAACAAGGGCCGTCGTCGCGGACTTTTCCTGCCGCAGGTCTGGGAGCAGTTGCCTGACAAGGAGCAGTTCATGGGCTATCTTTGTGCAGAGAAGGCTGGACTTCCATTCGATGCGTGGAAAGGCGATGATGTTGAGCTGCTTGTTTTCACTGTCCACGCATTTGAGGAGAAGTGAAAACGCTATATATTCCCCAAGAAAACGTTGGAGAAACCGCGCGAGAGTGCAAGATCGCGGATGCTGTATAGAGTTGTTGGAGAAGTGCGGGGGATGCGGCACTTATAGGCGGGATGGTATGCGCTGAAATGCAGTGGTATGTCAAGGCCGAGATTGCGTTCCGCCCATTTCAGCCAGGCGGTCAGAGATCCCTCGTCGTCATTCTTTCCTGGAATCACGAGGGTTGTAATCTCAATGTGCTTTCCGAGACTATGCAGTTTAAGGATAGAGTCTAGTACGGGCTGGAGTTCAGTCCCGCACATTTGAGGGTAGAACTCTGGACGGAAGCCCTTCATGTCTATGTTTGCTGCATCGATGAGCGGATACAGTTCGTCTGACGCCTCGTCGCTAATGTATCCGTTGCTGACTAGAACATTTTTGAGTCCCGCCTTGTGGGCAAGGTCCGCAATTTCTAAAATATATTCGGCGAACACCGTTGGTTCATTATAAGTATATGATATTGAAGGACATTTGTAATTTAATGCCATTTTGACTATCATTTCTGGCGTGATGAACTCGTATTCTTGTCCTGTTTGGTAGAAGCCTCGTGACAGAGAGTCGTTCTGACAGAAGATGCATCCGAGATTACATCCGAAAGTCCCGAAAGAAAAAGTCTTTGTACGCGGCATGAACATCGCGAGCGGTTTCTTTTCAATCGGATCGATGGCAGCTGAAACAGGATGTCCGTATGAGAGACTATGCAGTTCACCGCCATGGTTTTTGCGGACACCGCAGTAGCCTGTGCCTCCTTCAGAGATTAGGCATCTACGCGGACATAGTGCGCAACGCACTGAACTGTTCTCTTCGGGAGTCCACCATCTTGCAAGTGTCGTTTTCATCTTCTCCAAAAACAATTTGTGATATCTTAATCCTAATCCAATGAAGTATTCAAAGAGTTTCTTTAAAATAGCACACAAAATCTATTTTCATATCCACAATAAGATTTTTCTGCAATCCTTCCGTCGTGAAAGGGCAATGGGTCAAATGTTCTGTGAATTACCATCCCATCAGTTTGAAAAATAAGGCATAAATATTACATTATTATGTAAAAATAAAAGCAATTTGAATTGATGGCGGCAGCCGCCTTAAGGTGGCTGCTTCTTTTTGAGCATGGAGAGAATATGTCCGAGACAAAGTGCCAGATGCAGTATGGATTAGGGCGTTATTTTACAGAATGGTGCGAAAAACATCCTGACAGTGTCGCCTTGATGACGATCGAAAAGGAGGTTTTGACAACCACAGATAGGCAACTCTTTGCGGATGTGATGGCATGGGCTGCATATCTCAAGGAGAAAGGCGTCGCGTCTGGGGACCGTGTCGTGTTTATTTCAACGAAAGGCGTATATCATTCCCGTTTCTTCTTTGCCAGTTGGTATATAGGCGCGATAGCGGTGCCTGTCTGCGAGACGCTTGGCGACGCAGAAATGAGTTTCATCATAAAGGACTGTGAGGCTAAGATTGTCATAGCTGACAAGCCATTCGTCAAGAAGGCAACCACGAACGCGGGAGAAATTCCAGTTGTTAGCCTTGATGAGCTTCCGTTCAACGTGTCGCTGGACACGCCGAAGGCGGAACTTGCGGAGAGCGAGTTGGACGCAATTGCAGTGTTGATTTACACAAGTGGTTCGACAGGCATGCCTAAAGGCGTTATGCTCTCGCATAAAAACCTTTACACCAATGCGTTCTGGGCATTGAACTCCTATCACTTAAGCACACAGGACAGACTTATATCTATTCTTCCATACTGGCATTCTTACGCACTGGTCTGTGAGATACTCTGTGTGCCGATGGTTGGCGCGACCTGCTGTGTGCCACATGATTTGCGCGATTTCAAGAAGAATCTCGGTGTGTACCAGCCCACAATCATGATTGCTGTGCCGCGTATCATAGAAACGGTCAAGGCGGCGATAGACAAGCAGATATCATCTTTGCCGCCGAATAAGAAGGCGTTTGTCGAAAAGGCGATACACAATGCGTCGCGCATATTCACAGCTGGGCCTGAACTGAATGGCGGCATGTTGAGGATGCTGACACATTATACTTGGTACAGCCCATTGGTGTTCAGCAAGTTCCGCCAGGCGTTCGGCGGTAAGATGCGCTTTGTGGTTGTCGGCGGTGCGCCGATGGATTTGGAGATGCAGATTTTCTTTAAGTTCATAGGTGTGCCTGTGCTGGTTGGTTATGGTTTGACGGAGACTAGTCCAGTGGTTTGCAACAACTTAGTAGAGAGACACAAGCTTGGAAGCTGTGGACCTGTTTCTCCGTGGCTGTTGCCCGAAAATGGTGGTGACTTCACGTTCAAGGACGAAGACGGCAAGATGGGCAAGGATGTTCATGGACAGCTTCTTGTCAAAGGCGACTGTGTCATGAAAGGTTACTGGCACCATACTGACGCCAGCGCCAAATCCTTTGAGGACGGATGGCTGAACACAGGCGATGTCGGTTTCTACAAGGACGGATTCATATTCATTCAAGGACGCAAGGGCAATATGATTGTGCTCATTGGCGGTGAGAAACTCCATCCAGAACACATTGAGGATGCCGTGAAGAACTCGCCTTACATTGCAGAGGCAATGGTGATAGGCGAGAAATGCAAGAGTGTCTATGTCCTTGTGAACATTGCAGAGGATAAATGCAAGGGAATGTCACAGGATGAAATAACGGCGAAGATTAAGGAGGAGGTTCACGAATACACGAATCATCTTGCTGCATACCAGAAGCCACGTGACGTCCTTATTCTACCCGCATTCAATCAAGAGGACGGCACTATGACCGCCACCTTGAAGATTCGCAGATTTAAGATTAGGGAACTCTATAAAGAGCAGATTGAGGCTTTTCTTATTGGAAATGGCGAGGAGATTGCGACGAAGCATGTTTTGGGCATCGAGAGTTCACGCGTGATAGAGAGCCTTAGTGGTTCAGGCATAGTGGATGACGGTGGAAAATTGAGCTGATTTCGTAGTATTGCCGTATGAGAAACCTTATTTTCGCGTTGGTGGTCATCGGGTTGATTGGTCTGTATCTTTGGCATTTCGACCCATCTACCATAAAGAAGAATCTTCAGAAGAAAACGCTAGGGAACCCGTCAGGCAATGCTCCGTGCGTTTGCAGTTGCTATTTGAATGGTGGCGATATCCTGATTGGTCCAAAGCGAGTGCAGCATATTACATTGAATCCTGCGCAGGTGGTGGTCAAGTATGCATTAGCCACAGACCTTAAAAACAACACTGCGTTGAGTGAGACCATTCCTGGTGGACAAATTCCGACTGTTAGCGGAAAAAAGAAGCGCAAGGAGTTGCGCAGAGAACGGAAGGAATTCAAGAAATTTTTGCATAGCAACCCATTATATACGGCGACCATGGACAACCTTTCGAGCAACAGTGCGACCGTTCATCTGACAAGACAAGCAAAAAAGGAGAAGGTTGAACAATGGGCTATCCTTCAAAAGAGTCCAACTGGCTGGCTTGTAAAGGAGATGTCATACGATGAACTTTAACGATGCGCCTGATGATTGATTTGCCGTCATAAGCCAAAATATGGGACTTGTCGGTTTGAAAAATCGCGAAACAGCATCATATTATAGATTCACGTTTTTCAATAATAATCAAAACAACATAATATATAACAAATAACAAAAGGAATCAGGAATGCCAAACATTCAATCCGCAGCAAAAAGACTGAGACAGAGCGCAAAGCGTCAGGTTTTCAACCGCATGCGCAAGTCACGTGTCAAGACTAGTGAAGACAATCTGGACTTCATCCTCGGCAAGAAAGAGGATGCAGCAGCCGTTTCAGAGTTTGTTCAGAAGTATTTCCCCGTAGATGCAAAGGCAGCCAAAGAGGCTGGCAAGGAAATCGACGGCAAGGCGGCAGTCACTCTGGCGCTTTCAAAGTGCTTCTCGGAACTGGACAAAGCCGCCAAGGTCGGAGTCATCCACAAGAACAAGGCTGACCGTAAGAAGTCAAGGCTTGTCGCGAGGACTCTTCTGTGAGTTCTTAGCATAATTGCGAAGAAAATGGCGTCACCTGCCAAGGCAGGAATGGCGCCTTTTTTGTTTAATGAATAACCATAATGGAGGACAGAGAATGGGCATTGAAATATCGAAGAAAGAGTTCTGTGATAGAATAATTCGTTTTCAGGCGGAGATGGAGGCGGCGAAACTTGACGCAATTCTTGTCTATGGCGATGAGTACCGCAAGGAGAATCTACGTTATGTCTGCAACTTCTGGCCAATATTCGAGCGCGCGATCTGCGTGATTCCCAAGAGCGGACTTCCCACGCTTGCAGGCGCCCCCGAGGGAGAAAACTATGCGAGAGAGATGTCGGTGTGGGAGGACTACTGCAATGTCAAGGAGTTCGCTTGCGTAAGTGTGCCAGAGGAGATTAATTATCCGCTCAGCACATTCAGAAAACTTTATGATGTGGTGCAGGATGCTCTCAAGGGGGGGAGCCGACTTGGCATCGTTGGGCTGTGGGACATTCCCGCACCTATCTACGATCGTGTGAAGGCCGCTGCTGGCAAGGCTGAGATAGTTGATGCATCTGGAATAATGTATAAGCTGCGCGTCGTCAAGTCGGACGCTGAGGTGGCTTGTCTTGCTGAGGCTGGTCGTCAGGCTTGCGAAGGATACAAGAAACTGTTGGAATATGCAGTTGACGGCAACACGGAAACGATGGCGGCTGGCGCTGCTGAAGGCGCGGCGAGGATGGCTGGCGCAGAGGACATAAACTTCATGGTCTTCGGTTCTGGTATCCGTACGAACACAGTCATCGGACGCGCGACGAACAAGATAATGCGCAACGGCGAGATGCTGATGGCGGCTATGGCGGTGCAGTATCAAGGCTATGTTGCGACGGTTGAGTATCCATTTGTCATCGGCAAGGCGAACGATGAGCAGAAACGTGTGCTGAATGTTTTGTTCGAGGCGGCCAACGTTCAGCAGGCATATTTGAAGGCTGGCGTTGTTTCAGGCGAGATGGTCCGCGCCGTGAAGGCGGTCTTTGCGAAGCATGACATGTCGAAATACGATTTGTATCCGCCCATGCATGGAATTGGTCTCGCAGAGGCGGAATCGCCGTATCCTGACGAAAACTCAACATATAAATTCGAGGCGAATATGTGTGTCAACAGCGACATTTCGCTTTGGGGCGACCCCGCTGGCTCAAACCGTATTGAGGAGGGGTTCGTCATTACAGCAAATGGTCCAAAGTCGCTGACACCGTTCATCCGCGAACTTATTGTCAAGGGTATTTGAGGACATTGTAATATATTATGGGCACAATCCAGACAGTCTGTGGTTCCATCCCCTCGTCAGCGTGTGGGATGACGCTAGCGCACGAGCATCTTTTCATTGATTTGACCAATCAGGCAGCCGCCACTGCGGAGACGCGTCCCGTTGAAAGCGGTGACTTCGGCAGATTGTTGTGCGACCCATATTGCATGAAGGACAATCTACTGGTGGCGGATGAGGCTGTTGCGCTTGACGAGTGCCGCGATATTGCATCTCTTGGATGTAAGACAGTCGTGGATTGCTCGACCTCACAGATTGGACGGAAGCCTGCCGCTTTAAAGCGTCTTTCAGAACTGTCTGGCGTTCAGATAGTTATGGGATGTGGTTTCTATACAGGAGATACGTTTCCTGCAGAGACGGCGGAAATTCCTGCCGAGCAACTTGCAGAAGGTATAGTCAATGAGTGCCTGAACGGCGTGGGGGAGACTGGAATTCGCCCTGGCGTTCTGGGGGAGTTTGGAACAAGCCGCGAAGTGTTGCCGAATGAATGGCGTGCCTTGGAGGCTGCTGCCATTGCACACTCGCGGACAGGGCTTCCAATTCAGGCTCATATCTATCCGTGGTGTACGAATGGTCTGGACGTCGCAAAGTTCCTGTTGGAGCGGAATGTTTCGCCAGAGCGGATAGTGATATGCCATTCGGACGTTGCGTTGGATGCAACATACATACATGCCCTTCTATCGTTGGGTGTCTTTGTGGAATTTGATAACTTTGGCAAGGAGTTCACGCCCGCGCCTGGAGCATCCTTTGCGGGCGGAAATTTTGCCAAGGATACTGAGCGTGTCACACTGCTTGCTGAATTGTACAAGGAAGGTTATGCGCGGCAACTGCTTGCGACGAATGACATTTGTCTCAAATGCATGCTTAGAAAGTTTGGAGGACGTGGATACGCGCATGTCATAAGGGACATTCCGCCGATGTTGGAGAATTTTGGAATTCCATCTAAAGAATGGATTGAGCAGATTATGTGCGACAATCCGATGCGACTGCTTTCCGTCTGAGAGTTGCTAATGAAACGACACTTGATTCAGATTCTGATTGTTCTGTTGATGCTGAATGGTGTCGTGGCTTATTCCGATGGCATTTTCACCGTTCCGAAGCATGAGAATGTCATCAAAATTGACGGAAATATAGAGGATGTCAGCGAGTGGGGCAGGGCGGTTCGCCTTGGCAATTTCCAACTTATTTCTTCTGTGGGATTCGCCTTTGAGCAGACGACTGTCTGGATTACTCATGACGGCGAAAAACTTTTTATCGCCATGAAGATGCAGGCGCAGGTGCTTCTCCACGCCAGCAATCAGCGGGCGCGTTTTCTTGCGAATGTAATGCCAAATGATGACGGCGGAAGGAAAATCTGGGAAGATGACAGTGTGGAGGTTCGCCTGCGTCCTCCGTGGACTAAAAAACTCTCGACAGATAGTCAATTTTATTTGATAGTCAATGCCAACGGCGCATGTAGCACATTTGCGCCAAAGGGAAGCACGCAAGATTGGTATAAGGAAGGAGAGATTGCGGCGGCTATAGGCGAAGGTTTTTGGGCGGTTGAGATGTCATTTCCTCTAAGGACATTTTGTAATGTTGGAATGACGCCTGAAAATCTTGCAGATTGGGGCGTGAATTTTATACGGTTTGAGCAGAACCGCAAAGAGAGGAGTTCCTTCGCGAACATCTCAGGCAAAAGCCATTTAGATACAAGTCTTTACGCATCTATGACGCTGGCACAGGACGATTCGCTTCCCGCCATTCGCATGCCTGACGTTACATCCTGCAACATCAATAGCATCAATATCGAACATTTTACAACCAGACGTCTGGTCGCGTGGGCGTGGGGAACGACAGACTCTGTGCAGAAGCCGTCGAAGCGTTTCGAGAGCAATAAGATGGCTGTGTTTGACACCGATTGCGCTCCCGTTGAGGTCAAGGCTGAGTTCAAGGCAAAAGGCGCGTTCAGCTGGTTCTATTATTTTATATATGGTATAGAGCGCAAATGCTTTTTCAGGACTCCAGCCTATCCAGGCAGTTCCGACCAAGGACCTGTTAGTTTGGAATTAAAAGGCGCGGCGAAGAGCGTGAATGCCAACGGGCATGCTTTGATCCCTCAGAAGATTATGGAGTTCTTTCCAAAAACAGGCGGAAACCGCATCGAAATCACAACTGGCTCGCCATCAATCAGCGTAAGGTTAAATGCGGGCGGACTAGAGTTGCCAATAATGAATTGGCAATGTTACGACGGAAGAGAATTGGTTCCCTCTAAAGCTGAAATTCGCGACGGCTGGATTGCAATCTCAGCCCCGCAAGTCGCTGACGAGTGCTGCTTTGTGGGAGAGTTCAATAACAATGTCACCGCCATTGAATGGATGGGCGAAAGCAACGATTTCAACCTTAATGCAGGCGGCTGCGGCTACTTCTTCTGGACTCCGAACCGCTCTGGAGGCGTGGAGTTCAAGCAAGACAGTAGAGTCTCGTTGACACTGATTCTTCCTTCATGGCTGAAACTTGTCGGCGCGACTTCTTATCAAGTGGATGACACAGTGCCGTATAGGCAGGGCAAGCAGGAATTAAAGAACCATTACAGAATTGAGCAAGGCGCAGCTATTGCGATGGACGGCGTGGATTGCAATACATACACAATCTCATCAGAATCGATTGGCAAGCCTGTGTCTGACTGGGACACCGCTGAAATTCTTACCTATTTGCGCACCCGTTGCATGATTGTCCTTGCAGCGGATGCTGACGCCGAAGGCCGCACTGGCCGAATCGGATACTACATGACGGTAGATGGCAAAACAGAGATACCGCAGTTTAGGGATGTCGCCTGTCTTTCGTCGTTGAATGGCACACAGTCCAAAGACATTCGTTTCAGCATGTACCTTAACCAATTTTCTAGATGCAACAGTCCTAAGATGTTGTCCTCGCTGTTGGAGACATTCCGCTCTGCAGGTTGCACAGAGGTGTTTGTTGACAATGTCTATGGCGGTTTCAATCCCGAGTTGAACATAAGTCAAGCATATTTCTTCCACATGCGCGGTGGCTTCGCTGCACAGGAGATTGATATGCGCAGGATATTCGCAAAGTTTCCTCAGACGCGTGGCTGGAACAGTTACGCCAATCTTGACGCATTGAACCGTATCCCTGAAGTTTGGGAGATGATGGACGAGGAGATGGCAAATATTCGCAAACGCGACCCATACGCAAAGAATCTCTTCTTCGATTATGAGTTTCCGCCATTCAAACACTATTCGGATGTTTCCGAGTGGACATTGAAAGTGTTTGCAGAGGAGTTCAACATAACTGAACACCCGCTCAATGAGGCTGTTATAACCGAAAAATATATGAAGCAGTGGGTGGACTTCCGTTGTCGGGAGTTGGCGAGAGTCGTCCCGAAACTGCGCGACTTGGCACACAAACACGGCTTCGAGTTCACGATGTACGGCACGCCTGATCCAAAATGGAAAGACCGCTATTGCTTCGATTGGCAGATGATTGCGGAGGCGGGCGGTTGCGACCGCATCTATTTCGGCGGCGACTGGAAGGCACCGATTACGGAAAGTTATCTTAGGTCGGCTCAGGCCTCAGGCACGCCCGTCTGCGCATCACTGCATGTTTGTTCGACAGACAACACAGGCTGGAAACGAGAATTGATAGTCCGGCGGCTGATTCTTTCGCGTGGTGGCGGAATCTGTTTCTGGTATGAGAAGGGATTCGATGGTGCGATGCTTCAGGAGATAGCAGTTGTCTCTAGGCTTGCCGCAAAGTACGGCGAGTTTTTCCAAAAGGGTGAATATCGTGCATACGGAATTGTCAATGGCACTGTCGTCTATGACGATGACAATCCAACGCCTGAAAGTCTTCAGAGAAGTCTGCTTGGCGATGTCAGGACTGGCGTGGCCGCATTGCTGGTGATGGAACTTGATGGACGATTTCTCGCCATTGCCGCCAATGACACCGCTAAAGAGGCGCAGATGGGACTGAAGATGACACGAGCGTCGGGAAACATTATGGATGTTGAATCTGGAAAGCAATACAAGCCTGAGCAGGATATTCAGTTGAAGATACCGCCATATGGCTATTTCGCGTTCACGGGAATGATCCACTAGACTTGTCGCTTCCGCGACAAGCACTGAACAAGTAGCAGGTTTTGGGGAGCAAAAACATTATGAAGAATCTTATCAATCAGTGGAACATTAGACCAAACATCGCGAATGGCGATGAGACAACGAGCATCCAGTCATTCACATCGACATCGCTGCGTTTGGACGACGGCACATGGCGTATATGGTACTCCAAATATGACACAGGAGTGTCTGTGGGGCATTATGGCTTCGGATATATGGATTACTCGCCTGACTTCAAGTTACTGAGCGACAAGGCAATGAGAATTGTTGAGAAGCCTGAGAAGAGCGGATTGAACATAATCGGTGTGCCGTCGTATTGGAATCTGATACAGCCTGTTTTTCTGAAGCTTCCAGACGGTCGCGAGAGAATCTATTTCTGGGCGCATGGCTCAGAGGGCATCTGCCGCTATCTTGTTGCGGACAGCACCGACGGCGTGAATTTCATTGTCAATGACTGGCATCGTCCAACGCTCTACCATCCGAACGATCGTGCGGTCTCTCGCGATTTGCTCAGGAGCAAATCATTGTCAATCTATTGCCACTCCGCACATCGCGACCTCTCGCCCGACGAGCCAGCGGCATCAGGCGATATGCTTATGAATGACGCCACAAACGTGTATGTCATGCCCGACGGCACATTCGAACTATATTCTGCTGATGTTATTGAACTCCCGAAAGACGCCCCTGAACCACGTCAAAAGGATCCGATAATCCGTGTCATCCAACGACGCACAAGCGCGGACGGCATTCATTGGAGTGCACCACAAAGAATCCTTATTCGCGACGAAAAGGATCCGTTCGACCTTCAGTTCTACTATCTCTCTGTCACGTAGACACAGAATGGCCGCATCGGCATTTTAGGGCATTATCGTTCTGACCCTGGTACACAGGACATTGAATTCTGCTTCTCGCAGGATGGCATTCACTGGGATAGACAGCGTAAACCAAACTTCCCGCGCTGGAAAGGCGTGGAGGGCGTCTATGCCCCGCACAATATGGTTCAGTTTGATGAACAATACTACCTTTTCTATAGTGGATACAGCATCACGCATCATGGCGTCGTCAGCCCTGACGCTCCGTCCGACATGCCACGCTCATGGATTGGACTCGCAACAATTCCCGTCAGCGCGTTTATGCCATAAACAACCCTTTCCCGCCGCTTTCGCGGCGGGCGTAGGAGAAGGGCAACAGAACAGACTATGCTCTGAATCTAGGATGGATGTCGTCTTCTGACAATCCAAGGCGGTTGGTGAAATCTTCTGCGAGGCCGTAGAGTTGGAAATGCGCGGGGCAATGCGAATCGCTGCCGATGGTGAATTTGCAGCCAGCCTTCTTTGCGGTCTCGAAAAGGCGGATGAGAGTGTCCAAGCTGAATTTGCCGTTGTCGCAACCCTTGAGGACGCCGCAGTTGATTTCCATGACTACATCGTGGGCGGCGGTCTCCGCAAGAACGTCGAAGAGTTCGGCGTCAGAGATGCACTCCAGAGTCTTGTCGTAGATGCTGTCGTAGCTGCTGGCGAACATGGGATGAAGGAGGACGTCGGCGAGTCCAGAGCGGACTGCGTCCAGATGCATGTCAATCATGAGTCTCGCCATGTTTTCAGGCGTTGGAGGATTCGGTTGGTCAACAAAGTCGCGCAGTTGGAAATGGTCTGCCGAGACGGAGACGAAGTCGAAAAACTCCTTTGCTTCGGGCGTGATGCCGATGCGTCCGACGCCCTGCATGTCTGCCTCGCATGATGCAAGGACTTTGATAGGGAACTTCGTGTTGCGAATGTGCTCCGCTTGGTCTTCGGCGGCACTGCGCGGATGCCTGAGAAGCCACCAGTTAGCGGGACAGGCTGGATTGTCCCAAAAGTGGTCGGTTATGGCAATCAGGCGAAATCCGCGCTTGGAGAGTTCGTCGGCGACGCTTTCTGGCGAACGTCCTGGATCTTGGCAACACTTTGAGAGTTCAGTGTGGATGTGGGTGTCTATATTGATTTTCATGATTGAATCTAATTACTTGTCGTTAATTTCATCCACAGGCACGAGTTCTGCACAGTCGAAATAGACGGCGTTGATGGAGGTTGCGCCATTGGCGTCGAACGGTCCAGGACCTGCCCAAATCATTGCGTCATCAATTGCATCGGGAATCCATTTGGCGGCAGTGTACCAGTGGTATTCACCATCCATTTGTGTCACATTTGGGGAGCATAAGCCGATGTCTCTTGCCTTTGCTTTGCTGTAGAGTCCGCACCAGAACGCCTTGCCTGTCATGCCTGGCTTGGCGTCCACGCGGATGCGGAAGCGAAGGGCATATTCGACTCCAGGGGTGAGTTTCTCTGCTTCAGCGGGCGACTGGATGCACCATTCGTAGTGTGTGTTGAAGATCATTGCGGTCTCGCCGTTTCCTGCCTTGGGGTCAGCAACGATTTTTCCCCATTGAGGCTTTCCTATTCTTAACTCCGCCTCTTCCAACAAGATGCGTTTTCTGGCCGATTTGACCATAGGCTTGGAGTCAGAAAGGTTGTTCACCTTCTCGAGAGGCTTAATGTCAACTGAGAGTGTCTGACTGTCGTTTGCGGCAATGCTGTTGTTAAGATAAGCGTTGAGTTTAACATCTCCTTGCTCGGGATAGATTGCAATGGATATGGTCTGTGGAATGGCGTTGGCGAATGTCAGGCGGACTGCGCGACCAGTCTTCGGGGAGGCTAATTCAATGACATTTGCGTCTTTTGCCATGTCAGTCAATGTAAAATAGCCAACGGAGGACTTTGCTGGTGTTGCGCATTCAATCCAACTGCCTGTGCCTGGACGCCAGCAGACATTGGCTTCATTGCCAAGGTTGAATGCGGCGGCTAGGACGCGTGGTTCACTGATTGGCTTGTTTCCGCTTCTGACTTCGTAGTCGCATTTGAGTGAGCCGTCTTTAAGGAAGAGTTTTCCAACCATTTTGCTGCCATTGATGAAAGGCTCCTCGAAGACCAGACCGTCGGACTGTTTCTGGAGTGTTCTGCACTGCATCTGCCATTCAGGATTGGCGGGAACGGCGTTGAATGTGATGCCGCAGAGGCGTCCTGAGAGGTAGTTGTATCCGTCTTTTCCTGTGAAGATTCCCGCCGTGCCGCCAAGACCAGGGGCAACGGAGACTTTCATGCTGTCAGCCTTTGCGGTTGTTATGGGTTGGTCGGCGATGAATGCTTTGCAGTAGCGCACGCACTCGCAGTTCATGCCCTGGCCTTCGGAGAGGCGTGTGATACGACCATCGACTGGCGTTGCATAGTCAAGGAACTTGACGGCGAGATTGCCGATGCGCGTTGACGCCTCATCAAATTTGACGCCGTTTTCCGTCCATTCGTAACTGGGCGTGATTCTGCTGAGGCGGGCAAGCTGTGCGTAATAGACAGTCATGGCACCCTTCTTTACATTATATAAATAGGCCGGGTCGTCTTTGACGGCATCGATGGCCTTCTCCCAAAGGGCCTGTGCGTGGACAAGGAACTCGTCGTTAAGATAACTGTTGTTCATTGACATGAATGTGTTGAGTTTGAGATTCGGATTCTTGACGCGTTCGTGAAGTTCCTCGAAGTACTGACGGACGAATGGCGCGCCCTTGCCGTAGTAGCCCTTCATGAAATCGTCGAGAAGAACTTTGACATCCAAATCTGGATTCCATAGGAGTTTCGCGAGGACCCATCCTTTGAGTTCGGCGAAATCGCCGTGGTCGGCCTGATATGCTCCCTGCTCCATGAGACCGATGACGTGGTTGTCTCTGAAGGCCTTGACGTTGCCTTGGAGGGCATAGAAGTTTGGATATGGCCCGAGATAGTGCGCGAAGTCCGTCACATAGTCCCAAATGTAAAGTTGCTTTGAGATTGACGACCATGTTTCAAGGTCCTTGCGGAACTTGACGTTTTCGACGCAGTTGCTTGTGTAGATGTCGTGTGCGAAGTCGAGCTCGATTGTACAGAGGCGCGGGACGACGTTGTGGCGCGGCTTGATGTTCTTCGGAGGCTCGCGCGTGTATTGAT
>JAEEGL010386008.1_pt1 | contig 15131 bp, 14 predicted proteins | sample 9134231 | NCBI WGS metagenome assembly JAEEGL01 (sample SAMN16246548, study PRJNA631951) | gut metagenome | biome: gut microbiome; feature: rumen; material: fiber-attached | host: Bos | place: Iran: Karaj | collected 2018-10 | reverse complement strand
TCAGAGTGATTTATGGATGATTTGAAATCGGCAATTGAAGCAGTTCTGTTCGCTTCGGGCGATAGTGTTCCTGTTGGCCGTCTCTCCCTTGCATTCGGGTGCGAAGAGGAAGAAATAATCTGTGCCGCCAAGGATCTGGAAAATGAACTTGCCTCTGCCGGAAGAGGTATAAGGCTTGTTTTCCTTGAAGACAGGCTACAGCTGTGTTCGGCACCTGAATTTGCCCCGCAGATAATCAAGGCTCTTGACGAACGAAAAAAACCGACGCTTACTAAACCGGCGCTTGAAGTGCTCGCGATAGTGGCTTATTACCAACCTGTGACAAGAGCCTATATAGATCAGATGCGTGGAGTTGACAGTTCTTATACAGTTGGGGTACTTCTTGAGCGAGGTCTTATAGAAGTGAGCGGGAAACTCGACGCACCTGGAAGACCCTCTCTCTTTAAAACTACGGAGTCATTTCTCAGAAATACAGGGCTCTCGTCTATAGAAGAGCTTCCCATACTGCCGGATATGACTGTAAGCGACAGTACTGAAAAGCTCAGGCAGAGAGTTGAAGAGCTTCGTTCGGCAGTAGATAAGGATCAGATAACAATCAGCGAAATATCTGTTTGATATATATTCCCTCGGAAAGGGGTGATGTGTTTGACTGCGTTGATAGTGATCGGTATCATAGCGCTTATCATTTTCCTTATAATGATGATTCCGGTTGGTGCGGACATAGGATACGCAGACGGTCAGCTCAGTCTTTCAGCCAAGGTAATGGGCATATTCCTGCAGCTTCTTCCAAAGGAAGAAGACGTGGAAAAGAAGCCGAAGAAGGAAAAAAAGCCTAAGAAAGAAAAGAAACCGAAAAAGCCGAAGAAAGAGGAAACTCCTGCCGAGGAGCCCGAAAAGGAAGAGGAAGGCAAAAAGAAGAAAGGTTTGCCGCTGGGACTTACCATAGACGACCTTCTTGACCTTGTTAAGGCGGTTTTCAAAGGCCTTGGGAAATTCCGCATATGGGTCGACAGATTTCTGCTCCATTATATAGCTGCTGGAAAAGATCCCTATAAAACAGCCGTTACCTTTGGAAAGATCAATGCAACGCTCTGTGCACTGGCACCAATGTGCAGAAAGAAATTCAAATGCCGCGATACGGATGTATATACTGACATCAACTTTGCAGAAGAGAAGCCGTTCATTGAATTTGGACTTGGTTTCCACATTCGCATAGGCACTCTGTTTGCTGTGGCGAACGCCATCATCTTCAGAGCACTTTGGATTATCATAAGAAGCAAAACACGGCAGCTGTTTGATAAGATAAGAGGAAAGCTTGAACGCAAGCCCGAGGAAGCGCTTGCCGAAACCGAGTAATAACAGATCAAAAATATATTATAAACCATATGAAAGGATAATATAAAAATGGAAAACATCAATCCTATCGGCGAACTCATGAGATCTACCATGGAGAACGTAAAGAATATCCTTAAAGTTGATACAGTAGTGGGTGATCCCATAGTCACACCCGATGGTATAACACTGGTTCCCATTTCGAAGATCAGCGTAGGCTTCGGCGGCGGCGGTGTTGAGTTCGGTAATAAAAGGTCTAATGAACAGAGACCCTACGGCGGCGGCAATGCAACAGGCGTGAAGGTGGAACCCTTCGGATTCCTTGTAATCAAGGACGGAGTCGTCAGAATGGTGAATGTTACTCCTCCTGCAAGCAATACTGTGGACAGGATAATCGATCTTGTGCCTCAGGTGATGGACAGGGTGGACGCTTTCATTGCCAAGCAGAAGGAAAACTGAGGTCTCAGACATAATATATAAATCATTATAAGCACTGTCAGTTGTACTGCAGTGCTTTTAAAAATTCTTGCAGTCCGGAGGTTTGAGATGCCGGAAAGAATCCAGAAGTTGATCGCAGAGTCCGGACTCATGTCCAGAAGAGCTGCGGAAAAGATCATTGCAGATGGCAGAGTATCTGTAAATGGCAGAATAGCATATCTGGGGGAAAAAGCAGATCTGGCGACCGATATCGTTCTTGTGGATGGAAAACCGCTGAACGGGGACAGGGAAAAGAAATATATAATGCTAAACAAGCCTCGGGGATATGTTACAACAATGAGAGATGAGAAAGGCCGGAAAAACGTTTCAATGCTCATCGCTGATGCAGGTACAAGGATCTACCCTGTCGGAAGGCTCGACCTTAACTCCGAGGGGCTTCTGATAATGACAAATGACGGAGATTTTGCAAACCGACTGATGCATCCGTCCAACAATATACTTAAGACATATTCAGTAACCGTAACCGGAGATGATATACCGGCTTCCGTAGAGATCCTGCGAGGACCGGTTGAGATCGATGGCACTTCTGTTAAAGCAAAAGCAGTCGAACTGAGTAATATAAGCGGAACGGAGGCCATGCTGCACATAACGATTGGAGAGGGAAAGAACAGAGAGGTCAGAAAAATGTGCGCTTTTGCCGGTCTCAAGGTACTTGGCTTAAAAAGAATAAAAGAAGGAAGTCTGGAACTGGGGGATCTTAAATCCGGACAATGGAGATACCTGACAACGGAGGAGATCGATTCTTTCCGTATGGATGATGCCTGATATGAACAGAAATGAAACGTTTTATGACCTTGCGGTGATCGGAGCCGGACCTGCGGGAATGATGTGCGCTTATACAGCTGCTGAGCGCGGGCTGAAAGTCGCTGTCATCGATCCCAACAGATATCCGGGAAGAAAACTCAGGATAACAGGCAAGGGCAGATGCAACCTCACAAATGATTGCGATATCAGAAAGTTTCTTGAGAATGTACCGCGCAACGGAAAATTCCTGTACAGCTGCATCAATGCGTTTCCGCCATCGGCAGTGATTTCCTTTTTTGAAGAAAAAGGGCTCCATCTGAAAACAGAAAGGGGAGCGAGAGTTTTCCCCTTGTCAGATAATGCAAATGACGTTGCAGATACGATAGCGCGTTTATGCAGGGAGAAAGGCGTAGTTTTCATCAGAGACAGAGTGAGGAAACTGCTGATCGGTGACGGCGCGGTTTGCGGCGTTGAAACAGCGGAGAGTACCATACACAGTCCGAATGCAGCACTGTGTACCGGCGGCCTCTCATATCCGCTTACTGGATCTTCCGGCGACGGACACAGATTTGCTGCATCAGCAGGACATACAATTACACCCTGCAGGCCATCGCTGGTGCCGCTCGAGAGCAGCGATGACTGGTGCGGCGAAATGCAGGGGTTTTCGCTCAGAAACATTTCGCTTACTGTTTATGAAAACAATAAAGCCGTCTACAGCGATTTCGGAGAGATGCTATTTACGCATTTCGGCGTTTCAGGACCGGTTATACTAAGCGCCAGCGCGCATATGAGAAATTTCGGTACTGCATGCTACAGGCTTGAGATAGACCTGAAACCTGCACTCGATGAAAAAAAACTCGATGCAAGGATGGTGAGAGATTTTCAGAAGTATTCTAACAGAGAGATAAAAAATGCGCTTTCAGATCTGGCGGCAAGTTCCATGATCCCGGTGCTTATCAAGCTGTCTGGGATTCCTGAGGATACAAAGGTAAATTCGATTACAAGAGAACAGAGAGAGAAGCTGCGTGATCTTTTCAAAAGATTTCCTGTTTCGGTTTCAGGTACGAGGCCGATAGACGAGGCGATCGTCACATCAGGTGGGGTAGATGTAAAGGAGATCGATCCGCGGTCTATGAGATCAAAGCTCGTGAAGGGCTTGTATTTTGCAGGTGAGATAATAGATGTTGACGCCTATACGGGAGGCTTCAATCTGCAGATAGCCTGGGCTACCGGCCATATGGCAGGTTTGTCTGCGGGAACTGATAAATAACAGGAGGTGCAATTATGGCTTATTATTCAATAGCGATCGACGGACCTTCGGGAGCAGGAAAGAGCTCTATGGCAAAAGCCGTCGCAAAGAAGTACAATTTCATATATGTGGATACCGGCGCGATCTACAGAACTGTAGGACTTGCTGCACACAGACGCGGCATTTCCTGCTCTGATGAGACAGAGGTGGCTAAGATCCTTCCGGAGCTCAGGATCGAGATGAAGTATGATGATAAGGGAGAGCAAAGGATGTATCTCGATGGAGAGGATGTCTCCTCGGATATTAGGCTCCCGGAGATCTCCATCTGTGCTTCGGATGTATCAGCGCTTCCTGCCGTCAGAGCTTTTCTGTTGGACATGCAGAGGGCTATGGCCAGAACTAACAGCGTTATAATGGACGGCAGGGACATTGGCACTGTGGTGTTGCCGAATGCTGATGTCAAGATATTCCTGACTGCAAGCAGTTCTGAGAGGGCGCGCAGAAGGCTTCTTCAGCTGAAGGAAAAGGGAATTAATGAAGACTTTGAGAAAGTTCTTAAAGAGATCGAGTACAGAGATAAGCAGGACAGCAGCAGAGACATAGCTCCTCTGAAGCCGGCCGATGATGCGGTGATCATTGATTCCAGCGATATAGATTTTGATGGAACTGTGGCGCTTATTTCGTCTGTCATCGAGGAAAGGCTTCATCTGAACTGATATGGTACCTTCCGGTTGTAAAATACTATTGGCAGAGAGCGCAGGTTTCTGCTTTGGAGTGAAGCGCTCTGTTGAGATTGCTGAAAAGAATGTAAGTGAATACGGTCAGTGTGCAAGTTTCGGACCTCTTATCCATAATGCTGATGTGATTTCAAAGCTGGAGAAAAAAGGACTCAGAGTGCTGAATGATGTCAGCGATGTAAAAGAGGGAGAGAGGGTAATCATACGTGCCCACGGAGTGGCTCCCGAGATCTACACAGAACTGAATGATGCCGGTGCAGAGATCATTGATGCCACATGCCCCAAAGTGAAACTGATCCACAATATTGCCAGAAAAGCATCAGAAGACGGAGACTTCGTGATTATCATAGGGATGAAGAAGCATCCCGAAGTCGAGGCAATATCCGGATACTGCTCGGAATGCATCATTGCAGAGGATCCTTCCGAAACGGAAAAACTTCTGCGAGATGCTCTCCCTTCAATCGTGGATAAAAACATATGTGTGGTATCACAGACAACACAGACCAGAGATAATTACACCAAATGCTGTGATATAATAAAAAATATGTGTACAAACGTGAAAATATTTGATACAATATGTGTTGCTACGTCCACAAGGCAGGTAGAAGCGGAGAAAATCTCATCTGAGTGCGATGCTGTAATCGTAATAGGTGGAAAACACAGTGCCAACAGCATTCATCTTGCGGAGATATGCCGCAGGAATTGCGCAGATGTTCGTTTCATTGCGAACGCGGATGAACTGGATCTTACCGGTTTGAGCGGCGGGAAGACTGTCGGTATCACGGCAGGCGCATCCACTCCTTCGTGGATAATTAAGGAGGTAATAAACAAAATGAGTGATGAGATCGTTAATGGCGAGGCCATAATCGAGGAAAAGCCCACTGCTGAGAAAGAAATGTCCTTCGACGAAATGCTGGAGGAATCTCTCAAGCCTATATATAATGGAGATAAGGTAAAAGGTATAGTTGCCGCGATAAGCGGAACTGAGGTCAGCGTTGACCTCGGAGCCAAGTATTCCGGATTTATTCCCACATCTGAATTCACCGATGCCGGCGAGAAAGTGGAGGATGTTCTTAAAGTCGGAGATGAGGTGGAAGGCGTAGTCGTCAGAGTGAACGACGTTGAAGGCACAGCACAGATCTCCAAAAAGCGACTGGATGCAACCAAGATATGGAGTGATCTTGAAGAGGCTGTTGAGAACGGAGAGGTTCTTGAAGGTGTTGTAACTGAGGAAAACAAGGGCGGTGTTGTTGTCAACATTAAGGGTGTCCGTGTATTTGTTCCAGCATCTCAGACCAATATCCCCAAGGATTCCGAACTTGCTCAGCTCCTGAAGCAGACAGTCAAGCTCAAAATCACTGAGGTTAACAAAGCAAGAAAGCGTGTTGTGGGTTCTATCCGCCGCGCTGTTCAGGCTGATCGCAAAGCTCTGCTCGAGAAATTCTGGGATGAGATTGAAGAAGGAAAGAGATTCAAGGGCATCGTAAAATCTCTTACAGGTTATGGCGCTTTTGTCGATATCGGCGGAGTCGATGGCATGGTCCATGTATCTGAACTCAGCTGGGGCAGAATCCGTCAACCTTCCGAGGTCGTTTCAGTCGGTGATGAGATAGAGGTTTATGTTATCAGCTTTGATAAAGAGAAGAGAAAGATCTCATTGGGTTACAAGGATCCGAATGCTGATCCATGGAAGATCTTCATGAATACCTATAAGGTCGGCGATGTGGCTAAAGTCAGGATAGTCAAGCTGATGGACTTCGGCGCATTTGCAGAAGTGGTTCCAGGCGTTGACGGACTCATCCACATCTCTCAGATCGCAAACCGCCGTATCGAGAAGCCGTCCGAAGTGCTTACCGTTGGCGACGAGGTAGAGGCAAAGATCACGGCTGTCGATGAAGAGAAGCAGAAGATATCTCTCTCTATCCGCGCACTTTCCGAGCCTGCTCCGGCCGAGGCACCCGCAGCCGAAGAGTCTGCAGAGGATGAGGTAGTGTTTGAAATCTCCGAGTCCGGTGAGACCAGAGGCGAAGTAGAAGAAACAGAAGATGCTCCTGCGGAAGCAGCAGAGACTTCTGTGACTGAAGTGGCGGCAGAAACTGCTGAATAATTTTTGGATATAATAAAAAGCACCGCAAATCAAAAGATCTGCGGTGCTTTTTTACGCACGATTTCAAAATTGATAAAGGTTCAGCCCGGTGCTCTCCATATCCAGTTTGCGGCCGACAATTCCGTTTATTCTCCTTACGGCCATCTCACTTGTTGCCGATATCCTGCATTCGTTGAGATGCCCGCCTACAACGCTCATATCTTCCCGGCAGAGATTTATATGCAGATGGAGATATACTTCACCATCTTTTCTTGAAATATTGCCAAGCAGGGAAGTGATTTCCATAGGTCCGTCGAAACTGTGTTTATGATACTGACGTGCCTCTACATCATACAGACCTACAACAGCATGATCCGAAGCTCCTATCGCCTCAACAGTACCTAGCATGATATTTTCATTTTCGCATAGTTCTTTAAGCGATGTCAGCAGTTCATCACCCCGGTCGAGACGAATAATATATATGTTTTCAAAAAGTCTGTATTCCACAATGAAATCTCCATTTCTTTTTTGAAATACTAACATATGTGTCATTATTTAACAATATCAGCTTCAGATCGGCGGATCTGTCATATGTAAATAAGATATATAGTAAAAAAATATCATAATAATATATTTCAAATATTTGTAATTACCTTGAAAAAAGGAATACAGTATGGTAGAATTCCAATATTATTTAGCATGATAGCTATTTAATGTATCAAAGTCCTGGATTGAACAGTTTCTGTTCAAAAGGACAAGAAAGAGAGGACAGAATATGGCAGACATTCCCGAAAAGCCGGAAACACCGGAAGTCCCGGAAGCTCCTGTAGCTGTTAAGAAGAGCCGCCTTGACCGTATGCTCGACTCGATCGAGCGCGCCGGCAACAAACTACCCGATCCCATAACGCTCTTCTTATATCTGGCAATCATAGTTGTGCTGATTTCATGGCTGTGCAGCGCGCTGCATGTCAGTGTTATCAACCCGGCAAACAATGAAGCGGTAACTCCCGTCAACCTCTTCTCCATATGGGGCATCCAGTATCTGTGGTCGAATGTTATCACAAACTTCTCTGGATTTGCGCCTCTGGGCATGGTACTTGTCGCGGTCATCGGTTCTACGGCAGCTGAGAAGAGCGGATTCCTTGTAGCTTTGATGGAGCGCTTCCTCGGCAAATCCAAGGGATGGATAGTTACCATGGTGGTAATATTCCTTGGGATAAACCTCAATATAGCCGGTGATGCTGGATTTATCGTTCTCCCGCCGCTCGCGGCAATCCTTTTCATGTCTATCGGGCGTCACCCGCTGCTAGGTATATATACAGGCTTTGCATCTGTTGCAGCAGGCTTCTGCGCTAACGTACTGCTCGGACTTTCAGATGCGCTTGCATATGGCTTTACCGAGAATGCTGCACGTATGATCGATCCGGGATACACCCAGTCGATCGCTATCAACTGGTATTTCCTGATAGTTTCGTGCATCATCCTGACACTGGGCGGAACTCTTCTTGTTGAGAAGGTAATGGTGCCGCGTTTCCCGATATCCAAGGAAGAGCTGGCAAAACACGATTTTGATGAGAATGCTGCCATTATTACACCGGAACAGAAGAAAGCGCTCAGAGCTGCCGGAATCGGCTTTGCGATATTCCTTGCAGTGCTTCTCGTTCTTTGCTTCACCGGTGTTCTGGCTGATGAAACCGGTTCACTTACAAACTCTGCAGCACCTTTCACAAAGGGTATAGTATGGACCGTTACTCTTGCCCTGCTGATCCCCGGTATCTGCTATGGCGTTTCGATTGGCAAATATAAGAGCGACAAGGATGTGTGGGCTGATATTTCCCAGGGCTTCTCCGAGATGGGCAACTATGTGTTCATGTGCTTCTTTATCTCTATATTTACGAATTTCTTCTCAGTTTCCAAGCTCGGTACCATCCTTGCGATAGCAGGCGCAAACGGACTTAAGGCCATCGGCTTCACAGGCGTTCCCCTTATGATCGGTCTTATTATAGTATCCTGCATAGTCAACATCTTCATCGGATCTGCATCTGCCAAGTGGGCTATCCTTGCTCCTGTTTTCGTCCCGATGATGATGCTCATGGGCTACGACCCGGCTATCACTCAGGTTGTATACCGTATTGGCGACTCCATAACTAACCCGCTTTCTCCTCTGTTCACGTATATGCCTGTTGTTCTTGGTTTTGCACGCAAATATGATAAGAATGTAGGACTTGGTACTATTATAGCGAATATGCTTCCGTTCTCGGTCACGTTCATGATCCTCTGGATTATCCAGGTGATTCTCTGGGTCGTCTTCAATATACCTCTCGGACCTGGCGGCGGCATCTATCTTTGATCTTCTTAGTAAGGTCAGAACATAAGCTTAACAGAGACAGCGGCCCGGATTTGTTTAAATTCGGGCCGTCTTTGTCAGAGAGGATGCAATTATGGATTATGCGGTACGTGCTCAGGAACTGAAGCAATATATAATTGAGCAGCGTCATTTCCTGCACAGGTATGCTGAACTTTCCTATAAAGAGACTGTAACTACAAAGCATATTGCTGATGAACTCAGGTCATTCGGCATTGAAGTGATGACTTTTAATGATTATACAGGCTGTATAGGTATTATACGCGGTGAGACACCGGGTAAGACAGTGCTTTTAAGGGCGGATATCGATGCACTGCCGATTTGTGAAAACAGCGGTGTTGATTTTGAAAGTATAAATAATGGAGTTATGCATGCCTGCGGCCATGACTGCCATGCTGCAATGCTTCTCGGAGCAGCACGTATGCTGCAGGAAAACCGCGCAGCGCTGAATGGAACTGTCAAACTTCTGTTTCAGGCTGGCGAAGAGGCATTTTACGGTGTGAGATACTATTGGGAGCAGGGGCTGGTAAATGATGTGGATGCTGCAATGGGCATGCATGTATGGCCGACTGTCCAATCCGGATATATTGCTGTTCAGGACGGGAACCTTATGGCCAGCTGCGATAATTTCCGGCTGACTGTTCACGGCCGGTCCGCCCACGGAGCCCGTCCGCACGAAAGCTGTGATGCCATAGTTGCAGCCAGCAGTATAATTCTGGGTATTCAGACTATAGTAAGCAGAATGACGTCTCCTCTTGAACCGCTGGTTGTTACCATCGGCTCTATACGTTCAGGCACTCAGTTCAATATTATATCTGATACAGCCGTGATGGAAGGGACTGTCCGGACCTATAATCCTGAAATACGTGCAAAGGTCGAACAGAAAATAAGACAGGTTATGAACAGTGCAGCCGCCATGTCCGGCTGCACAGCAGAACTTTTTTATGATTATATAGAGCCCAGCGTATGCAACCGTGACATTGAACTGAACGATATTGCGAGAGCATCCGCTGTTAAGCTCTTTGGGGAGGATATTCTCAGACCTACACCGCAGTCGATGGGAAGTGAGGATTTCTCGTTTCTTATGGAAAAGATACCTTCATCACTGTTCGTTTTTCTAGGCTGCTATGATGAAAACAGCGGCTGCATTTATCCTGTGCATAATGAGAAATTCAGGATTAATGAAGATATCCTTCCTGTCGGGGCTGCTGAATATGCTCAGTTTGCCGAGGACTATCTGAAAAGTTCCGGGGGTGGATCTCTATGAAAGACATTGCACAAGCGGCATTGAAAATCGAACAGCATGTAACGGAAATGAGACGTCATCTGCATATGCATCCGGAAGTAGGCTGTATGGAGACGGAGACCACGGCTTATATAAAAAAAGAACTTGCGGATATCGGAATTCCCGTCATCGCTTATGAAGATATTACCGGGTGCATCGGAATTATAAAAGGGGGAAGACCCGGAAAGACTCTGATGCTTCGTGCTGATATCGATGCTCTGCCAATTCAGGAAAACACCGGACTTCCTTACAGTTCTGTTAACGATGGAGTTATGCATGCCTGCGGTCATGACTGCCATACAGCAATGCTCCTGGGGGCGGCTCGCATACTGTGGGAAATTCGAGAAGAGCTTTGCGGTACCGTTAAACTCATATTCCAGATGGCTGAGGAGATAGGCAGGAAATCTGAAGAATACGTTAAAAGGGGAGCGCTTGAAGGCGTTGATGCGATTTTCGGCATGCATGTTTGGCCTGAAATGGTTTCAGGGACCTTCAATTTTGAACCTGGAGAAAGAATGGCCTGCTCCGACCGCTTTACTGTAAGGATCAAGGGAGTGTCAGCACATGGCTCTGCGCCTCATCTTGGCAGGGATGCAGTACTTGCTGCCGCAGCTGTCGTTCAGGCACTTCAGACGCTTACGAGTCGCGTTATGGACCCGCTTGATGCTCTGGTTGTTACTGTGGGAATGATGAACGGAGGGACTAAGCAGAATATCCTGGCTGACAGTGCGGAACTCGTAGGTACAGTCAGAACATTTAACAGCAGCTTCAGGGATTCAATGCCTGAAAGGATCAGAAACATCGCTGTTTCAACCGCCGCCGCTTATGGATGTGAAGCGGACTGTGACTATTATTTCGGACCGAGCCCGCTCATAAATGATGCGGAACTTGTCCGGATAGCAAGGGATGCAGGAGAAGAAGTCTTCGGAAGGGAGGCTTTCTGCAAGGTGGTAAAAACCATGGGAGCAGAGGATTTCAGCGTTTTCATGGAGCATGTGCCTGGAGTATATGGCTATATCGGAACAAGAAATGAAGAAAAAGGCATAACCTGTACCAACCATAATCCCGGATTTATCGTTGATGAGGATATACTTGTAAAAGGCACGGAACTATATGTCCGCTTTACAGAGAAATATCTTAATTCTTAAGCGTACCAGCGGTGCAGTAAAATAGTGACGGAGCATGTATGAAACGGATCTCATATAAGAACGACAGAGCAAAATTCTGGCTTGCAGTTACGGCAGTTTCAGCATTGATATGGGCGCTGGGAGGACTGCTTGGAGCATTAATAAAAAATGAGCAGGCATCCCCGGTCTTCGCTGTTATCTCGGGTTCTGCTTCATGCTGTATACTTGCAGGCGCGGTGCTTACGCTTGCAGAGCGTCGCGGCAGAAAGGCACCCGGCAGGAAACAGCTTATGATAGAGATAGAGCTCGAGGCGCTGATGCTGGCCCTTGTGATCCTGGCCGAAGTTATCGCAGTCAGTACGGGGAATGTCAGTCTCGGACCACTTGCTGTCATTGGAATGCTATGCATTATATTCTGCATATGGATAGCAGGGCCAAAGCTTTCGGAACACATAAAGTTTGATACCCCTTCGATACTGCTTATATTGCTTCTGGGAACAGCCGGTAGCTGGATGATAGCCAAGTTCGTTTCCGTTGTTGTGGAACAGTTTTCCTGAGGCAGGTAGAAAAAATGGATAATATAGAGAAAAGAATAATCGAGCTGATCGATGAACATGCGCAGGAACTCCAGGCATTAGCTGAAGATATCTATACGCATGCGGAGCAGGGTTACCATGAGTCCAGAACGGCGGCGATTGCTGCTGATTTGCTCCGCGGTCTTGGCCTTGAACCCGAGACAGGACTTGCAATAACAGGAGTGAAAGCTGTGCTGGGGAAGAATGAAGGACCTAATGTTGCCCTGATAGGTGAACTCGACGGGCTCGCTTGCCCGGATCATCCATTTGCAAATAACGGCTTTGCTCATTCATGCGGTCATTACGCACAGATGGTATGTCTGCTCGGCGCAGCAATTGCACTTTGCGATCATGAAGTAGCATCTGCACTCGACGGAAAGGTGACTTTCTTTGCAGTGCCGGCAGAAGAATTTCAAGACAGCTCCGTACGAAAAGAGGTACGTGAAAAACACGATGTGCATTGCGGCGGAGGAAAGTGCGAACTGATTCGCAGAGGTCAGTTCGATGATATAGACATGGCTGTTACCACTCACTCTCATATGGTGGCTAGAGACAGTGATGCCGATATTCTGCTCGGTAACAGCGCCTGCACCGGTTTTATCGGAAAGACCGTATATATGCACGGGAGAGCCGCTCACGCCGCTGCTGCACCGCATCTCGGGGCAAACGCCCTGAATGCCGCATGCCTTGGGATGTCCGCGCTTGGAATGATAAGGGAGACCTTCAGAGAAAAGGACTGTGTAAGAGTACATCCTTATATCCGAAAAGGCGGCCAGGCGATAAATGTCGTGCCCAGTGAAGTTGAAGTGGATATGATGGTGCGCGCAAATTCTCAGCCGGTTATCGAGGAAGTATCCGGTAAGGTCGATAGATGTTTTCGGGGGACTGCAATGGCCATTGGCTGTACATGCGATATAGAGGATTCGCAGGGATATATGCCATGCCCGGAGATCGCACCTAATGAATTGATGTTCAGTACCGCAGCGCTTCTCGGAGATGACGTGAAAATTGCATCCATTCCTCTTGGTGAATGCAACACGGCAAGCACCGATGTAGGTGATCTCTGTTCGGTTATGCCTGTAATGAATTTCACATTCGGTGGTAGCAGGGGGGATCTTCACTCTAAGGATTACAGGATAGAGGATCCATATGTTGCACATATACTTCCTGCGAAATTGATGGCGCTTCTGACATATCGCTTGCTTCGTGACGGGGCAAAAGGCGCAGAGGAATTCATCGGAAGCTGCAAACCGACAATGACTATTGAAGATTATAAAGCCTATTGCGGTAAAATGAGTCCATGAAGAAAGCTAAGACTTAATGTATCTGATAAAAACACCCTTCTGCGCATTATCATCATGCTGCACAGGAGGGTGTTTTTATGCAGTTTTACAGCTTAGGTACAAAACAGCCGGATCATTTGAGCAGATCTGTTAGTTTTTCGTCAGCACCAATTGCGCCTATCTTATGAGCCAGATCTTCAAGCTCGGCCTGGAGCGCATCGGAATAATCCACGCCTGTGACTTTGCGTTCTTCAATAAGTCGAGCCTCAATCTCACCTGGCATGAATATCTCTTTCACTCCCGTGGCAGTCCTGCTGTTTTTGAGCATATCGGCATAAGCTGAAGCATGTTCTTTAAAGCGGTCGACGCTGATAAAATGTGCGATATCAAGAAGAATAACGGCAAAGCCGGTCTCTTCAGGCTTCATGTCCTCAACGAATGGTATTTCAGCGCTTGTAAGAGCATCCGAGAGCACACCGCCGAACATATCTACAAAAACAGCAAGTCCGTAACCCTTGTGGCCGCCCATCGGGCGTACACAGTAGGCATTATTGGGATCTGAGGTAGGATTGCCGTCATAGTCGTTGGCCCAGTCTTCAGGGATGGGCTTGTTTTCGCGGCGATATGCCTGTACTTTTCCAATGGCGACTCCGCTGGTGGAAATGTCTATAACTATTGGTCTGTTAGGGTTGGTTGTAGGGCAACCGAGGATTATGGGATTTGTTCCGATAAGCCGGTCTGCACCGCCGTACGGAGCCATGCAGGGATAGGTGTTGCTTACAACTATTCCTATTACGTTGTCTTCTGCCATGCGGTGTCCGTAATATCCTCCGCATCCGATATTTGCACTGTTACGGGCTACACCTGCAGCAACACCGTATTTTCGTGCCCTCTCGAGCACCGCGTCATAAACACGGTTTACAGCAACGATACCGGAACCGCCGCCGCAGTCAAACGCAAGTGACGCCTCAGAGTCCTTCACGCAGCGAAAATCCGGCTGAGCTACCAAAGCTCCTGCCATATACTGACGAAGATAGATACACAGACGTGAAAGACCGTGAGAATATGTGCCGGTGAAATCAGAGTGTGTTACAACTGCTGCCAGAGAGGCGGCATCGCTCTCTGATACGTTCAGTGCTGCCAGCAGCCTCTTTATAAGGGTGATCTGCTGATCATAAGATAGATGCATCATACTAGATATCCCCCAATATGAATAAGATATAAAAAGTCTATCATAGGATTGTTTGTTAATCAACGAAAGAATATGGACAAAAGCAGAACAAACCTTGATCAGAAACAAAAAACCTCTTCTGTCATAACAGACAAAAGAGGTTTTATGGTGGGGGAAGGTGGATTCGAACCACCGAAGGCATTGCCAGCAGATTTACAGTCTGTCCCCTTTGGCCACTCGGGAATTCCCCCATATATGATTTGGAGCTGGTGGACGGACTCGAACCCCCGACCTGCTGATTACAAAATCTCAAACAGCCGTTTTTATCTTGTTTTATCCGTCCTTAACTAACCTAAAAAGAATATTGAAAATAAAAGGCTGAGTCATATTTTCAATCTAATTTTCCCTTAAGTCAGCAAAAGGGATTATAACCTCTTTTTTTCATTCCGTCAATACTTTCCTCAATACTTTTTTTGAGAGCAAAAATACCGATAAAAAGAGAGCCAGATAGAGTTTTAAAAAACTCCGTCTGGCTCTTTTTCAATACTTCTTAAGCAATCTTTATCATGTATGACTCAAACTCATCCATAGCGTTGTTAATACCCTCTGGACTAGCATGAGCATAAGTCCTATTTGTAACGCTCGCATCTTCATGACCGACTATTGAAGCAACCATTAT
>JAEEGL017274412.1_pt1 | contig 15132 bp, 9 predicted proteins | sample 9134231 | NCBI WGS metagenome assembly JAEEGL01 (sample SAMN16246548, study PRJNA631951) | gut metagenome | biome: gut microbiome; feature: rumen; material: fiber-attached | host: Bos | place: Iran: Karaj | collected 2018-10 | reverse complement strand
GGATTGGTCAGTCAAGCCCGAGATCATGATTCCGCTTGTATGTGAAATCAAAGAGCTCAAATTCGTCAAGAATATCGTTGTTGAGACCGCTGACGCTGAGATAGCGGCTGCAGGCGTTGACCTCAAGTATGAAGTCGGCACAATGATTGAGATTCCCAGAGCAGCTCTCACAGCTGACGAAATCGCCAAGGAAGCTGATTTCTTCTGCTTCGGCACAAACGACCTCACTCAGATGACATTCGGCTTCAGCCGTGATGACGCAGGCAAATTCCTCGGTGCTTACTATGACACCAAGATCTTCGAGAGCGATCCCTTTGCAAAGCTCGACCAGACAGGCGTAGGCAAACTCATGGATATGGCTCTTAAACTCGGCAAGCCCGTTAACCCCGCACTCCACTGCGGTATCTGCGGCGAGCACGGCGGCGATCCCAGCTCCGTTGAATTCTGCCACAAGATCGGTCTTGACTATGTTTCCTGCTCACCCTTCAGAGTTCCCATCGCACGCCTTGCAGCAGCTCAGGCGGCAATAGCGGAAGGCTGAGCCCGGTAAACTGCAGAGGCATAAATTAATACATACGGCAAAACAGGTTCACCGGATTATCCGGCGAACCTGTTTTTTTTTGATAAAGCAGGGATACTTTAATTAATTCATATTATTATTTTCATTATATATGATATACCGGAATTATGATGCCGGCATTCAGGCCCGGACAGGGAAATTTACGAACAGAATCAAATGGTTACAAAAAAGTTACAAAAAGTATTGACAAGTGTAACATTTTGTGTTATTATATCGCCGTAATATTCCACGTATACCAGGAAGGATTGATCCCTATGAAAAAGATTCTTGCAGTTTTGCTTGCGCTTGTAATGGCTTATTCCTGCATGTCACTTGCTTTTGCAGCGGATTTCAGCTTTGATAAGGCAAAGTTTACAAAGATGTCCGCTTCCGATGTTGTTGACAAGCTTGTCGACGTATTCAATAACGATGCAGATATCTGGAGCGCTGTTAAAGACACAGTCATCCGCATCATCGATTTCATCGAGAATATCGGCGTAGGCGCCGCTTCAAAGTCAGATGTTGCCGGAGCAATCAGCGACCTCGAGTCAAAGCTTGATACTCTTCCCCTTCTGGGTGATGTCCTTGAGTATTGCCGCAACCTCATCAATACCCTGAAGCAGAAGATCAAAGATCTCTATGCCGGCAATAAAGAGACTGAGGCAGTCGCGAGCACAGATGTTGCTCCTTCGGCAGATACCGGCTCCTCTTCGGCAGGCATCGTTGCTTTTGCCGCTGTTTCGGTAGCAGCCGCAGCCGCTTATGTCTGCACCAGAAAAAAGGCAGCATAAAGATCGGGTTTTTGTCAGATAAGCACAAAACCGACAAAAAGGTAAAAATCTTTTGATAATTATTACCAAAGATTTCAAAAAGTTACAGATTTGTTACAAAATTACTTGACATTTGTAATGTTAAGTGTTATTATTACGACCGTAGTTTTCCAACAAAAAGAAAGGAACTTATTATCATGAAAAAGGTACTTGCAATTGTTCTCGCACTTATTATGGCTTGCTCAGCCCTTACAATGGCTTTCGCAGCTGATACTGCTGCTACTCCCGCTGAACCCACCACCGAAAGCGGCCTCATCGGCGCAGTAAAAGGCATCCTTGACACCATCACCGGTATTTTCCAGGGCGACGGTCTCCAGGGCTTCATCGCTCAGATCGAGGGTATCATCAACCAGATTAAAGCTATCGTAGCTAACTTCACCGGCTCCAACTCCGCTGACGTTCTCGGCATCGTTGATGAGCTTGAAGCTAAAATCGGCGGTTTCGGCCTTGCTAAGGAAATCCTTTCCCGCATTAAGGATCTCATCACAAGCCTTAAGCAGAAGATTAAGGATCTCTATGCCGGCAACAAAGAGACTGTTGTTGAAGAGACAGCAGCTATTGCTTCCTCAGACACAGGTTCATCCTCAGCTGGCATCGTTGCTTTCGCAGCTGTTTCAGTAGCAGCCGCAGCAGCATATGTTTGCACAAAGAAAAAGGCAGCGTAAGTAAAACTGAATTATTAAAACGGCTTGCTTCGGCAGGCCGTTTTTTTAATGTGCAATGTGCAATTTTAATGCGGAATGCGGAATGCGGAATTGAGGGTCGCTTCGCTCCGGATTGTATTATGCTCACGCATCCGCCACACACGTCAGCAAAGCTGACACCCTCTCCGTACTCGGAGAGGGCCAGACAAGCGGATAAGACAACATACCGTAAGGAACGACGTTTCCGGGTTCCGGGCAAGCGTAAGCTTGCAAATGTAGGGCAGGCATAAATGCCTGCCGATATATTTTTACCGCAATGCGATTCCATCATCTAATACCTATCATCTAAAATCTAACATCTAACATCTAAAACGCGCTTCCATCATCTGATATCTATTATCTAAAATGCGCTTCCTTACTTTGCCCGGGATGACAAGAGGTATTGTTTTTATTGCATTTTCAATGAGAGTCGGGTATAATCACTTTAAACATGAGTTGTAATTAATTTTATTAAGTGAGAGAAGAGTTACCGAGAGGGATTATGGTTAAGAGATTAATTTGTTTTGCTGTTGCGATTATGACGGTATTCGCTCTGTATTTCGCTTTTGCTTCAGATGCGGGGGAGAATCACTTAACCGCCCTGAAACGGAAAAACGAGGGCGAACTGCTTGAAAATACACAGGTGGTAGTAAGCAAAGTGCCGTTTATAAATCAGTTTAAGCTTGGCTACGCAAACGGATGCGAAGCTGTTTCCGCGACGATGGTGCTCAGGTTTAACGGTTACGATGTATCTCCTGCGGATGTCATCGCAGCCACTCCCGGTGTATCTCGGTTTTATCAGGAAGACGGAGTCTGGTACGGCGGAGATCCTTTCAGAGGTTTTGTCGGAGACCCGGTAAAGACTTCCGATGAAGGCGCATACGGCTGCTTTGCCGAGCCGATAGTGAGAGCCATGAAAGTTTACGCGGGCGACAGAGTAAAAGATATTTCGGGGTGCGAGCCTGGGTTGCTGTATGACTGTATTGATAAAGAAAAGCCCGTGGTAGTATGGGGTTCAAGCGACGATAATCTCGCAGACGATGTGACCTGGAAGATAGTTGATAATAACGGCAATGTCACAGAGAGAACTTTCACCCGAATACTTCATGAGCATTGTATGGTGCTTATAGGATATGACAATGATTATGTTTATCTGAATAACCCGGCAAAGGAAGCCGGATTCAAGCAGTCAAAAGAGGTGTTTGAGAAGAATTTCAGAATCCTGTATTCCCAAGCGATTATAATTGAATAAGACAGATGTTTTAAATCGCGCATAGCCGTTTATCAGAAGGAATGCGTGATTTTTTGCACAAAAAAAAGAGGCGGTTCAATGAACCGCCTCGGAAAAGTTATATCAGTTTACTCAGATAACAACCTTGTAGTCAACAGCAGCGCTGATGTTCTTGAGGTTGAGGGAGATGCCGAGTTTACCCTTTGCGTCGCCGACAAAGATCTTTACAAGATAATGCCATGTGCCGCCTACGATCTTGCCGTCTTTAATCTTAGCGGTAAGATAAGCGTCTGTGTAGGTAAGCTTAACGGTGTCTCTGCCTTCGGTGATGGTAGCGCCCATTTCGTTAAGAGCGTTATCAATGCTGCCGAGAGTGCTGACGCCGCGGGCTACTGCTCCGCCGTTTTTGCTGTCGCCGTTGGGGCCGTCTACCTGATCCTTGAATCTGAGCTCAACAGTGGTAACGCCGTCTTTAGTTGTTGCTTTTGCGGAAGTAACGTCGGAAGCGAGAATGTCATTGGAATCGTGGCCGGGGATCCAGTCTGTTTCCTTGGAGTTCTTCTCAAGTGCGCTCTTTGCTGCGGGCTCGAGAACGCTGAGGAGCATACCGATAACGCCGTCACCGGTGATTTCGCCGGAGAGACCCATGGTCTGATGGCCGTGAGGAGCGGGGTTTGTTGCCTTGCGGGCAGCATTGTAGAATGCTACAACCTCAGCAGGATCTGTTGAATTGAAATCTTTGTCTTCTTCAGCTTCCTCTTCGGTTGCTGCTGCTTCAGCCTCAGTTGCTGCTGCTTCGGTTTCTTCTTCGGGAGCTGCTTCCTCTTCGGTAGCTGCTGCTTCTTCCTCGGTTGCAGCTTCGGCTTCGTTCTCGGTTGCGTTTGCTTCGGGAGCTTCGACTTCGGTTATCTCTTCGGGCTCGGTGGTGTCGGGTTCGTCAACCGACTTTGCGCCGCAGGCGGCAAAAGCAAACACCAGACTGAGTGTAAGCAGGATTGCAAGTAACTTTTTCATTTGTTTTCCTCCTGAACAGAATGTTTTGTGTGTTTGTGCACTTTGCCGTTGTAAGCGCAAAATGCCACATCGCAATATTAAAAATACAACATTATAAGGTATTTGTCAAGTACCTTAAATAACAAATTAAAGTCATATGTTTTATTAAATTGTTATAAAATTGTTAAATATCTTATTTTTTAAAATAATGGGTGACATATCGGTATTGTTATGTTATAATACTATAACCGAACTATCACAGCCATGCGCGGCGTTTTGCCGGCGGGCGGGGAGAGCGATATGAAAAAGTTTGTTTCATGGAATGTCAACGGCATAAGGGCCTGTCTGAAAAAAGACTTTTATGAGAGCGTCGGCAGACTCGATGCCGATATTATATGCCTGCAGGAGACGAAAGTTCAGCCCGGCCAGGTTGAGCTTGAGATGCCCAGATATCATCAGTATTGGAATTACGCCGAAAAAAAGGGATATTCAGGCACTGCGGTTTTCACAAGAGAAGAGCCGATTGATGTTGCTTACGGGCTCGATATACCGGAGCATGACACGGAGGGCAGGGTAATAACCCTCGAGTTTGAAAAATACTATTTCATAACCGTGTATGTTCCGAATTCCCAGGACGGTCTCAGGCGTCTTGATTACCGCATGAAGTGGGAGGATGATTTCAGGGAATATGTGAAATCCCTGGATAAAAACAAGCCTGTAATCTTTTGCGGAGATCTGAATGTTGCGCATAAAGAGATAGATCTTAAGAATCCTTCGACAAATCATCAGAATCCGGGCTTCACCGATGATGAGAGAGAAAAAATGAGCGTAATGCTCTCATCGGGTTTTACGGATTCATTCAGATATTTTTATCCCGATAAGACGGATGCTTACTCCTGGTGGTCATACCGCTTTCAGTCAAGGGAGAGAAACACGGGGTGGAGAATTGACTATTTTATAGTTTCGGATTCCCTGATTCCCAATCTCAGAGATGCGGTGATACACAGCGACATATACGGCTCTGACCATTGCCCGGTAGAGCTTGACATAGAAATCTAAGGGGGACTTGATATGAAATCAAAGGTTATAGCTTTGATACTTGCCGTGATTGCGGCCGGTTTTGCAGCTGCTTATTTTGCCACGAGACGGAGCCCGGAGCCTCAGGTTACCGGGACTGAGCCCGAGGTTTTTTCGCTGAATACGAGCGGTTACTCACGCAGCGTAAAGACACTCGGGGAGAATGGCGAGATATTCCTTCCCACAGATAAAGAGGGTCTCTATTTTACCGCGACCCTTGATAACAAAATAGCGTTTTACACCTACAGCGGCGGAGCGTTTGCTCCCGCATCATACAAAGTGCAGAAAACCGAAGTTAAGCTTAACGCCTCAAATGTTGAAGTACCGGTCACGGTTTCATATATAGACGCAGGCGGTCTCACCGTCGGATACGGAGTATTCACATCAGATATGAATAAGGATGTGAAGCTCTATGATTACGCCTTTGTCAAGATTGCAAAGAAGGCGCCCGGTTACGGTGAGGGATACTGGCTGCTTGCAGATTTTGACAAGAATAACTTCTATAAGGCGGAGAAAGTCTACAGCGAAATATATAATTATAAAACCGGCGATGAGAGCGTTTCCGCCGCTGTTTCGCAGAATACCCGTATGATAGAAAAGAGCGGAACATACAGACAGGACTGGACAATGCTTACCGATGAATTTATAAGAAATCTCGGAGATAAGAATTATTTCCTTTCATCAAGATATTATACTCAGGATGAGAGAGGAAAGCGCACCGACGTTATGGAGTGGTCGTCCGCTTACAGGCCCAAAATCATAGCCAAGGATATAATCGGCACATGGTTTGTCAGTGACAAAGACGGGCTCCACTATCTCAAAAAGGACGGAAAGGGTTTCAACTCCGTTACCAAAAAGGATGACAAAGAAAAAAAGAGTGTCAAGTTTGAGGATTCTTATGACAATTACCTCAGAAGCGGCAATTTCGTAATAAATAAAAATACAGGCACCGTAACCAATCTGCTTACCGGCGATAAAGCCGAAGCGGGCGATATAAATCTGAACGGTCTCAGCTACTTCTCAATAAACAAGGACGGCACAAAAGCGGTGCTGGTGTTTGAAGAAAAAGATGTATCCGGCACACCGACGCAGAAGATTGTATACTGCTCACTTGATTCTTCGGGTAATACAGAGACATTTGAAGAGCCGATGATGATTGAAGACGGAACCGATCTGGTATGGCTCCCCGGGAACGGCAGCAGCGTAATGAGCGTCAGACCTGTTACCGACAGCGGCGACAAAGCCGGCAGTGTTGTGTATACTTTCGCTCAGAATTCTTAATAAATCAGGTGGAAAAAGATGAGTTTAATTACTAAGATTTTCGGCGATTATTCGTCAAAAGAGGTCAAGAGAATAAAGCCCATAGCCGATAAGGTTATGGAGCTTGAGGATGAATATTCAAAGCTGACCGATGAGCAGCTTCAGGCAAAGACCGGAGAATTCAAAGAAAGACTTGCTGCAGGCGAGACCCTTGACGACATTCTTCCGGAAGCGTTTGCCGCCTGCCGTGAGGCATCGTGGAGAGTAATAGGGCTTAAGCACTTCTATGTTCAGATTATCGGCGGTATTATCCTGCATCAGGGCAGAATCGCCGAAATGAAGACCGGTGAAGGCAAAACGCTCGTTGCCACTCTCCCGGCGTATCTGAATGCTCTTGAAGGTAACGGCGTTCATATAGTTACGGTCAATGATTATCTTGCCCGCCGTGACTCGGAGTGGATGGGTAAGGTTTACAGATTCATGGGCCTTACCGTAGGCCTTATTATCCATGAAAAAGAGGGCAAAGACAGGAAAGACGCTTATGCCGCGGATATTACCTACGGCACAAATAACGAGATGGGATTCGACTATCTGCGTGATAACATGGTTGTCTATAAAGAGCAGAAAGTTCAGCGCGGTCACAATTTCGGTATCGTTGACGAGGTTGACTCCATCCTTATTGATGAGGCGAGAACTCCCCTTATAATTTCGGGCAGAGGCGAAAAATCCACCGATCTTTATAAAATGGCGAATTCTTTTGCAATGTCACTCAAATGCATGAGAATCAAAGAGGTTGACAGCAAAACGGATGTCGATGATCTCGTTGATGACAGCGTTGACTATGTTGTTGACGAAAAGGCGAGAACAGCCACTCTCACCAAGAGCGGTGTTGCCAAGGCAGAGAGATTCTTCAATGTTGAAAACCTTATGGACAGCGCAAACATGACGATTCAGCACCATATCAACCAGGCGATCAAGGCAATCGGTGTTATGAGGCGCGATGTTGACTATGTTGTCAGAGACAATCAGGTGCTTATTGTTGACGAATTTACCGGCCGTATTATGCTCGGCAGACGATACAACGAAGGCCTTCATCAGGCAATTGAGGCAAAAGAAGGCGTAAATGTTGAGCATGAGAGCAAGACTCTTGCCACAATCACATTCCAGAATTATTTCAGACTCTATAAAAAGCTTTCCGGTATGACGGGTACCGCCATGACAGAGGAGGGCGAATTCAATCAGATTTACTCTCTCGATGTTATCGCAATTCCCACAAACAAGCCGATGATCCGCGAAGATATGCCCGATGTGGTTTATAAGAACAAGAGGGCTAAATACAACGCTGTTATAGACACCATCGTTGAGGCACATTCAAAGGGGCAGCCCGTGCTTGTGGGTACTGTTTCTATTGAAAAATCGGAAGAGCTTTCTTCCCTGCTCAAAAAGAGGGGAATAAAGCACGAGGTACTGAACGCGAAATATCATGACAAGGAAGCAGAAATTGTAGCTCAGGCGGGCAAAGAGGGCGCCGTTACAATCGCTACAAATATGGCGGGCCGCGGAACCGATATCAAGCTCGGCGGTAACTCCGAGTATCTTGCAAAGGCCGAGATGCGCAGGATGGGATTCACCGAGGAGATGATTGAGGAGGCCACCGGATTTGCCGAGACCGATAATGAGGAAATCCTTGAAGCGAGAAAGACTTACACATCGCTTGAAAAGAAATATGACGATGAGATTGAGCCCGAGGCGGACAGAGTCCGCGAAGCGGGAGGTCTCTTTATCATAGGCACAGAACGCCATGAGTCAAGACGTATCGATAACCAGCTCAGAGGCCGTTCCGGCAGACAGGGAGACCCCGGCAAGAGCAGATTTTTCCTCTCTCTTGATGATGACCTTATGCGTCTTTTCGGCGGCGAGAGAATCAACACAATCATGAATACTCTCAAGGCCGATGAGGATATGCCAATTGAGGCAAAGATGATTTCGAATACAATTGAAAACGCCCAAAAGAGAATTGAAGGCAAAAACTTTGCAATAAGAAAGAATGTTCTTCAGTACGATGACGTCATGAACCGCCAGCGTGAGCTTATCTACAGGCAGAGAGACCAGGTGCTTGACGGCGAAGATCTCAGACCGGTTATAACCAGGATGATTCATTCATCAATTGATGCCGCGGTTGATTCAGCCTGCAGCGATGCCGCTCATAAGTCGGAGTGGAATATCGAAGCGCTCAGGGAGAAATTCAAGGGCTGGCTTATGACCGAGGACGATTTCAGAGACGATATTCCCGATAAGGAAGAAATTAAAGAATTCCTGTATCAGAGAGCCGATGAGCGCTACGCCGACAGAGAGGCGCAGTTCGGTGAGGATGAAAACGGCGAGATTATCATGCGCTCGCTTGAGAAGATGATTCTGCTGCGCAATGTTGACAAATACTGGATGGATCATATCGACGCCATGGACCAGCTGCGCAGAGGAATAGGACTGAGAGCATACGGCCAGGCTGATCCGGTTGTAGCATACAGAGAAGTCGGCTCCGATATGTTTGACGCGATGAATGAGGAAATCCGCGAAGATACGGCAATGCAGATTCTTACAGTCGTTATCAAGAAGGCGGAGGATACCGAACGTAAGCAGGTAGCTACCATTACCGCTACGAGCTCCTCAAGTGACGGTACAGATAAGAAGCGCCCGGTCAGGAATACCGAAAAGAAGGTCGGACCCAATGATCCCTGCCCCTGCGGAAGCGGCAAGAAATACAAAAAATGCTGCGGAAGCGTTACAAACAAAACCGAGTAAAAAGACATGAAAAGAATAACTGCACTTGTGCTGTGCATTCAGTTAATTTTCATATATTCCATGACAGCCTCCGCTGCTTCTGCGGGGGCTATTAAGATTGACGGCAAAAACAGTAACAACGAGTGGCGCGGATATAATCCGCTCAAGATTTTTGAGAACTCTGATCCCGGAAACAATGTCGATGCAGAATTGACATCGGTACAGTTTGCGTTTGTCAGCGAGAATAATCTGAAAGTTTTTATAGCGGCTCAGCTGAAGCCGAAGCCGGAATCATATGATCAGGCGGGATTCAGGGTTTCGTTTGACGGAAGTGAATTAATTCCTATTATCATAGGCGACGGTACAGAAAAGAAGTATGAAATCATAAATGATGACAATCTGCGCATCGAAGGTGCGACATCATTTGATATCAGCGGGATGATTTTCTGTGAGCTTGATGTCACAGTTAAGGGCGGAGTTAAGGAAACGCTCGAATGCGCCTTCAGGGTTATCGACGGCGAAGGTGTTTCATCGGCAGAGGCCGGGTATTCGTTTGTGAATCCGTTTTTCACCACAACGGCTCCGGTGGAGCAGACAACGGCCGTAAAGACCGCGGAGCAGGCAGCTGCGGAGAAGACATCAAAAACAACAACCGAGAGAACGACAAAAGAAAAGACGACAAAGACAACCACAGAGAAAACAACGAAAGAAAAGACGACAAAGACAACCACGGAGAAAACCACCAAGGAAAAGACAACGAAGACAACCACGGAGAAAACAACAAAAGAAAAGACGACAAAAACAACCACGGAAAAAACGACGAAAGAAAAAACCACCAAGACAACTACAGAAAAGACGGCCAGGGAAAAGAAAACAGAGGCGGACGGTATCAGCACTTTTGCCGTTACGGAACACAGCCGCAGAACAGCCGGAGCGGACCGCGAAAAGGAAACCGCAAAAACAAAGGCGGAGAAATCGGTTTCGGAGAAAAAATCCACGACAAAAAAAGAGCCCGAAAAGGTATATGTTTTTGAGCGCGAGGTGATTGTTTCCGAAACTTCGCAGACGCCGGCAGATACTGTATCATTCACATATACGGAGACAGCGGCTTCCTCAGAGCCGGTTTCGGCCGAAACACAGGTAAGGGAACTGACAGAAGGATCCGCATCTTCCGGGGATGACGGATCTCTTTTCGGCGAGCTGGGCCTTTCAAAGGCGTCAAAATATAAAATCATTGCCGGTGTTCTCGCTTTCATACTCTTTATTGTAATCGGTGTTGCGGCGGTGCGCACAAAATCGGAGGCGGATGCTGCCGAAGAAAAAGAAAAAACGCAGGCCGACACAGAAGAAAAGAAAGATGACAGCTAATAACCGGCCGGAAATATAACACAGTAACCGCAGGGATTTTCTCTGCGGTTTTTATATTTGAAAAGTGTTACACAATGCCCGGGTGTGTGTATATTATATTGCAGGAGTATTTTGGAAAAAAGCTCTCCGTGAAGATTAATTGAATCTTAATGAAATACCAATGCAGTATTAAGCGGAGCGTACTTGAATCTTAAGGATGAATCCTGCTATTATTCTTACATACAAAACGGATCCGGTATTTTGCAGATCCGGATAAATCGACGGAGGTAATTCTATGAAAAAAGGATTAATTTTCAGATTGCTGTGTCTTGCGCTTGCAGCGTTGACTGTTTTTTCATCGGCGGGATGCTCACTGTTCCGGAAAGATGAAGAAACAAAAAGAGCTCCGCTGACAGTTATCAGTTCAATCGGGGCAAGCGAGGCAAAAGGCAATATCATTCCTGTTGATTCGGATTTTAATATCATTACAAATGAGAGTGTATCCGAAAAAGAGCTTAAAGATATGCTTAAGATTGAGCCGTCAACGGAATTCACAATCAAAAAAGTATCGGATAAGAATTATAAACTGATTCCCGATGAAAAGTTTGAGGATGCTTCTCTTGTCAGGATCAAAGCGGTTGCCGGCTCAAAGACTGCTTATGAGTGGGCTTTTGAAACCGACGGCAGTCTCCATGTTGTAAAATCATATCCATGCGGCACAGCCCGCCCTGACAGCGGAATAGAAGTAAAACTCTCATATATGGATGTTGAAAACTTTGAAAAGTGTTTTTCAATAACTCCCGAAGTCAAGGGGTCAGTAACCTGTAACGGAAAAAGCCGCATTTTTGTTCCCGATGAAGATTTGCCTGAAGGTAAGTACACTGTTACTGTTTCGGGAGATTTGAAAACTTCTACCGGTAAGACACTGGGAGAAGATTATGTGTTTTCTTTCAAAATTAGAGAAAACGGTGTGGGCTTTGCTGTCAGACAATGCCGATACAGCTCAAATGATACCTTCCGTAAAGATGAAAATCCCAAGGCAATGCTCAGTGGATTTTCTGATGGAATAATCAAAGCGGATGTCAGAACTGTCGATGATTCACTGTTTTCTGAAATCATAAAAAAGTATTTTAATTCATATTACTATTACTATGACGGGGAGGAGCCTCCCGTTGACTTTTCTGTTTTTAACAAACTTCCGGAATTCAGGTCGTTTTCCTTTGAATCGAATGAATTAAGTCAGAGCGGAGAAGACGGTTATTATAATGAATCAATCCTTACATATCCTTCAACATATCCTGCAGGAAAATATATTACCCGTTTTATCGATGCGGATGGCGAAGAAACATATCATATATTTCAGGTGAGCAGCATTGCTGTCTATGCGCTTTCCATAACCGGTTCAATTACGGTCTGGGTAAACAGCTGCGTCACCGGTAAACCGGTGAAAGGCTGTGAGGTTATACTGGATGGAATCAAGGGGAAAACCGGTGAGGACGGTACGGCAGCATTTCCGGCCGAAGACACAGAGAACGGAATACTGGAGGTGAATTCGGGTGAGGAAAGATTCATGACATGTCTTCGAGATGTGTATGAATCAGGAATGAGCGATTATTATACCGATCTTTATCTGGAATCCAATCTTTATGCTCCGGGTGATACTGTAAAAGTCTGGGGCTGCGTTGTGCCGAGATACGGCAAAAAGATGCCCGATAAGGTGATGATTAATTATGAAGGAGATGAGTTTGAACAGGTTAAGCCGGACAAAAACGGCTGCTTCAGATTCACGTTTGTTACATCTTCTCCTGCCGATAGTTGGGACAGTGTAGAACTGTTGATTGAAAACGGTCACACTCAGAGTTTTTGCCAGGAACGGTATTTTTGTGTCTGTGATTATGAGCTTCCTTCATCGTCCATCATTATCGAAACAGATAAAAAAGCATATTTTGCAGGTGAAAGTGCAGATATATCAGTTACAGCCACGGCTTTTGACGGAACCCCGCAGAAGTATACCGGCATAGTTTTAGATGTCATGGGAGAAGATTATCACCTGACTACAGATGCAAAAGGCAAAGCATCCATCCGGATAGATGAACTTGGAAATGCCGAAAAAGAAATACGTTACTTTATCGAATACGGATATATTTCAGCCAGGCTTGAATCAGAAGAGGAAAGCTACAGCAATGAGGCAGAAGAAAGAATTGTCATTGCCTGGGCAGATTATTGTGCAGAGCTTGAAACAGACAATGAGAATGTTCTTAATGTTTCGGCATATGAAATAAAGCTCGATAAAATCAACAAAATGACGGATTCGGAGCACTTTTGGTTGTATGATGAAGATTCCGATATTTATAAAGGAAAGAGTGTGGATGTCGGTTTCTATCTCGAAGCGATTGAGAGATATACCCAAAAAAGCGAAATCTCAACAACATATGATTTTATCAATAATGAGCGGCAACCGGTATATGATGAAGAAGAAATGGAGGAGGTCGTTTACTCGGGGAATCAGGTTACAAGAAACGGTTCTCTCACACTGCCTCTTGATTCATACAGAAAAAATGACGGCTCTTTAACAGTTGAGACAGAATTCATCTGTGAAGGAAGAGTTATTACTCCGTATTGCAATAATAGATACAGTGATTACTACAGACCGGAAAACAAATATTATGTTGAAACCGGGGAGAATAGTTACAGTCTCGGTGATACAGTAAAAGCAAAGATTAAATCATCGGACGAGCAGAAGCCTTCTGTTGAAACAGCGCTTTTTATTATTGCGGCCCCTGACAAGAGAGAAACACTTTCTGCCGTTACTTCAGAGATATCATTTGAATTTGATAAGAACTATAAAGACGGCGCATCGGTTTACGCAGCATTCTTTGACGGCAAAAAGATTCATTATACAAATCCTGAATTCCTGACATCGGATTATAACTTCAGGCTTGATATTACGGTTAAGCCCGACAAGGAGATATATAGGCCCGGAGATAAGGTGAATCTTGATATTTCGGTAAAAGATGCAGACGGTAATCCCGTTTCATGCGGCGGAGTCACAAATGTGATTGATGAAGCTCTCTATTCTGTCCTGCACAGTGATCCCGAAATGTTTTATGAACGCTATGAGTTCTATGGTTACACAGTTTATTCATCAACATGGGATTCCGATCGTCCGTATTATGATGATGGCGGCGGCGGAGGCGACGGTCCATTAAGAGCGGATTTTGAGGATATGCCGTATTTTGATATACTCTCAACCGGCGGCGACGGGAATGCCGAAGTTTCATTTAAATTGCCGGATTCTGTTACAAGCTGGCATATTACGGTAAAAGCTATTGATAAAGAAGGCAGAAGCGGCTATAAGGATATTGAAATACCCGCAACGCTTGAGTATTTCCTCTACACTACGGGCATTGACAGATTCTGTGTCAAGGATGATATCTGTTTCGGCGCTAAAATTATGGGGTTATCAGAAGACACCGAAGATGAAAGCACGGTGACAGCAATGATTCTGGATGAAAAAGGCCGAGAAAAATGCTCCGCACAGACGGCTGAAATCAAAGCAGGCGAGTATGCTGATTTCAATTTCGGGAAGCTGCCTGTCGGCACTTATAAAATGCGTATCTCATCAGAATGCGGAAAATACACTGACAGCATTGAGAAGGAAATAAATGTTGTTGAATCAAAACTTTCGACAGCCGTATTTTCGGAAAGGAGTCTTACAGACAGTTCCGGTCTCAGCCTGGATACGGCAAGCAGAGCCCAGATATGTCTGGTTGATGAGATGTATTCAGAATACGCGGGAATAATAGATAAGCTTTATTCATACTCGGGTCAGAGATTTGATATGAAACTTGCCCGTGATTTTGCACAGGAATGGTCTTCGGGCGGTTTTGATTGCAGGGATTACAGATACCGGGACTTCAGCGGATACTGGTATGAAGATGATGAGGAATATGATTCCGACTCTGAGAGCACACCTTTTAAAGATGTGGAATTGGTAGCTCTGTATAATATTACCTTTTCGGAGAGATTCAGCGGAGATTATTACTCCGATTACTACGATGGTTTTTCAAACGATCAGATAAACGGCTTTACAAACACAGAGCGGATTATGTATTATACAATCCTTGCAACATATGGTGAGCCTGTAATCACCGCGCTTGATGAGATAAGCAAAAAGTCAGACAGTCTCTCGGTTGCAGAAAAAGCATGGCTTGGCATAGCGTATTCCGCTGTCGGGCAGTATGACAAGGCCAAAGCAGTTCAGCAATACCTGGTCGGGCTTATGAAAGAGAACAAGTCAGGCCTGTACTATAAAGATAAAGACGAATATGCCAGTGAGTATCTCACATCATTGATTGCACTGCTTTCTTT
>JAEEGL014193375.1_pt1 | contig 15132 bp, 12 predicted proteins | sample 9134231 | NCBI WGS metagenome assembly JAEEGL01 (sample SAMN16246548, study PRJNA631951) | gut metagenome | biome: gut microbiome; feature: rumen; material: fiber-attached | host: Bos | place: Iran: Karaj | collected 2018-10 | reverse complement strand
GCCCAGACCGTCATATGTGACACTCCAGTTAGGCAGAATCTTCAATATGCCGAGGAACGGGTTCAGATCCATCTTGCTTGCATCGCGTCCGGTGTAGGCAGCCAGGAAGGCGGGAACCAAAACATCGGCCGAGTTGCTGCTTACGCGTCCATGCTTATTCGGATCATAGGTCTGTCCCGCAAAGAGGGTTTTGCTCAGAAATCCTGCATCAGGCAATGTTGAACCCTCGTACGACTGTTGTACGCGTTGGGTCAGCAGGTCGCGGTTAGCGAGGAACTGTTCGTACGTAGCGTTGGCGAAGTTCTCGTCCTGCTTGCCTACGCGGCTGAACATTGTTCCCAAAGCGCATTGTGTGATATTGAACGAACCCGTCATGGTCTCCTGCAGGTGGTCGTAGGTATAGATGATTGAACTCGATTGCGCAAAATGGCGCTTGCCGTTCAGTTGAATCTTCAGTCCCGGCAGCGGTTCCAATGTCACCTTAATATCCAAGTCGCTTGTGTGGGCGCGTGTAGCCGGTTGTACGACGCTGGTATCGCCCGACAACCATCCATTCTCTTTGGCGCGTTGAACCATGTTGTTCGGTATGAAACCGAAGGCGAAGTCATATCCCGGTGCATCCAGACCGTTTGTCATGTGTTGTTGTCCCATGAAGAAGACGTTTGATGCTACTTTTGACGAATCCAATCTGAAGCCCGGCAAACTCATAGAGTTGGTTTCGCGATAGGTCACTTGTATACGGCGGAACATAGTTCCCAGATATGCAAACATATCGCCAGTCACTTGCAGCGGAGTGCGTTGGTTCGGGTCGCGCGTGGTAACGGTGACTGTGGCTCTTCCGCTCGCCTTTGGCGTGATGGTGATTTTGGTGTTGCTGTTTGTCTTGAATGTAACAGGGATAGTTTTTCCTGCGCTATCGGTTACGTTGACAGTCAGCAACTCGCTATTCAGTCGGTGGTTGATCTCTATATCTTTGCCCTTCTCCAGAACGAAGTTCTGCGTGTAAGTCTTTGCCTTGAAGTTCTTTCTGCTGCCACGACCGGTATAGCGTTGGGTCATGGACTTCCAGTATTTCGACTTGTTGTACCATGTCTCAAAATTGATACCTCCGTCCACTTGCCATGTTTGTGTGCTGCTGATGGTGTTGCCGAGGTCTTGGCCGGATGTGGAAGAAGCCGTACGATTCCATTTGTAGTCGGCGTTGTACGAAGCGATAGCGTTCAGAGCGTCCAGATACAGACGGTTGAACGGCACAGTCCAACTGGCGGTGAAGACTTGTTGGTAACTATACGGCTTGCCCCAACCTCCAAAGGAGCGTGTTATGGTGTCTCTCCACGCCTGGTATTCGTCGTTGATGAATTTCTCATCATAGTAGCGCCCGTTCAGTATCTCCGGTGTGTATTTTCCTTCGTCAACAATACCATTGTATGCAGATTGGAACGAGAACTTGATGTTCTTAGTCAGGTCATACTTGATATCTACGTTTCTGTCCCATGTGAAGTCTTTACTATACGTCAGGTCGTTTTTCGGATCGAATCCGATGGAGCCTGTCAGGTCGCGCATCTTCATATGGCTGAACGTACGGTGCATATTGGTATTGAATGCCCATGACTGCGGCAGATAGTAGAAGTTCATCTCCTTCAGGAACTTCACTTTCTGCAGTTTCTCTACCTTGCTGAACGGTTCCCACGGCTTCGGGTTGAAGTTGTAGGAGTATTGGAACGAACCTTTGTGATCCGTTGTGTAGTTAGTCTCCATCTCCGGCGAGTGCTCTAACTGCTTGTTGTACGAAGCCGATACAGAGAAGTTAGCCGGGTCGTAGAACATATCTTTCTTCTTGGAGTGGATATTTATCTTGAAGTTGGACATGGAGAACGAAGTGGACTCATGTACGGTGTTGGACATCTGTTTGACGCTGTCGCGTTCCTCCTTGGTCTCGTAGTTGTTCAGCGTCTCAGCGAGTTTGATATCCGTATCCAGCGGGTCGTAGTCCGGCGATGTGGTCTCGTTGCTATATGACACGTAGAGAGGCATTTGTATTTTTGCCTTCTCCGGGAAGAGACGACCTCCTTCCAGTGCGGCACTCACGCTCAACTGGTATGAGTTGTCCATGTTTCTATCCAGCACGTTCGATTCGATAGAACCGTAGCCTGCGGTTTCCAAGCGACCCGCTACATTCACTTGCGCAATATCGCTGACGGCGAGCGAAGCGTTAGCCATAGCAGCCACACCGCCTTGTTCGTTAAACTGGCTCAGGCGCAATTCGTTGACCCATACTTCACCGCTTGCTTCGTGTCCATTCTCACTGATGTTGCGGATACCGATCATGATGGATGATACATCCTCCAATGTCGGGTTACCCATTACCGTGATCTTGTGGTCTTCGTCATAGGTAACGTACGGAATGGTATTGCTAACGCCATCGGTACCTGCGCGTTTGGCACGATTGCGGGCACTCTTGGCTTTGGTCAGCACTTCCAGCGGGAAGTCGAACATATTCTCTTCGGGCCATACCGCCTTACGGTCTGCCTCGTTTTCGCTACGGTATTCTCCCGGTTCAGTTAATCGCAACGGAATCTCATATTCGTAGTAATTGTTGCGCAAATCGCTACCCAAACGAATGAAGCAGCTCAGGTCTCCGTCTTTCAGTTCGGGATCGGCAGCGCTCAACTGCTCAGCGTGAACGAACATCTGCAGGTTCTTGTATTGGCGCATGTCGTAGTTGGTATTCTTGTACATAGCGCGTGCGTCGCCATGACTCAGGTTCATCACGCGCAGAACCATTGCTCTTTCGTTCTGAGAAATCAGTTGTGCCTGGCCCGGGTCGGTCTGACGGGTTATGCCCGGAGGCAATACATAGCTGACCGGCGTACGGAAGCTGTTCTCCTCGATGTTGACAGACTGCACACTGAGAGACGCACTCGGGTTAACCGGTGTGCCTATCGGAGCCAGGTCGCGTGTATACTGACGCCAATCGCCGCGAACCAAGTCCAAAGTAGCCAAACGCACATGTGTCTCGTGCTCACATCCGGTCATGTAGAGACGCATGAAGCGGATGGATTTCCAGTTGCGTATCGAACCGATCTTCTGTACCGCCGCACTATCACCACGCAATGGAATCTTGAACTGATACCATGTCACGTACTCCTTGTTGCCGTTACGCAGCGGCACTTCGCTCACTTGGGTATTGACGATGTTCTGACGACCCACTACCATCATGTCCGGGCGCAGAATAACCTTGTACTGATAGTATTTCTCGTACTCGTTCAGCGTATTGTCAAGGTTGATATCCTCTACATCAGGCGTTAGCGTGGACGCAGTACCGTATGTTTCGTTCTGCGACTCGGTGTCCGGCGAGTTGCCTTCTGTTCCGTTGAAGTGCTTGTATCGGTTCAGAATGCTCACTTCCTCTTCGTCATAGTCGCTACCGCGGTAATAGTGGAAATTATCACCCGCCGGGTCGTTGATAGGCGAGAACCGGTCATTCAACCATGCGTTCCATACGTCTGCCGACACTTTGCTTTGCAATTCGTCGACATATTGCTTGTATGCAGGCCAGTTCTTCTCTTGCTCGCTGCTCAAACCGTTCAGACCGACGTCTTGGCGTTTGCGTGCACCTGCCTCATTGCTGAATGCTACCACCGTACTGGTTGTACGCGGTACGTATCCCCAGATAGTAGAGTCGAGACGTCCTTTATCACCATCCGAAACAGGCAGACCGTGCTCAAATGCTTTCTTTCCGTCGCGCAAGATATCCTCGCTGATGTCACCCAGGTTGATGTACAGTTCGCCGTCGTAGCCGTCCGGGTTAGTCAGTGCCGGGTCCATCATCCAGAACTCGATATACTCGATATTGGATTTCTCGAAGTCCGTATTGTCCAAACGGCGCATCAGACCGCCCCAACGTTTCTTCGGGTTGGTCAACTTGCCGTCTGCGCCTATTTCGCCGGCGGAGACATTGTATTGTCCGCGTTCCTCGGGGTAGAACGAGAGGTTCAGAATAGGCAATTTGGTATCTACGTTGCTGGCTTCCCCGCGGTTAGGATAGATCTCGTCCATATAAACGATACGCGTACGGTGGTCACTCAGTGCAGCCAGGTCGTTCTTGATATGTATAGGCGTATTGGTCTGCGGGTAACCGAAGATAGGGTCAACCGAGTACCATGCCATCAGAGCGCGGTTTTTGTTGTAATCGGTGTTGTTTATCAGTTTAGCCTCGTCGAAAACGGCCGGTGTAGAAGCCAGGTACCAATAACTCGGGTAGTGTACGTCGATATTGGTTGTAGTGCTCTCAAAATCATCTATATACGCTGTACCGACCGCACCCACATCGCGCGTGTGGCCCGGAATCAAGTGCGCAAACTCGGCATTGATCTGGAAGGTAGAAGGAGCCGTTGCGGTAATCCAAGGAATCTTGTCGATAGCGTTGGTCAGCCATTGCATCTCGGTCTTCCAACTACCGTTAACACCCCAGATGGTATTGGCCAGAGGCTCCGAACCCGTGTTGACCTTAGTTGTAAGCGGGCGCTCGCGCAGGTGCATGATAGTACCGCCGACAACCAGATCTTTGGTAAACTCGTATTCCAGGTGTGCGCCGAAGAGCGATTTGGTTTGCATCGAGAAGGTGCTCTGGTTCTCCAGTTTGACATCGACATTGGTTCCCGACTCCAGAATAGACTGATTCAGGATGGTCACGGTTCCCATCGTATAATCGACGGTATAATCGACGTTCTCAATCAGCGTTGCACCACCGGCAGTCACAGTGACCGAACCGCGCGGCACGTTCATGGCCCCCAGGCGTATCTCACTGCCGTTGGTTCCCTTGTATTTACCCGTCAGGTGGAACTTGTTCTTCTCGCTCAACTCTTGTGCCACCACCAGTGTGGAGTCGTACAGTTCCTGGAAGCAGTATTTCTTGGTCAGTGCAGGGTCGTTGCCCAATGCGTTGGCCAAGTGGCTACCGAACGGTTCCAGAACAGGGAAGATGATCCTACCGTTGTTGGCATAGATAGTAAGTCCCTCGATGAAGTCGAAGCGTCCGTCAGGGTGTGCATTGTTCTTTTGGTCCAAACGGTCCAGATTCATGACGCGAATCAACTGCTTGCCGCTGATAGGTCCTTCGTTCAGGTATTGCATGTCCGTACCCACCGAGTCGTTGCGGTAGGTGACGTACAGTTCGAATTTGTCGCTATTGATGCTGGTTGCGCCTAATGAATAGATGTTCTTCATCATCAGGTCCCATGTGCCGCGATTCTTTTTGCCCGGCGCATTGGCAGTCGATTTCAGAAGCTTGAGTGCCAGCGCGTTAGGCGCGCGCAGTTCTTCGCTACCGTCGGTGGAGAATTCGCCGACCTGATAGACTTGGCCGTTGTAGGTATACTCGTAGGCTACAGCCAGTACTTCGTCTTGGTTCAGCGCCGATTTGAGCGATATATAACCCAGCGCGCTGTTCAGCGTATATTCGCTGCTGGTCAGCAGGCGCGCACTCTCCACTTTCTCGTAGTCCGTACCGCCCTCAAAACCCGTTCCGTTCAGGTTCTCCAGTGCCGTGCTTGTTTGCTGGATGTTGCGGAATTCTGTTCCGCGAATGGCAGCATACAATCCGTTGCCCTTGTTTTCCGGAGCAGCACTAGGTGCGCCCCCCCAATCGATCAGTGTGTGGTCGCTGCTTTCGCCTAAGTCGGTGAATGCCACAATGTTACGTGCCTGGTCATAGTTGCCGCGCTTGTTGGTAACCCATACCTCAATCTTATTGATCTGTATGCCGCTGGCAATGTATGGCACGCTCTGCATGGATTGCTCGTAGTGGTCGCGGAAGAAATGGCTCAGGAAGAAATGGCGGTTCTCGTCATAATTGTCGCCGCTGATGTCGAACTTAGTCATCTGCGCGCCGCCTCTACTGCTGACGGTCTGCGATTCGCTTTTCTGTTGCGAAACAAGAGCCTGGATCTTCAGTTTGCCGAACTTCAGGTTAGTCTTGATACCGATCAAGGCTTTGCTACCGCGTATCAGCGAACTGGGCAGGTCCATCGACACGTTACCGCCTTCGATGCTCTGTATGATATCGTCTTCTTCGCCCTTGTAGTTCAGCTTCATGTTCTGTTGGTCGAACGAGAACGAAGCTTCGGTGTTGTACGACAGGTTGAAATTGAGTCGTGAACCCACCTTACCTTGTACGCTCGCCTGAATCTTCTCGTCGAAGTCAAAAATATTATTGTTTCGCGCGCGTAGGGTCAGAGACGGATTGGCTATATACTGATGCTTGAATGCGAACTTCAGTTCTGCCGAACCCTGCATCTTCAGTTGCACACCGCCCGGGCCGAACACTTTGTCGGCCGGACCTATGTCGAACTTCATGTCGGTGATGTCGAACTTCTTCTCGTTGTTGTGCTCGACTTCGCCTATCTTCTGTTGCCAGTATTTTCGCATCAACTGTCGCTCGGCGTACTTGTTGTACTCGTCCTGCGTCAGTAGGTATGGTGTGGTGATGTCGGTGTCACCCATCTTAGTGCGGATTGTGTAGCATCCGGTTGTCGGGTTGTATTCTACCGAAGTAGTCACGTTGGCCGGGTCGCGCAGGTCTAACGAAGAGGTAGGCTGAACCAACTCGCCGTAGTTCTGTGCGCCTAACTGTTTCACCTGAGTAGGTGCCCAGATGGCAGTATCCACCTCCGTAACCAAGTCTGCGGCTTCTTCCGGATCAGTGGCATTGCCGTTTGAGGACTGTAGGCCGGAGGCTGAAGAATTTTTCTTTTCTCTCGCCTCTTTCTCTGCTTTCTCTTTCTCTTTTTGCGCTTTCTCCTCGGCAATCAGTTCCTTCAGCGTCTTGGGCTTATTCTGCGCAAAAGAATCCACCGCCGTTACCGGCAGCAGTAGCAACAGAACTAATGATATAGATATAATCCGTTTAATCAAAATCAATCTTTTCTTTTGTTTTTGAGCGTAAGCAATCTTTCTTCTTTGAGCGTAGCGGTTTATCAGAGCATCTTCAGCGCCTCTCTGATGACGGCCTCCACTTTCATCTTCGGGTCGTTCTTCAGAATCTTGTCCACCGCTTTGCCGCTTGCAGCCGCAGCAAATCCCAGCATTGTCAGTGCGCTGATGGCTTCTGCGCGCGTGCCGTTCTCTTCTTCAAAGAGCATGTCTGACGGCTGACTGCTGACGTCCGAAAGCTCTAGTTTGATAGCCTTGTCCTTCAGGTCAACGATGATACGCTGCGCGGTTTTCGGTCCCAATCCTTTCACTTTTGCCATCGCCTTGGCGTTGCCGGTAGCAATCAGTGTTCGCAATTCTTCGGCGGTGAAGGCGGACATGATCATGCGTGCCGTGGCAGCGCCCACGCCGCTGACGGTCATCAGCATCTCAAACAGCGCGCGTTCGCCGCGGTCGGTGAATCCGTACAACTCGTGTGTGTCCTCGCGAATAATCTCAGTGGTGTACAGTTTCACAGTCTCACCTTCTGAATTCTGTTGGCTGTCGGTTGATGCCTCTTTTCCCACCAGGGCGGAGTAGGTAGGTAGTGTGATGGCTATACTATATCCCACGCCTGCGGCTTCCAGTACCGCTGCCGTGGGATTCAATTCTGTCAGTTTACCTTTTATATATTCTATCATATGCACGCAAACGAATGCCCGTGTACACACGGGTGCACACAAAAAGTGCGCAAAGATACAGCTTTTAATTCAAATACGCAAATTTTTTTTGCTTTTTTTTGTCAATATGGTCGCAAAGCGACGTTAAAGAGTTAAAATGGTTTGTTGTGCAAACGTTAAAGAGTTAAGATGGTCTCGGATACGAGACGTTGAAGAAAAAGAGAGGATTTTTTTGTGCAAATATTTGCATTTAAAGAAAAAATGTATTACCTTTGCAGCCGTAATTAATGCACTAATATATTTAAATAAAATTATGAATAAAAAATTTGTTCTAGGAGTATTTGGAATACTCATTTGTTTCCCTTTTTCAAAAGTAAACGCACAATTAACCGTTCTCGAAAATGGTAATGTGGGAGTACATCTTGACGAGAACGTAGAGCCCAAGTCATTTTTGTCTGTCGGTGGAGCAGGCATGGGAAATGCTAAAATGTATGTCTATAGTTCCGGACAAGGAGGTTCTAATCAGTATGGTGTCTATTCTTCTGTAAATTGGGGAAACCATGGAACAAAGTGTTCAATTTACGGTTATTGCACAGGGGCTGGTGGCTCATTGATAGGTGTAAAGGGTGAAGCTAGTATTGCAAGTTCGAGTATTCCTATGATAGGTGTGTATGGTATTGCAACCGGATCAACCATAGGAAAAAATTATGGAGTACTTGGCACACTCAAAAGCGGAGAAGAATATGGGGCTGGATTATATGGAACTACAGACGGAACCACAGAGCAACTTTCTGAACGATTCGCGGGATACTTTCGAGGAAGAACACATGTGAATGGACACTTAACATATACAACGTCCAATCAAACATCAGACATTCGTCTTAAAACGAATATAACGGGAATAAAAGCAGGTTCGTTACAAAAAGTAAAATATTTGCATCCTATTCAGTTTCAATGGAAACAAGTAGAAGATGTCATAGTACAAGACACCACCGTAGTTAAAACACCGCACTTCAGTAGCGATATTGATTTGAAACAAAAACATTATGGTTTGATTGCTCAAGAAGTGCAAAAAGTATTTCCGGAATTGGTTCAAGAAGGAGGAGATGGTTACCTCAGTGTAAACTATATCGAACTGATTCCATTACTCATACAGGCAGTTCAAGAACTTTCCGCGAAAGTAGAGAACCAAAATAAGCAAATTAAAGAATTGCAATCTAAAAAGTAAAGCCATGAAAAAGACTCTTATTTCACTGATGTGTGTCGTTATATGCCTATTATGTACATCTTGTCCTAGTCCTCATCACTTTATAGAGTATGACGAATCTAATATATGCGGAAAATTATGCTATATTGTCAACCCGTTTGATCTCAAGGATACAATTGTTTGTATTAACAACGTAATTATACATTGTACTATGCATGACAAAGAATATTGCTCTTCTGTTAGAGAATTGTTATCAATGTATGGTGGTGAAATGTCAGATTGCCAATCGCATCAATCTACCACTCTACATCGCTGGGGTTTTTTAGCAAATAAAGAACAATGCTTTTTCCCTACTTGTAATGGGCAGTTCATTTCCCTAATGAATACAAAAAAAGGTGTAATGGCAGACTCCATCAACCTATCATATAGAAATGTAACGATATATACAAAGCAACGAACAAAGGGAAACAACGATGAGTCTAAACTATACATGGGTGATTTTGTTAGATTTCGTGGCAACGACTATATGAAACCCAAATTCATTACTGATTCCATTACAACTGCAGGAGAAAGAATTGTTTGCTTTGATGGTCATGATGGACCTACTTGGTGGGAACCTATCGAATTACAAAAATAAGGAATTACTGAAATGAAATATAGAAAAATACTACATTGCATCATTTTGGCGCATCTATTATTCATGTGCGTTCCTTTATCTGCGGAATATATATCAGAAGAGGAATACGCAAGACAGGCCTATAAGTTATATAGCTGGGAAAAAGATAATTGCAAAGACTCTCTCTTGCGCCTGCGAATAAGAAGTAATAGTATGTTAAAATCACTCGTGAGTTATTCACAGAGTCACGAATATGCAATTCCAGCAGATGACAATAATAAAACATACATCAAGAAAATCCTCGTTATTGCAAAAGAGAGCGTGTATACTACTATCCCTATGCACATTTTGAGGTATGCGCATGATATTCACAATGTTTTTGGATGTGCAGTGGACATCGTATCGGTAAATGGAGAAACAGCACCGCAAATACGATCTATCATACAAGCATATTCAACAAATCTAAATGGTGTAGTTCTTATCGGTGACATTGCTTTTGCATATTACTATCAGCCAAGAGTAGTAATAGATTCTGTTGTATGGCGTGAAGACAAATTTCCATGTGATTTGTTTTATATGGATCTTAATGGGGAATGGCATTTAAAAGCAGGAAGTACTGATGAATATGACGACCACAAAGGAAACGTCAAGCCAGAGGTTTTTGTTGGACATATTAATACCGCAAATATGGGAAGATCTGAGATGCAAGAACTTAAATGGTTTTTCGATAAGGATCATCAATATTGGACTGGGAAAAAAAAGCTGAATAAACAACGCGCTCTAACTTTTACAGAAACGGATTGGAATACTCCTTCATTCTGGAATAGTGTTGCACCATTATATGGGAACAATTATTATGATGTGGTGAAAGCAGATATGTTTTATAAGAGTGATTACCTTAATTATTTACAAAATAGTAGTTATGAGTTCATTCAATTAGCATGCCACTCCTGGAGTTATGCACATGATTTTGAGGTCGGCGGTTCACACACTATTGTAAAAAACACAGAAATAGCATCACTTAATCGGAAACAATTAGGATACAATCTGTTTTGTTGTCATGCTTGCAACTGGGATATAGAACCCTACGACCAATGTCTCGGCGAAAGTTATTTGTATGGACAAAATAACAATTCTAGTGCATTAGTTGTTGTAGGAAGTACAAAAAGCGGAGGTATGTTGTATGGTTTCTCTAGTTTTTATTCTCCATTAGGGAAAGGAAAATGCGTAGGATATGCCTTGAAGCAATGGTGGTTAGATCATTGTGGGCCGACACATACTGCCGAAGAAAAACGTTGGTTCTATGGAATGACTATTTTAGGTGATCCGCTTGTCAATTTTAATTTTACCAATGAATGCGATGAGAACCTGCTTATAAATTACGGAGAGGAAGAGAAGGATCATATGTACTATGCACAAAACAGAATTGATGTGCATGATTACTATTTGACTCAAGGTCAATTAGTTACATTATCCGCATCTACTACTAAAATAACAGGACCTTTTAAATGTAAAAATTCTTCTTTTAGAATACAAAGTAATGATAAATGCGTTTGCAATACAAGTGGAAGCAGGCGAATCCAGAAAAAAGCATCCGCAGAACCCTCTACTATTATCAGTAACGCTGTTCCCGTAAAACTCACATTATATCCGAACCCTACAAGTGATGTGTTGAATGTACAATATGAAGGAGAATATGTAGAAATAAGGATATATAATATAGAAGGAGAATTGATGCTAAGAAGTAACGCTCCTTCTATAAATGTATCTAACCTGCCTTGTGGTATGTATATAGTTCATGTCATAACCGCGAATGGACAAATTTTGCAAACTAAAGTTATTCACCTTTAAAACTCAATAATTATGAAAACGAAACGATTTTTTGCGCTAATGTTTGTAGCATTGTTGTGCAGTTGTGATAGCTATGAATTGATAGAGAGCGTTAAATATACTTTTTATATTTTTCGTTACACAGATGAAGCAAATAAGGAGTTGATAATTACGGTTCCAGACCCATTTTTTGACCCTAACGGTACAGGTACAATATCTGGTATCCTTAACTTTCCCAAGCGCTATAGAGATGAACCATATTTTTTCTTCGGGAGTGAACGTTGGGAACAGAATCCGGAAAAGTATAGTTTTGATATTTGTGAGTTAGCAACAGAAGAAAAACTATTGGCATTGCACGACCATTATTATACTTATTTTCCGTATACGGGCATCCGGCAAAGTGGTGAAGATGTTGTTCGTGATGGTAAATGGAGCGATTTGTGTAGCACGGACCCTCTCACATTGCCGGTTGTAACGAGTGCCAATTCATTATATTCAGAGATTCGCAAGTTTGAAATTCGAACTTTGGAGAAACTAACGAAAAAGAAACGCGATGAGATGACTATTGATGACATCGAAAAAGCCGTTAACAAGGTAATAGACGAAGGCAAATTGGACAAGTATAGTGTGAAAGTAAATACTTTTTGGGCTTCAAAGAGATAAAATAATTACACTGTGAAAAGCAAAGAGGGCGACCGAGAGGCCGTCCTCTTTTGCTGATTACTGGATCTCCTGTGCGGCGAGGGACCAGAGATAAGACTTCATGGTCTTTTTGCCGTTCGGTTGGTCCTTCTGCGTACGGAAAGCTTGCTGGTCAGCACTGATGTGCGTCAGGTCCTGACGGCGGGCGGTTACCCATTGCGCACGCTGCTTGAAGAGGCTGCGCTTGGTCTGTTCCTCGGCGCTGACGGGCGTCTTGCGGTTGTACTCGCCAACCATGTAGATGCGGGTGCAGTCGGGGTTGGTCGTTTCGGCTACGCGGTGGGTAGCCATTAGGGTGTTGCTGTGATCGCTGTGCGGATCACCTGCTTTCGGTCGTTTCGACAAAAGGCCGGACACATAGTCGATACCTTTTGCCCATTTGATTATTGCCATTTGCGGTCGGCGTCTGCCGACGAGCCTTCAGCCATCAGCTGTCAGCCGTCAGACCCCTACGCCGTGAGGGGGAAAAAGTTAGTAATTGATTGTTTTAGGGCGGGCAATCATATTGCCCTGAAAAAGAAGAAAGGGAAAACCCCTCCCGACCTCCCCTCAAGGGAGGAGACCATGGGGACTACAAGCCGTTTTTCTTTCCGTCATAACTTTCCACCGTTTTGGTGATGATGGTGCACGACGTGTCGCCGCGTTGGTAATACTGCGACTGCGTTGTTACCGTGCGGGTGACGTTGCAGCCCGTCAGGGCCACTGCTCCGGCGATGGCTCCTATCGCCACCACCGCTACTAAAATCTGTTTTTTCTTCATTGCATGTTTGTTTTTTTGAGGCGGGCGATAAAATCGCCCTGGAATAAACATAAAAGCCATGTGGATGATTCCGAATTGCGGTGCAAACCGGAGAGCCTCCGGAGGCGGAAAATCCGAATTGCGGTGCAAAGGTACATTAAAAATGCGAAGGCACCAAGAAAGTGACTTCGCAAATCTGATTCCGCTCAGATTTTCGCTTTAATGCGATAAATCGTACTGCGCATATTCACTCAAATCCATTACTTCTGTGATAAACAGCCAGTCGCGATGATAGAGTTTGTCCCTGTATTGGTGGCCGTAATGGCGGTGTTTGAGCCAGCCGAAGATGAGGATGTTGAGTCCCGGTAAACCGACTTCGGCGGCGATGGCGCGGTTGAGATTGAGCGCCAGTTGGGATTTGGTTATTCGTTGCATTGTGATTTAATTCTAATGTCCGATCCGGTTAAAATATGGTAAATGTCTCGGAAACGTCAGCCAAATGACTGCTTAACCTCTCGCCAGATGATTGCGCGCTGGCGGTGGTCGCCGTTGGCGATGCGGCGTGCGACCTCTTGCGCCATGAGCGTAAATCGTTGCCGTTGTGCTATTTCGGCCGGCTTGGGTTTGGTGCTGCGCTTTTGCCGATTGGCCGAATTGACGAAAGTGCGACCGTCTTTGGTGGTGCGGAAAATCATGTTTCCGACTCGGCCGGAGATACCGAGGATTTCGGGCGGTAAAGTTATTTTTGCCATTGTTGATTTTAGTTTTTAATGTAGATGGTTCGGTGTTCGCTTTCCAAGTACTCGCGGCGCCAACCTTTGGTTTCTAATGTGGTACCGAAACGGGCGTAATAGTCGTTGGCGGAAAGAATTTCTTTCTTTGGAGTCGGTGGGTTAGCGTTCCTTTGGATAGCGAACAAAGGATTATAATCTAAAAATTTTTTTTCTTTCTTTCTAAGTGCTATACGACCGTATATCTCTCGCTGCTTTTCTACGGGGAACGAATCCCATAGCATTTGACATCTGCGTTTGACGGGCAAATAGTTGTCAGCAGGCGACAGTAGAATCCATATGTGCTCGAACGAAGTCATAGAAAGAAAGAAATTCCTTAGCTTTTCTTTTATTAATTCTTTTCTTTGGTTACTTTTTTTCTTATTAGCTTTTCTGTTTCCCTTTCTAGGCGGAAGCCGTGTCTGGTTGGAGCGACGCTCCCCGCTGCTCCTGCCGTTCGAAGTGCCAAGTCAAGGCACTTCTCCATCCCGTTCCGTCGGGAAGACGCTCCGTCTCTTTGGTTCTTTCTCTTTGCCCCCCCCGACCCCCTCGATAAGGGGGAGAAGGGTGGTAATGTCATTAAGGACCGTAAAGACCATAAGGACGGGCAGGGCGGGCAATCATATTGCCCTGAAAAAGAAGAAAGGGAGGTTCTACTTGTTTAGGAATGCCATGACGAAGCCGCGGTCGATACATTTCGGGTGGTCTATGGCAAGATTGTTCGTCACCTCTTTGACCTTTTCTTCCATCTCTTTGATAATTTTCTTGAGGTCCTTTAACTGCTTGATTCTTTTGTCTTTGATGGTCTTTTTTGTCCAATCGGTATTGTCGGGTCGCTGCACGCGGATTTTGTAGTTTTTGTCGCCGCAGATATAGACGACCGTACCCGTAAAATCTTTGGTATTGGGGTCGGAATCGAGCCTGTTTTGCAGTTCAGTAGCAGCGTCCGGTCGTAGTTCGTCCGCTTTGGCCTTGTAGAAGGCTGCAATTTCAGACTGTTCGCAGAACGATTTGAGTTGTTGGTTGGCGTCATCTTTAGCCAAAGTGATGTTTGTTTTTTTAGTTGCCATTGTTTTTGAAAGTTTTGTGCTTGGCTTTGATTGAACGGCCGTTCGTTGTGCGCACAAGTTCAAAACTCTCGCGGTTAATACTATGTCGCAGCGCGACGTTAAATTGTTAAAATGGTTTCGCTTCGCTCAACGTTAAATAGTTAAGCCTCTCGACGAAATTCGACGACAAAAGTACTGCTGATTTTTTTCACGAAACCCGCATATTTGCGGCAGTTATATAGAAAGATTTTTTACCGCGCGAGAGATTGTGTCTGACGATTTTTCAAATATCTCAGCGGTTTGCCGGGTACAACCGCGTTTATAGAGTGTTCGAACGTGTCGGTAAACAGCGCCTATGACAATATTGGTAATGTGTTTGAGGTCTAAGTCAACCGGCAGTTTGTTTGGGTTAGTGCCCACGTTTGTTTGCAGCCATAGTTCCAACCAGGCCGCCAAATCTTGATAGAATTTATGTGTCATTTTGTACCTTAATTTTTGGTTCGAATCAAGATACATCAGACTTGCGTGTTCTAAAATAGCAATTATTACGAAAAAGGTATCAAATTTTAATATTTTTCCTCACTTCTTCTCTTTTTTCTTGCGTATATGCGAAAAAAGCAGTAATTT
>JAEEGL013049999.1_pt1 | contig 15132 bp, 5 predicted proteins | sample 9134231 | NCBI WGS metagenome assembly JAEEGL01 (sample SAMN16246548, study PRJNA631951) | gut metagenome | biome: gut microbiome; feature: rumen; material: fiber-attached | host: Bos | place: Iran: Karaj | collected 2018-10 | reverse complement strand
TTCTCGCATCCCCAGGCAGCCAGCGGAAGGAGAAGCATCAACAGGATTCTCTTCATGTGTTTAATGGGTATTAATCAAAATAGGGTAGGCGATGGAGACGCAATCACTCCTCCTCTTCGGGGCGGAAGCGAATCACGTCGATAAGGCGCACGCCGTCCAGCCAAACGGCAATGCAGCCCACCACGCCTTCGCTGTCTCCCCAGTCCTCGATAGGCTGGAGGGTGATATCGTTCACTATCTCAAAATATTCGGGCTCAAAACGGAGGCTCTCGTCCAGCCCGTTCACCTCGTGGAACGAACTGAGGGTGTCCATCACCCACAACTTCACACTCTCCACGTCCTCAAACTCCGACATCTCCACAGCCTGCACCAGCGTGGCGTAGATGTTGGGAGCCACCTCGCGGGCCTCTTTCGAGAGGCGCATATTGCGGCTGCTCAATGCCAGCCCGTCGTCGGCGCGCACAATGGGGCAGGGCACCAACTCGATGGGGTATTGTATTTGCTCCAGCAGATTGCGGATGATGGCCACCTGTTGGAAATCCTTCTCGCCGAAATAGGCGCGTGTAGGCTGTGCCAAGTCGAACAGGCGGCGCACCACCACGGCTACACCGCTGAAGTGGCCGGGACGGCGCGGTCCCTCCATCACCTCTTCCAGCGGTCCGAAATGGTACACAGTGTTGACGGGTTCGGGATACATCTCCTCCACCGTCGGCACAAAGGCGATGTCTGCCCCCGCCTCTGCCAGCAGTTTGCAGTCCTGCTCCACTGTGCGGGGATATTTGGCCAAGTCTTCCTTGTTGTTGAACTGTATGGGGTTGACAAACACACTCACCACCACCACATCGTTTTCGGCTCTTGCGCGGCGCACCAGCGACAGGTGTCCCTCGTGCAGGGCTCCCATTGTGGGCACCAAACCTATGCTTTTTTTTTCTTTCTTTGCTTGTTCGATGGCTGCTGTCAGGGCGGCCACAGTTGTTACAGTGTTCATTTTATATTAAGGATTATGAATTAAGAAATTAGGCTCTTCGAAATGGATTCTTACATGGCTCACTCTTCGTCCTTCACCTCCTCGTATGGGGTAAAACCATCCTCGTCGGTGTCCACATGGTAGTCGGGTGTTGCGGTGTCTGTAGGTTGGTATTTCGGCCTCCGCATCAACCTGTTGGGTATTTCCAACAGATAGTTGATGATGATGAGCAACAGGCTGAACACCAAAGCGTTCAGAAACCCGTCCACATGGAAATTGCTAATCAATACCGATGCCAGCATAATAATCGCCGCATTGATGATAAGGAGAAAAAATCCCATGCTCACAATGGTGAACGGGAGTGTAAGGACAATCAAAATGGGGCGGAGGAAAGTGTTCAGCAGGGCAATCACCAGTGCTGTCAGCAAAGCAGTCCACACCGAATTGATGTGTACCCCGGGCAACAGATAGGCTGCCAACACTGTGGCCAGCGTCATCACCACCAGCTGAGCAACAAATCCCCACGGCCCTGAATACAAATCTTTTCTGTCAGATAACACTATTTTCATTGTCGTAATGTTTTGTATTCAACATGCAAACTTAAAACAAGTCCTCCAGCATGGCGTCCCCCTCGGGCGTGCCCTTGCCACGGCGTATCAGCTCCACGGCGCCGCCGGCGCAATTCACCACCGTCGACGGCATGTCCTCGCCCAGTCCTCCGTCCACCACCATGTCCACACGGTGGCCCCAAGTCTCGTTAATCAACTCGGGGTCGGTAAGATACTCCGATTCAATCTCCTCGTCCACTCTTCTCACCGAAGTGCCAATTAGCGGAATGCCCACAGCCTCAACCACTGCCTGCAGGATGTTGTTTCCAGGCACCCTCACGCCGATAGTCTTGTTGGGGTTGAGATAATTGCGCGGCACATTGGTGTTGGCGTCCATAATAAAAGTGTACGGCCCGGGCAGGCAGCCCTTCAGCAGGCTGAACAAATCCTTGTCCATCGGCCTCACATATTCCGATGCCATGCTTAGCGAGCTGCAAAGCATTGAGTACTTGGCTTTCTTAAGCGAAAAACCCTTCAACTGCGCGATGGTCTCCACCGAGCGTTTAAACTCCATGCTGCATGTAAAGGCATACAGCGTATCTGTCGGCATCACCACAATGCCTCCCTCGCGCAGCAGGTCGGCAACACGCCGCACCTCGCGTTGATTTGGATTGTCGGTATATATTTTCGTTATCATATTGGCCTGCAAATTTACAAATTTTTTCGCACATACAAACAATAATCCGTCGTTTTTTGCGTATTAGTATGACTATGAAGAAAAATATTGCACCCCTTTTCCTTTTCACAATGCTGGCTGGATGCAACATGCTCCATTCTCAGAATGTGAATTTTAGCATGTACTTCAGCGATTCCACCCTGCGTCTCGATTACCACCGCATAGGCAACCGCCAAGCCGACACTGTCCAGGTGCTCAACTGCGAGCAAATACCCCTCTGGGCGGGCTCCCTCACCCAGCTTTTAGACCCTTTCGACAACGGTGACTACCGTGTCGTCGTGCTCGACCCCGCTTCGGGCAGGCAACTCTACAGCCGTGGCTACAACTCTCTTTTCCGCGAATATCGCGACACCCCGCAAGGCAAGGACAGCATAGCCAGTTTCGAGGAAGTGGTGCGCCTGCCTTGGCCCAAGCGTACGGTCGACATCTGCTTTCAGCGCCGTGGCTCCGACCAAAAGATGCATACCCAGTGTACCTACCGCTTCGACCCCGACTCCGTCATGACTCAACTCCGTCGCCGCTCTGTGGTTCGTACCTATCCCGATCCGATTGAACTTCAAAACAATGGCAACTCACACAAGAAAATCGATGTCGTCATAGTGCCCGAAGGCTATGGCCCGGCCGACAGCCTCAAGATGATTCGCGACATGCACTCGTTCTGCGACTACCTGCTGGGGCAAGAACCCTTCCGTTCGCGGCGCAGCGATTTCAACGTCTGGGGTGTCCCCCTCATGGGGAAGGCCTCCGGCATCACCGACCCTGGCAAGGGCATACAAGTCAACAGCCTTGTCGGCTCCTCCTACAACACTTTCGGTGCCGACCGATACTTGATGACCATGCGTCTCTTCCAACTCCACGACGTCATCAACTGGACCCCCTGCGACCATATCATCATCATGGCCAACAGCACCACCTACGGCGGCGGCGCCATCTACAATTTCTATGCCATGAGTTCACTCAACGAGATGGCCTACGTGGTCCTCCCTCACGAGTTGGGACACTCCATCGGCGGCCTTGCCGACGAATATGTCGATGAAAACCTCAGCTACGGCGACATGCACACCCTGGAACAAGAGCCCGTAGAACCCAACATCACCACCCTTGTCAATTTCGCCTCCAAATGGCAGTCCATGCTCCCCAAAGGCACCCCAGTGCCCAGTCCCTTAGACCTCTCTGTCCGCCGCAACGAGAATGGGCCGTTGGGCGTTTACGAAGGGGCTGGCTACCACGCCAAAGGCATCTACCGCCCCGCAATGCACTGTATGATGCGTGACTACGCCCCCTTCTGCCCAGTGTGTTCACGCCGTTTGAACGAGGTGTTCGACCTCTACGTCAAGTAGGCCGTTTCCCTTTTCCGTCTGCTGCCGCATCCCCGTCGCGCTGCACCCTTTTTGTTCATCCCTCCTTTCACCGCTATAAATCTGATATTTATCTATCACATATATATCACTTATATATCATATATATATCACATATATATTCATCGGATATATATGTGATATATATGTGAAGGAAATCGGCGGGAAAAGTAATATAGAAAGAAGGAGGAAACTAAGAACTAAAAGTGTCGATATTTTTAGTTTTTAGTTTCCTCCTTCTAACTTATTGAGTGAATCATTGTTTCACCACGCGGCGGACTTCGATGCGTTCGGGCAAGGTGACACGGAGGGTGTAGATGCCTGCGGCCAACCGACTGAGGTCGAGAGTGGTCTGGCTCTCAAAGACGGCCACGTTGCGGCCAGTGTAGTCAAACACATCCACGCGCACTACTTCCTCGTCGGCCTCCACGGTTATGATACCCGTGGTGGGGTTGGGATAGAGGGCGAGGCGGTGACGGTTGTCGGTGTAAGAGTCATCGTCAAAGGTATTCTTAGCCCCAGCCACGCTGAGTGTGAGGTCGTCGATGTAGTTGCAGCTGAAGTCTCCTTTGTTGCCGGGAGCGAGAATGTTGCGGAAGGCGATGTGATGCCCTGTGCCAATGTATGTTTCGAAATTGACAGTGCGGAGAACAGAGGAAGAGGTGGAAGTGTTGTTGAAGGTGGCAACGGGCACGAAAGTAGTGCAGTCGTTGATGTCAGATACCACACCCACTTGCAGCTGATATTTGGACTGTGTTTGCTTGAGGTAGAATTGGAGTTGCAGCGTACTTACGTCGCCCTCATATGCGGGCATGGCATAGACACCGCGTTTGTTGAGGAGGAGTGCATAGTTGCCGCTGTGGGCGTTCGAAGAGTTGTAGTAGACCATGGGTTTGTATTCATCGGTCATGACCACGTCTTGGTGGACAAGCGTCCAGCAGTTGGGTGCTACGCCAGTTTTTGCTATGGTGGAGGCGGTGTAGCTGTCGAAGTTGTCAGTATAAGGCAGGTTGGAGAGACTGAGAGTACAGGAGCTGTCTCGGAGGGCAAGTGTGAGGTCGTCAATGTAGTTGCAACTGAAATCGCCGGTGTTACCATGAGCGAGAATGTTGCGGAAAGCAATGTAATGTCCGTCACCGGTGTAGGAGGCGAAGTCGACAGTGTGGAGTACAGAGGCGGTTGTGGAAGTGTTGTTGAAAGTGGCAACGGGCACGAAAGTGGTGTAGTCGTTGAGGTCAGACATCACGCCTACTTGCAGTTGATATTTGGACTGGGTCTGCTTGAGGTAAAATTGGAGTTGAAGCGAACTTATATCGCCCTCATAAGCGGGCATGGCATAGATGCCGCGTTTGTTGAGGAGGAGTGCGTAGCTGCCGCTGTGGGCGTTTGAAGAGTTGTAGTAAACCATGGGTTTGTACTCGTCGGTCATGGCCACGTCTTGATGCACCAGGGTCCAGCAGTCGGGTTCCACACCAGTCTTGGCGGTGGTGGAGGCGGTGTAGTGGTCGAAATTATCGGTGTAGGGCAGGTCGGAGACTTGGATGCCGCAGTCGTTTTGAATGGTGAGGTGCAGGGTGTCGGTGCTGGGGCAGCCGTTACTGTCGGTGTAGTCGAAGGTGTAGGTGCCTGTGGCGTCGTAGGTCTGGTTGTGCCAGGTATACGGGGTTGTAGTATTGACGGTGATGCTGGTGAAGGTGCCTGTGTTATGAATGATGTTCACAGTGTAAGTGCTGTCGGCATAGCAGCTGTGGTCATCGCGCGAGAAGGAACGTACCTTGATGTTGTAGACCCCTGAGTTGTCGAATTGGTATGAGGTGCTGGCGCCTGTGGCGGTATCGACACGGCCGTTGTGGTAGAACCACCATTGCGTGGCGGCGGTGTCGCAGCCGTCAGTCTCATGGGGAACGTAGCTGCGGTTGGTGAGGGTGATATTGCCGCCGCATGACTGGATGGAGTCGATAGCCATGACGGGTTTGGTGTTGATGACACGGGCGTAGTGCGTTGTAACAATGGGTTTGTCGGGGTCGAGTGCGGAGGTGATGTCGCAGCGGAAGACCATGTTGTTGGTGAGTTGTCCGGCATTCTCGCCATCGGTAATCATGAAGTCATCGAGGGTGCAAGTGTAGGTGTTGTTGGTGTTAGAGTCGGGGGTAAGTTGGGTGAAGGCGACGGTGTCAGGAATGAAGTATGGATTGCTGATGAATTGTCCGTCGGCATTGCACTTGTACCATACATAGTTGGTCAAGCCTGCGGGGGCAGAGAGGGTGGCGACTTCTTGGGTATTCCCCGAGTGACAGCCGTCAATAGAGATTTCCATTGGTTGGCAATCGCCTGCGATGTAGCAGTATCCGTAGTGACCGCTAGCAGAACAGTCGCTCATATAAAATTCAATGCGGACTTGTTCGTAGAGATATTTGCTGAGGTCGATGTTTATTTTGTCCCAATCGTGATAATATACATATCCATATCCATGGCCGTCGCGATGCCAACCGTCAATACCATCGCTGATGTTGTAGCTGGACACGGTATAGAACAGGGTGTCGCTAATTTGCTGCCATTGATTTGAAGCATTGCGACGGGTTACGCGGACAACAAAGGAGGGGTCTCCTTCAATTCCGTGACCGGGAGACTGAACCACAAGGGCGTAATAGATAAACAGCAGGGCGTTGAGAGGTTTGACCTCAATGGTATAGTACAATGCTTCGGCTTCAGCATTATATCCGCAGTTGCCCAAGCGGATGGACTTGGTGATGGTGGGGTCAAAGGCGGTGGGGCAGTAGGACAGGTTGTAGTTCACCAGAGGGTCTTTGCCTGCCTGTAAGACAGTGCCGGGGCCGTCAGTGTTAGACATGATACGGAAACGTTTGGTGGGGTCAAGTGTGTTGCCGCAATAGCTTGTTCCTCCGTTACCCGTGGTGTTGGCCAGCTGGTTGGCCGGTATGATGCCACTAAACATTGATACACCAGTAGCTCCTGTTAATGCATTGGGAGCTTGTCTTTGCTTTTGGCCCGTTTGACCGGAATAATAGCCCACATAGGCTCCGGAAGTAGCTCCGGAAGTGAAACTCATAGGATTCTTCAACCCAGGGCAGTAATGATTTTGAGAGCCAATAACATAGAATACGGCAGTCAAAGTAATATTGGAAGATACAGTGAAGTTGTAAACATCCTGATTTGAGACTATATTACTACCGTCAGTCCAATAAAGGAAGTTGTATCCATCGGCAGCTGTGGCTGTCATGGTGCATGTATATCCTGCGGGATAGATGCCACCTCCTGTTACCATTCCTCCATTGGCAGGATAGACTTCGGTGGTGACGGTGTAGTTGACGCTCAAGGTTAGGTCGTCAATGTAGTTGCAGCTGAAGTCACCGTTGTAGCCGGGGGCAAGGATGTTGCGGAAGGCAATATAATGACCGTCGCCTGTGTAGGAGGAGAAGTCAACCTCGACATATTCCACATCGGTGCTGCTGTTGTCGATAGTGGTGACAGGCACGAATGTATTTGGGTCTTCCAGATTGTCTATCACACCTACCTGCAGGCGGTATTTGGTTTGTTGCTGCCTGAGGTAAAAACTCAGTTTAATGTCGCTGATATTGGTGTCGATAATGGGCATAGCATAGATGCCACGTTTGTTGAGGAGGAGGCTGTAATCGCCGCTATGGGCATTGTCGGAGTTATAGTAAATCATAGGTTTATACTCGTCGGACATGGTCACGTCTTGATGCACCAGAGTCCAGCAGTTTGGCTCTACGCCAGTCTTGGCAGTGGTGGAGGAGGTGGAGGAGTCGAAATCGTCGGTATAGGGCAGGTCGGCAATGCGAATGTTGCAGATAGTGAGGTACAATGTGTCGATGATGGGGCAATAATAAACAGCATCAGCAGGTATATCATTAACTTGATAAATGCTATCCTCATAATATACATAGCCTAAGAAGGTGTAAATACCGCTTTCGGTGTAGGATTGGTTGTGCCAGGTGTAGGAGTCTGTGGCGGTGATGGTGTCGGAAATGCCTTTCGGGCAGTTGTAGATGGTGAGGAACAAGGTATCTGTAACAGGGCAACCATATTCATTTTCATGTCCAAAAGTATAAACCCCACTTTCAGTGTAGGTGGTGTCGTGCCATGTGAAATGTTTTTCACTTACAATAGTTTCACTTGTGTCACTGCCACCGAAGAATAGGTTCAAGATAACCATGCTGTCGCAGCCGTCGGGGGTTTGGGTGTGGTAGTAGTAGCTTCCGTTCTCGGTGTAAGTCATGCCGTTCACGGGCCAAGTGTATTCCGTTTCGCCGCAGACGGTAACAATAATAGTGTCTTTCCAGTCGTAGTAGTTGCCGAGGGAGGTGAATTTGATAATGCGGTTGTCATCGGGATTGGGACGGTTACTATTGACAACTTCGCCAAGGTAAAGGTCGTAGGTGTTGCCGTTCTGTTTCCAAAGGGGGGCGCGGACTTCGGAGTTGCCGGGTAGGTCGGAGATGATTTCGGTGAACGATTCTATCCCATCGATGCGGTAGAGGGCTTTGTTGTCGGGGTTGGAACGGGAGTAGGCAGTGAAATAGCATTTGTTGTCAGGACCGATGCCACCCCATTCTCCGACACCTCTGAATATGCTGCCGGACATGGGGGTGAATGTGTTTTCTGAGTAAGTGTATCGATAAATAGTGGAGGTCTCCTCATTATCGTTCCAAGTATCAAAATAGAGATACTCCCCGTCTTCGGATAGGCCAAGAATAAAGGCACGATTGAAATTGCCGAAACTGGAATAGTTGCCATCGTGGTCAATCACCCTGAGACCACCGCCCCAGCTGGCAGCGGCATAGAGGCGGAAATGGTCGGGGTTGCCGTCGTCGAACAGGGCAAGGGTGTTGGATTGGATGTCCAAATTGGTCCAAACGTACTGGCTTCCGCCATACGGAATCTTGGTGATGTTCAAGGATCCGTTTCCCTGATTGACATAGAGAGACTGTTCCTTGTCAATAACCATGCCTGATGCGAATACTAGATCTGTCCCGACAATGCGGATGTTTCCGGCGGTGTCGATACGGGTGATGGTGTATTGTAGGCTGTCGTATGCCCCGTTGTATCCATGGTTCACCACATACATGTTACCTAAGGTGTCGAAAAGCATGTCATGCGGGACATTCAGCCCTTGGACGAAGACAGAGGCATCGCTGTATTGAGCGGTGCCGGAGAGGGTGGGGCAGACGGTGAGATGCAGGGTGTCGGTGATGGGACAGCCGTAGCGGTCTACATAGTCGTAGGTGTAGAGTCCGCTTGCAGAATAGGAGGTGTCGTGCCAGGTGTAGCTGCCCAAAACTTGAGTGTCATAGTAGGTGCCTGTGGGGCAGGTGTAGAGGGTCAGGTCGTCGATGTAGTTGATGCTATAGTCACCGTTGTTGCCAGCGGGGAGAATGTTGCGGAAGGCGATGTAGTGGCCGTTGCCGGTGTAAGAGGAGAAGTCAACACGCACAAATTCGATATCGGTACTGCTGTTGTTGATGGTGGTGACAGGCACATAGGTGGAGAAATCCCATAGGTCGCTCATCACACCCACCTGCAGTCGGTATTTGGTCTGTTGCTGCTTGAGGTAGAAACTGAGTTTCACATCGCTGATATTTGCATCGAGGTAGGGCATGGCAAAGATGCCGCGTTTGTTGAGGATAAGGCTGTAGTCACCGCTGTGAGAGTTCTCAGTGTTGTAGTAAATCATAGGCTTGTACTCATCAGCAATGGCCACATCCTGACGGGCAAGTGTCCAACAGGGAGGTCTGACACCTGTTTTGGCAGTGGTGGAGGTGGTGTAATGGTCGAAGTTATCGAAATAGGGCAGGCTTTGGATGGTGCAGCCGTCGTGAATGGAGAGGTGCAGGTGGTAGACGGTGTCGCAGCCGTAGATGTAGTCGCCGCTTTCGGAGTAAATGTTTCCATGCCATACGATGCTTCCCAAGGCGATGATGGTGTCGAACACATAGAGTATATTGGTGTCGGTATAGTCGCCATAGAGCGAGAGAACTTCCTCGGTGGAGAGGGCACGGTTGTAAAGGGCTATATCGTCAATTTTGCCATAAAAGGGGTTATAATAGGGATAACAAGATTTTATGTCACGAGTCGCGCCGAAATAAATATCGCCGTCGTGAGTAGGGAGTTGTAACGATGTGGTGTCAGCCACCAAGGAGCCATTGCGGTAAATGCTCCTACGATTGCTGTCCGCAACAATTACATAGTGTATCCATTTGGGCACGGTGTAGCAGTTGATTGCAGGATTAAGAGAACCATATTGTATTTTTTGTACTTCGGCATTAGCGGAATCCCTTTTTGAAAGATAAATGCTGAGGCCGCTACCACCTTCCCCAGATGATCCGACATCGATTTGGCCATCAATTATAGCACTATACATATTAATCCTATTCCCGTCACCCCCATAGGTGGTTATTGCGGTATCAGATAAACTTTGTTGAACCCAGAAAGAGACTGTTACACAGGAGTCGAATAATGGATTGGCGAGAGGTACTTGAATGAAATTATCATTAAACAGGTAGGCACTGTTGTCGTTGCCAAATCGGTCTTGAGTGGGTTGGGGTTGATATTCAACCTCTTCATACATTAAGCCGTGGTGGTTATTGCCGCTGTAGTCGTCGGCGTTGTTCTCAAATGGGTAATAGGCAATTAATCCGTTGGTAGGGACATTGTCAGGTACATCAGTTTGGTGGGCTATCAAATAAAACGCAGTATACTCTATATCGCTATTGGCTTCTTCTTGTAGTGTATTTGACAGTCTAAAATTGCAACCGGCATGGGGGTGCCTGTCATAATCAAAGAATACATAACCTTCATTGGGTATGGCCGTCAGGGTGTATGTGCTGCCCTCTATGTATGTACCTGTTCCGTATACAGTGCCGGCACCTTCTGGATAGACGGTGGCATTGATGGTGTAAGTGCGTGCGAAATTGGCAGTAAGGGTTGTATCGGACGATACGGTGAAGATGTATTCCGTTTGAGTGGAGACAACCTGATTACCGCAAGTCCAGTTGAGGAAGGCAAAACCTGAGTCAGCAATAGCAGATAGAGAACAAGTGCTGCCTTTGAAGTAGGTGCCGGCACCCGTCACAAATCCGCCATCAGAGGTGTTGGCCGTCACGGTGTATGATGGCAAATATAGGGTGAGGTCGTCAATGTAGTTGCAACTGTAGTCGCCGTTGTATCCAGGGGCGAGGATGTTGTGGAAGGCGATATAATGGCCATCGCCGGTGTAAGAGGAAAAGTCAACCTCGACAAATTCCACATTGGTGCTACTGTTGTCTATGGTGGTGAAAGGTTCAAAGGTATTTGGGTCGTTTAAGTCGCTCATTACACCTACTTGAAGCTGGTATTTAGTCTGCTGCTGTTTTAGGTAGAAACTTAGTTTTAAGTTATTGATGTTGGTGTCGATGTAGGGCATGGCATAGATGCCGCGTTTGTTGAGAAGGAGACTATAGTCACCACTATGGGCGTTGTCGGGGTTGTAGTAGAGCATGGGCTTGTACTCGTCGGTCATGGCCACGTCTTGATGTACCAATGTCCAACAGGGAGGTTCTACACCTGTCTTGGCGGTAGTGGAGACAGTATAGTTGTCGAAGTTGTCGAAATAGGGCAGACGGTTTGCATGAAGACCACAGGATCGTACTGATAGGGTGATGTCATCGACGCAAGCATACCAATAGGCAGAGGTTCGGTCGGCTCTTAAGGCTACGAAGGTACCGTTGCCAGAGTATGACTCTAACGAGGTGATGTATTCGCCCCATGCGGTACTGTTGTCCACATGGATGGTGTCTACGGCAACAAAGGTGTTGATATCGTTGGGGTCGGACATCACACCCACTGTGAATACGGGATAGTATGAAGTACTTGTACTTCGAGCCCAGAAGGAGAGTTGAAGGGTACGTAGAGGATATTGGTATATGTCTACAGCAGGTAATACAACAACTTGGTAGTCGCCGTATGTGTTAAGGGTAGTTGAGTTGTACCAATATAGACCTTGTACGCCATTGGGGGTGTGGTTGTAATTGCTACTACTATTCACATAAGGGTATCCGAAGTAACTAGTACCATTGTTCAGACGATGCCAGCAGTTGGCAAAGTTGGGGTTTGAAGAGCTACCGGTGCTGACACCTTCCCATGATTCAAATGACATGGAGTAGGGAAGGGAATCAAGGAAATTACAGTTGGTACGAAAACTGATAAATTGAGGTCTGACATATCCAGGACAGATGGGAGTAATCCAAACGTAATAATGCGTGTTGGGTTGGAGTCCAGTAAGGGTGGCATTAGTATCGGTTACCGTCATGGTCACAGCGAGGTCGGATGGTGTACCGTCCGACAGGTACGTAATTTCCCAGTTGGTTGCAGAGCCTGTTTCGTGCCAAGACAGTTCAGCTGAGTTGGTGGTAATGCTGTGGGCAGCGATATTCTCTACATGAGGGCAATCGGGAATCATTTCGAGTGTAATGTCGTCAACATAAGCGTACCAAGAAGAGGTGGGTCTGTCAGCACGCAGTGCAACGTAGTTGCCACTGCCATTGTATGAAGCTAAAGAGGTGGTGTATTCATTCCATGCTGTGCTGTTTCCTATATTGACAGTATCAACGAGTACAAAAGTATTGATGTCGTTGGGGTCTGTCATTACGCCTACGGTGAATGTTGGATAATATGATGCGCTGGAGGCTCTTGCCCAGAAAGAGAGTTGCAAAGTGGTGGTGGGGTAGATGTTTGTATCCACACCGGGCAGCACGACAATTTGGTAGTCGCCATAGGTGACTTGAGTGGTAGTGTTGTACCAATATAGTCCTTGTACGCCATTAGGGGTGTGGTTATAAGTGCTATTGGAAGCCACATCCGGGTATCCGAAATAATCGGTGCCGTTATTCAGATGGAACCAGCAGTTGACAAAATCGTTACTGGTAGTGCTGCCTGTGTTGACACCCTCCGAAGCTTCGAAACCCATGGTGTAGGGCACGCTGTCGAGGAGGTAGCAACGGGTGCGGATGGAACCGGAAAGGTTCAGGCTGGTGGACGAAGCACACTCAGTGGCTACGGAATACTCGTACTGGGTATTGGGTGTGAGGTTGGCAAAGGTGTAGAAGTGGTCGGTAATGCCCGTGACAGTGTCATCGTTTAAAATAACCCTGTAGCTGTAGTCATCGCTGCCGGTCCAGCTTATGGTCACCTCATCGAGGGTGCTTGTGGCAGTGACGTTTTGGGGCGGGTTACACCACTCGTTGGTCACGAAAATGTCGTCGATGGCAAGGTAGCATATTGAGGAGGGACGCGGCCATTTGATGGCAATATAGTTGCCATATCCCGTGAAGTTGGCAAGCGGAATGGAAAAAAGCTGCCATGTTGTCGTGATGTCCGTGGATGAAAAAGTGTGTACGGGAGTGAAGGTGCTGGCATCCGTCGGGTCGGTCATCACACCCACGATGGGTTGGGGATGGTAACTGGTCGACGTGGTCTTGGCATAGAACGACAACGTCAGGTCGCTGATGTTATTCACCGAGGTATCAATACCCGGTAACACAGCGATCTCGTTGTCGGCATAAGTGGTGGTGGTGGTGTGGTACCAGTACATACCCTTGGTGCCGTTGTGCACATAATTGGATGTTGTGGTGATGTAAGGATAGTAGTTGTAAGTGCCGGAGGCATCGTTGATGCGTGTCCAGCAATACGGGAACGCATCGGCATAGGAAGAGGCACTGTAGTATGGGTCGTTCTCAAAGCCGTTTTCGTAAGGCAGTGTGGTGATGAAATTACATGCAGTGCGCAAAGTTTTAGTTTTAAACAAACTGGTGTCGCCGGGGCCGCAGATGCCAGCCACGCGGACGGTATAGAGTGTGTTGGATGAAAGACCTGTGAAGGAAACAGAATTAAAGGTCTCCACATTGTCGGAGACGATGGTGCTGTCCTGAAGCAGTTGCACATGCCAACTGGTGGCAGAGGAGAGATCGGTCCATGAAAAATCGAAACTGTTGGGGGAGATATTCGAGGCTGTGGTCATAGCGGGTTTGGGACAGCTGATAAAGGGTCGGGTAAAGGAATAGTAGGTGTTGGGGGCAGGCCATGTGCCGGATGCCCACGTGGTGGTGGAACCTGTAGAGAAATGAGTGGCAATGTTGTCGGAGTCGATTATCCAGCCGTCACCAGAGTTGACGCAAAGACCTTTCTGGTTGGCAAGAGCAGGAGCAGTGGTGGGAGCAGTGGGAGCCATTACGACTTGGATGTTTCCATTTGGGTACAGATGCACCTGCCATTTGTACTTCTGTGCACGGGTAGCGCTGGAGAATGTACCTAGACAGAATTCAACACACAAAAAGCTGTTGTTGTTGGCATCGATAGTATTCTCGGCATAGACATAGTGAATTGTGTCGAGAAAATAGCCGTCGCATCCCAGGAAATTAATCTTGGGGTTGTTGGAGTTGGCATTGGTGTTGAATGGCGTAGAGTAGGAACTTGTGCTGGTAATTATGGAACCCAGTCTGAGATTACCATCGGAATTGACGGAGAATTGGGTATATGTATCCTCGGCAAAAGGGAAATTGAACCCAATGCTTTGCAGCGAAGAAGCACGGCCGTCGGCGTTACCTGTCCCTAACAGGTTGGTGCTGTCGGTAATGATAATCCATTTGGAGGCATCCACCCCAGTGGAGTAGGTGTAATCCTCCAAAGTTTGTGCGCCGGTTGCCCACGGCACGAGAGTCATTACAGCGACAAGTAATAATTGTATTTTTTTTACCATAATGAAGAAATATTAGGTTGATAACTAATGGGTTCGTTTATTGGAAAACAGTTGCATTCCCCTTGCTTCGGCATAGAACATTCGTCACCGTTTTTGCTCTATTCCTGCTGCTTTTAAGAAACCTTCAATCTGTTTTGAGCCATAAAATGAGTGGAACCCGTTCACCCATTCCATATATGATTTCGAGGTTGCAAAGTTACAACTTTTTTTTTATCTGACAAGAGAATAATTGACGTTTTTTTTCGGGAATGTAATAAGTGTCAGATAATATATGTTTTATATTGTGTAATTTGTACTTTGAAATGTACTGTCGGCAGGTATGGGACAGGAAATGTATGAGGGACATCGGCTTTTTGGGTGGGGAGGTGGGTGCTTTTGCTGTTCATGATGCAGTGCGACAGGGGCTTTGTGTGCGGTGGGAAGAAATTTTTGAGCGGATTAATAATAAACCCCTTGCATTTTCGTTATTAAACAACATGTCGAAACGTGTATTATATACATCTGTAATGGCCTTGGCAATTCTTGCCTTGGCGGTGGTGTCGTGCCAGAAAGAGGAAGTGCTGTCTCCGGAGATGGCTGCGCTTGAATTTTCGTGCGACACGATGGCTTTCGACACCGTTTTTACGCAGATGGGAACCACCACACGCCAGTTCAAGGTCTATAACCGCGGGAGTGAGGGGGTGCGTTTGAGCGAGGTGACCCTTGCCGGGGGCTACGCTTCGCGTTTCCGTCTTAATGTGGATGGCGAT
>JAEEGL012506231.1_pt1 | contig 15132 bp, 6 predicted proteins | sample 9134231 | NCBI WGS metagenome assembly JAEEGL01 (sample SAMN16246548, study PRJNA631951) | gut metagenome | biome: gut microbiome; feature: rumen; material: fiber-attached | host: Bos | place: Iran: Karaj | collected 2018-10 | reverse complement strand
TTTGTTCAAATAGAATCCCTCCATATATAAAATTAATAGATTTATATATAATATGATAGACAAAAAAATACATCATTCGAAAATCCGTTTTTTATCATATTATCATTAACATAACTTAAGAAAAGGAGGTAAAACTGTGAATACAGAAGAATTCATCAACCGGGCGCAGGCTATACACGGGAATAAATATGACTACAGCAAAGTTGTATATAAAAATTCGAAAGAATCTGTAACGATAATCTGTCCTGAGCACGGAGAATTCTTACAGAGTCCCGCCAAACATCTTCAGGGACAAGGATGTATAAAATGTTACTATGAATCAATACGCCGTGAAAAATCAAAAGCATTTTTTGAAAAGGCAAAAATAATTCATAACAATAAATATGATTACAGTAAAGTTGTGTATAACAAAAACAACGAAAAAGTAACTATAATCTGTCCTGAACACGGAGAATTTGAACAGACGCCGAATTCTCATTTAAAGGGCAAGGGCTGCCCGTATTGTGCGGGAAATATGAAACTGACAGTTGAGGAATTTATATCACGCGCAAACTATATTCATAATAACAAATATGATTACAGGCGCGTAAGATATAAAAATGTCCACACACCTGTTATTATTAAATGCCCATATCACGGATATTTCAAACAGGAGCCCATCTCACATTTAAGAGGATGCGGATGTCCCGTCTGCAGAGACTCTAAATACGAAAAAGAAATCCGGAGAAAACTGGATGAAGCCGGACTTCAGTATGAAGAACAAGCGTCGCCTGTATGGCTTGGTAAAAAGACGATTGACTTTATAGTCAATGGTAAAATTGCCGTGGAAGTTCAAGGCACGCAGCATCTTCGCCCTGTGGAATATATGGGAGGAGAAGACGGGTTCGTTGCACAGGTCAAAGCTGATTACGAAAAAGCCAAACTATGCGATGAAAACGGCTTACCTGTTGTTTATTTTACAAAGGAAGAAGTTCCGGATGCTCTCTGGAATAAAGAAAGCGACTGGTTTGATGACGAAGATAAACTGGTTGACTACCTAAAAAAAGAAACAGCATAAATTTAACACCCCCGGTTTCGGGGGTGTCTTTTTTTATCTTTCTGATTAAAAATTATAATAATTTATAGCATCATTTGCTAAATCTCTGAATTTTGACATATACTTAGGATTCACATATATTCCGTCAAAAGATTGGTTATGCGAATAATAATAATTGCTTAACGCTTCGGTTATTCCTTGCATATCAAGTATATTTTCATTTGCTAAAGCATCTTCTAATGTTCTGTTAAAATTCGTAAACTTTAACCCATCTATTTCATCAATATAATCTTTATCGATATGTTCACCCAGAACAACTATGCCATTGTAAGTATTTACCTTTTCGGACGTGTAAACCCATATAAAAGATTCATCGATTCTTCCTAAAAAATTCCCCTGACACATTAACGCCTCATCAAGTGCGAAAACTATATCATTTCCTATTTCTTCTTGAACAGCTTTTAACCATGCCTTAACACCGTGAAATTCTGACCTTTTAGGGAGATTCTTCTTTTTCGGATTATAAATCGGAATAGAGTTTACACTTTGCTTAATAGACATAAAAATCCTCCTATACATTCAGCACTCAATGAGTGCTTCATTAATTATAAAATGTAATATAATGAAAAACAAATTAAATTTATAACAAAAAAAACAGCACCCCCGAATTACGGGGGTGTTTTCTCACATATCTCTGTCAAAACTGTCTTTTATTTTATTTTTTATTTCTTTAGCTTTTTCTTCAGTCATTTGATTTTCGGGACGTGCAGCGTCTTTTTTTAATACTTCCTTGAGAAAATCATCAAGAGATATATTTTTTTCTTTCGGACTTGACATTTTTATCTTCCTTTCACATATCATTTACTTTAATATGTAAGAAGATTGTCAGTCAATTCTCAATTTAATTGTATTTTCAAAGAGCATCTGAATTCCTATTACAAACGGAAAACAAAAACAAAAATATTTTCTGCCCGATACAATGCTCCATACTGCGGAGGCAAAGTTAGTGCAGTTATGAGTAAAATATTCATACCAGCTCCATCTTGAAGAAGATATTTCGTCAGCAACTCTATCGAGAATATCGGAGGTTATGTATCTTTCAATAGCATTGACGGAGCATCCGCGAAAACGATTCATTTCTTCATTAAGATGAACACCGTCAAAATGATGCGAGCCGAAGCTGACAGTTTCGCCGGGTTTTACAATATATTTCCCGACAGACAAATAATCATCTGTTATATTTTTAAGACAAATCCATACATGTCCGAATATATAAGGAGCATGCGGCCCGGATTCACACAAATATATTATTGCAATATACTTTTCTGAATCTGTAACAGAATTATCGGTATTATCAATATTATCGTCAGGAATATCATTTTCAGGTATATCAGTATTATCAACGGGTATGTCAGATATATCAGAAGAAGGAATATCAGTATCAATGTTTTCTTCATCTGTGTTTAAAACATCAGAGTCTGTATAACTTAATTCTTCTTCATCAATTATAATTTCTTTTGCAAACACAGGAAAGACAAAAGAATAAACTAAAACAAAACATAAACAAACAGATAAAAACTTCTTAATCATAAAGCATAATATTCCCTTCTTTAATATAATATATTTGTTTATTTGTGTATTTATTTATATCTTTATTTCTTTATTTATTTGTTTATTGATATCCGCCGTTCAATCGATTTTTTAAGAATCTCTTTTCGGCGGAGCTTGGCTTAACGTAAAGTCCTTTGGAATGGGGCAAAAGAAAACAAAGGTGAAGTCACATTCCGGAAGCAAACCGTTTTGCAACACTTTCGTTAAATCCAAATACTTTCCACTAACCGAACGCTCCTGATGTCAATGTAATAGGATTTTAACCGGAGAACTTCTGTACATTGAACACTCTGCAATTCTGTCAGAACTCTCCTTACAACAAAATTTGTTTGACATCCGGAGAGAAATGCGAAGTCATATTTTAGCACTCACCTGAAGGCGCAGTTATGCCGTCGCGTCAAAAGGACAGCAAACCACGCCGTTTTTTAATTGTTAATTTTTTATTAACAACAAGGCGTAATTGATTGTTTATTTATTTACCGTGATAACTTTGTTTTTACTTAATGGATGTGATATATTCGATAAGACAAAAATTTAAAAATTAAAACAAAACAATAATTAAATAAATAAAAACAAAATCCTTGTATTATCCCCGCTATCTTATGCCCGCGGGACTTTCCGTAGAAAGACAGTAAATATGCCCCTCAGTTAAGAGGATAAGCCTTCCGGCCGTTCTTTTTGTTTAATCTTTTACGTTTTGTTTTTCAATACAAGAAAGTTACAAAACAACGCTAATCGTTAGATATTTCATCATTGAACCGCCATGCTCAAGCGGAAGAGTGGAACCAACTCTCTGACGTACCGGACAAATAATCAATGCTTTATCCGTTCCTCCCCCGACTTTCTGCATGGGCTCAGGGGAAACCCCGACTTATATATCCGTTTTGCCGTCAACGGTTTTGAGGTAAGTCTTTGCCCGAAAACCTCGAATGGGCGGGCCGCTCGCACGGATTCCCGTAAGTCACCGTGTTTTGGCTGAGCCGGAGGGTCCTGACTGTTTTAGTACGACACCTCGTATTTTTGAATACGCCCGCCTGTTACATTCGCCGTATTAAATTAGGGGCTCAGAGCTTTATTATTGCCCCTGCCATTCGAAATATAAAATATATATTTCTCCTGGACTTGCTTACAATATGATAGATGGAAAAACAAAAGATAAGATTATAAATAAAAAAAAATCCGGCATAGCCGGAATAAAAAAAAGACCTTTATACACTACGAGGATTTCACAATTTGTTACCGGAAGAAGGGAAATTCAAGCCGGGTTTAAATTGCGTATAAATAGTGTACAAAGGTCAGAAATATTATAAAATATAAAAAATATTTTGTCAACATAAAAAAACGAAAGCCCCCGGTCTTAAATAACCGGGAGCTTTCTGATATGACATGAAGATTAAGAAGAACGGCAATCTTTACACCATGACTGCGGACGGATATAGCCGTCGCCTGTGTCACGGTATCCGAACTCGCTTACACCTTTAATTTCGGCACAATGAGGACAGAACTTGGTCGGCTCGCTGCCGTTATAACCGGTGCAGTTAATAACGAGTTTTTTGTTGGTCTTTTTCATTATGTTTCCTCCTTTTGATTTAAAAGATTTACAATAGTATGAGAGAAAAATCAAAACAGACTCCGGAATAACCGGAGCCTGTTTTGTAATTCATTTATTCATTTAATCTTTTATCTTATTTTTCTTTTTATTAAGATAAATAATACATACAGAAATCAAAGACAAGATAAACAAACAAACAGGAATAACATTATCGTGAGAGCCTGTATACGGAACAATAACAGGCACGGGTGCAGTGGTAGGTGATTTTGTGGTGGTAGGCGCTTCAGTAGTAGTCGGAGCCTGAGTTGTTGTGGGCGGTGCAGTTGCAGGCTCTGTGGTTGTCGGTGCCTGAGTAGTCGGCTCAGGCGCTTTAAAGACAGCATAGAGCGTTACACTACCGGACATCTTAATTGTCTCGCCGACTTTATATTTAGTGCCGTTACCGGAAGCGTCTGTGCACCAATAATCAAATCCCTTAACATAAGTATGAATTGTTCTTACAACAGCAACATCATTTTCTTTATAATCTTCTTTATATTCCGAGCCGTTCTCAACATAAGTTAATGTATAATCCGGCTTCGGAGTTTCTTTTGACCACTGCGCATACAGCGTAACGTCTGATTTTACCGAAAGATTCTTTACAACAGACTCATTTTTATAAGATGTGCCCGTTCCGTCCTTTTCAGTATTCCAACTGTCGAAGAAGTAGCCGCTGCGAGTAAAGGTATTTGCAGGAAGCTTAAACTCTTTATCGTATGTATGCTCGATACTTTCCATGTTGCCTTCTCCGCCGTTGGCGTCGAAGTTAACCATATATTTATTTGCTGTCCAGATTACTTTAATATCGACATCGTTTGCCGGCATTTTTTCGGGAATGGGTTTGCTCCATTCTTTGAAAGTATAGCCGGTCTTTTCCGGATTTGCAGGAGGTGTGATGTCGGTATCATAATCCTGAATAATCGGAGGTATCGGAGTACCGCCGTCACTGTCAAACGTAATCATATACGAATTGACAGTCCATTGAGCCTTTACAGTCATATCATAGGCGGGCATTGTGGCCGGTATTTCAGGAGTCCATCCTGCAAATGTATATCCGGTTTTAACCGGGTTTTCCGGCTTAACAATGTCAGAGCCGTATTTTTGAGTAATCGGAGCAATTTCAGAACCACCGTCAGTATCGAATGTGATTGTGTAGGAATTAGCGCTCCATTTAGCGTGAATCTCTACATCTTTATCAGGCATTCTTTCAGGAATTGACGGCTCCCAGCCATCAAAATTATACCCTTCGCGTTTGGGGTCTTCAGGCGGAGTGATAATTGTGTTATAATCCTGCTCAATTATAATTACATCGTCACCGTTTTCAGGGTCGATTGTTAATTTATAACTGTTAATATCCCATTCAGCCTTCAAAGTCAGATTCTTTGCCGGCATCTTTTCAGGAAGTGAAGGATTCCAACCGGAGAAAGAATGTCCCGTTCTTACAGGATTTTCCGGAGCGGTAATATCGGTATTGTATGCCTGTGTAATTGAAGGTACCGGAGAACCGCCGTTGGAATCAAAATCTATAGTATAGTTATTAACGCTCCATACAGCGATTATATCACGGTCTTCAGCGGGCATTCTGTCAGGTATAGCAGGCTCCCATCCGTTGAAATCATATCCTTCACGCTCGGGGTCAGCAGGAGGAACTATTTCTGTATCGTAATCCTGCTCGATAATGATATCATCATCACCGTTGCCCGGGTCTAATGTGAGCTTATACTTGTTTATGTCGTAAGAAGCTTTTACGACTATATCATGGGCTTCAAACTTTTCAGGAGCCGCAGGCTGCCAGCCGGCAAATGTATATCCTGTTCTCGAAGGATTATCTATTAAAGTAACATCATTGCCGTATTTGCCGGTAACTGCGCCAAGAACGGTATCGTCGTAATCAACAAAAGTAATTGTATAATCATTTACATTCCATTTTGCATATACTGTGATATTTTTAGCCGGCATAGTGTCGGGAACAGCGTAATAGATTGTACAGTCCTCATCTTCATACCAGCCGAGGAAGCTTGAACCGGTTTTAACAGGCGCGGACGGGGATGAAATATCATCACCGTATTCAGCCGTAATAGGCTCAACCGGGCTTCCGCCCATTGAATTAAATGTTATAGTATAGGAATTCTTATTCCAGCCGGCAGTAAAGAGAATATCTTCTGCAGGCATTTTGCCCGGGATTGTCTTATCCCAGCCGGCGAAGGTATGACCTGTCTTGGTCGGGTCTGCCGGCGCCGTTACATCGGTATCGTAATCCTGAATAATAGGCGCGATGTAGCTGCCGCCTCTGGTATCAAATGTCAATGCAAATTGACCGTTTTTCCAAAGAGCGGTTAATGTTACATCGTGAGCCGGCATTGTTTCCGGCACGGTATCAGACCAACCGACAAATTCAAATCCGGTCTTATCAAGCGAAGAAGGAACGCTGACGGGCTGGCCAAAGAGATAATTTACGGGCTCATATGATATATTACCTGTATCGAGAAGAGTTAAAGTATACGAATTGATATTCCACAATGCTGTAACCGTTAAATTACGGGCCGGCATTGTTTCGGGAATTTCAATATCCCACGCAGTAAAGGAATAACCCTCTTTTGTCGGATTCGCGGGTTTATTGACAGCAGCGCCATAGTCCAGAGTAATCGGTTCTATTGCAGTACCGCCGTCGGTATCAAATGTAATTGTATACTGATTGACCGACCAGATTGCGTCAATATTCATGTCCTTATCCGGCATTTTATCGGGAATGGCGGGCTCCCAACCCATGAAATCATAACCTTCGCGAATAGGATTGGACGGAGGAGTAATATCAGTGTCGTAATCCTGCTTAATGATAATTTTTTCTTCGCCGTTACCCGGGTCAACAGTCAGAGTATACTGATTAATTGACCAGCCGGCAACCAATGTTATATTTTCAGCAGGCATCTTTGAGGGAACAGAAGGAGCCCAGCCGGTAAAAGTATGCCCTTTCTTTGTTGGATTCGCAGGAGCGATTACATCGGTATCATAATTTTGTGTGATAGGCGCAACCTCAGTACCGCCGTTACTGTCAAAAGTAATTGTATATTCGTTAATCGAATATGTTGCTTTTACAGTTACGTTTTCTGCGGGGAATACTGAAGGTATATCCTTATCCCATCCGGCAAAGGTATATCCTGTTCTTACCGGATTATCGATAGCATGAACTTCGCTGCCGTAATTACCGGATACTCTGCCGATTTCACTGTCATCATAGTCAAAGAAAATAACACTGTATGTATTATTACCCCACTTAGCGTAGACAGTGCGGTTTTCGGCAGGCATAGTATCGGGCACGGTATACGGCTGTGTATATTCTTCATCTTTATACCAGCCCTGGAAATCTGAACCGGTCTTAGAAGGAGACTCAGGCGCGCTAATTACCGTACCAAACGGAGCAGTAATCGGTTCGACAGCTGTGCCGCCTTTTGAGTCAAAGGTAATTGTATAATTATTATTTGTCCACAACGCTGAAATTACCATATCTTCGGCAGGCATCTTTGCAGGAATGGTCTTATCCCACCCCGCAAAAGTATAACCGAGCCATTCCGGGTCTGCCGGAGGAGTTATATCAGTATCATATTTTTGAGTGATATCATTTATAACGGTGTCACCGGTATTTTCGAAATGAATAGTATAGGAGTTTGTGCTCCAATCGGCAGTAATCGTAAGATTTTCTGCCGGCATCTTTTCAGGAATATCCCTGTCCCATCCGTTGAAGGTGTAACCTTCCTTGGTCGGGTCTGCCGGTGCGGTAACATTAGAATCATACGGAAGAGTAATATCGTCAATCGGAGTACCGCCCTGTGTGTCGAAAGTAATTGTATAGCTGTTTCTGCTCCACTGAGCAACAGCTTCAATATTTTCGGCAGGCATGGTATCCGGAATTCCGATATCCCAACCGGTGAATTCAAAACCGGTTCTGAAGAAGTCGGATGATGTATATTTAACAATATCATCGCCTTCTTCGTAAGTATCAACTTTATTATCGGAGAATCCGGTATCGGCCCACTTACCGCCGTTAAGATTATATGTAACGGTATACTTGGGAGCCTCTCCGCCCTTTCTCAAACCCGAGAAATACATTGCGGGACGCAGCGCGTATTCATTTGAATCTGAGAAGTCAGAAGCTATTGCACCGGTATTGTCAATAACAGCGATATTTTCAGTGAGCGCGGTTACATTACCGGTATCGGTTGTATATGGAGACCTTGTTGCCCACATAGCATTACCGTCAAAGTTTTTAGCGCAGAGCATTATTGCATAATCAGTAGCCTGCGCAACTTTATTTTCATCCGAGTTAAAGTATTTTATCTCAGAAATTTCATCTGCGCTAAGAATTGTAATATCATCTTCAAATGAGTTATATGTATTTTTGTTTTCATCGTTTAATGAATTTATTTCATAAGTTTTTGAATAAGCGGAATAACGGTTCAAACCGGGAGCAATTTTATCAACAACAGCAGTATCCACAAACTCTTTAAGAGAACTGGTTGAATAATCATTGGCAAAATTATTTTCAGTATCATGTCCGTAAGCCGGTTGTTTTTTATCTGAATACTCAGCGCCGTTAGCAAGCCTTACATATTCATTCATCGGCTCAACATCTATACACTTATCTGTAATTGCCAAATGGTTATCAACATCTATAACGCGCCATTCTACAGGTTCATATTTGAAGTAAGCTATAGCAGATACGTCCAGATATTCAAAAGCTGCGGAAGTATTACTTAAAGTAGAAAAGTAAGGATAGATAGTTCTCCACGGTCTGCTGTATATATATCTTACAGCGCGATAATCATAAAAACCGTCATTATCTAAATCTATATCGGCGTAGGTAACAAAACCATGTCCGGTCATCGTACCGTAGCCAAGACCTTCTTTAGCCTCGTAATTCCAGTTTCTGCGGGCAGCACGGAAAGGATATTCATTCCATGTTTTATCAATGGCATCAAGCTGAGCTAATACATCAGCGTCGCGCTCTACAGATTGCGGATAATATCCCAAAGTAAAGATATCACCGTTCTGATAACCGCTGCCATCTGAAACAAATGAACCGGTAATTGTTATATCGGTTTCCGGCATTGTATCGGGGAACGCGGACCAGCCATCGAAATTATATCCGAACACATTTGCTACCGGAGGCGGTGTAATAGTTTCGCCCACGGGCAGCGGGAAGGACTCTTCTTTGATAATCTGCTCATTATTTTCATCGTTGAATACATATCTCCATGTAACAACGGGAGTCTTCCAATTTGCTTCGGCAACTATTGTTTTACTTGGAGTAATAACGGGTTTGTCAATTTTAATTTTAGACATATGCTCATAATCATAAGAAGAATATTCATTCTGTTTTGCACTGTAATTCTTGTCTGTAAATGTTTCGCAAAGATAATATGACCATCCTTCAAAAATCTGGCCGTTTTTTGAAATTGCAGGTTCAACTACATCAAAATTACTGTATGCGGGAACAATTACCTCAACACAAGGAACTTCAGGGTATGTTACATTATATCCGGAGCCGTCTTTAATCCACGGGAAGCAGCCGGAAGTAACTTCGAGAGAAGTATCATATTCGGCATCGCCGAGAATATAATATATTCTCGCATCAGCAATCTCAGAAATCGGCAAATCGTTTTCCGAAAGAGGAGCAACATTTTCATCATATATTTTTACATGATAATCAAACTGACTGTCACGATGCTCTTTCATTGCTTCAATATTGAATAAACTGCTTTCAGGTAATTGAGCAATTTCTTTGGCGAATACAAAACTGTATGTACTGGAAGTAACCGTATCACACTCTTCGGCAGGAATATAGATATTGTTGTTTGCGTCAAAAGCAGTTAAATCAACACCTTGCGCTTCTTTTATAGCTGCGGATTTTTCAGCAGCAGTTGCAGTACTGCTGTTAAGAATATCCAGCAACTCCTGAGAAGGATTATAAATAAACTTATCAATGTCTCTGGTTACAGTATAACTATCTAAATACAATCCGGGGGCATATGTTTTAGGATTACTGCCTGTAGTAGTGTATGTGTGCTTTGCTACAGACAATCCAAAATCCGGTCGATTTGAACTTGTAGCATACATGAGCGCGCTGTTCTCGTCTAAATTATAAACTGCGCAATGTTTATTAGTACCCCATGAATATGTGCCTTCAGGGATTTGTTCTTCAAGACAAACCTCGGCAGCATATGAAGTTAACCTAAGCTTGCTTGCGGGACAAGCAAATCTGAAACCGTCAATAACAACCGAACTGGTAATATCATTATCGTGTGTAGTGGTTAAAACGGTTTTTGCGGCAATATCATCAGCGACATATAGACCTTCAGCATTAGTGTTACCGTTATAATTTGCGGGAAGCCATTTCGCAATAACCTTATCTCCGTCTTTCCACATATCCGGAGTCGTCTCGTTACCTTTTACATAATCCAAATCAATGCTGTAAATCCATTTACCGTTAACGGTGCCATCATCAACATTAATGAGGAAAACACGTCTTGACGATGTGTGCTTTGTCTTTCTTACGCCGGCAAAATCAATAGGATTAAATGAACCACCGTATGTATCTTGAAGCATATTGCAGGTATTGATATAAGCTTCAGTAGTCTTACAATGGTAAGTCACAGCGCTCATATCATCTTTTTGATATGTATCCGAATACACGTAAACAGTTTCGAATCCTCTGTCGCCGGTAGCGCCGTAAATGACTACATCACTGTCAGGAACCGGCTGTGAGAAATCATATTCCTGTGTATACTGAGCATCTGTGAACCACCCGATAAATTTAGTGCCTGAATTATCAAAAGCATAAAGCTTTTCATTTGTCGGGTCGGGTATATTTTTAATTATTGAACCCGGTATATAATCTTGTGAATAATACTCAAGATTATTTATCATGTATTTGACATTTACACTGTCATATTTCGCGCCGAGATATGACATTGCGGGCTTAATTCCGTTTATCTCACTAACATCGCCTGTTGACGGAGTCCACGGGAAATTCGAATTTAAAATCTGATTATTTACAATACAAGCAGAGCCGGAGAAATAAGTGCCGTAGAATGACTCTTCATTACCGGGCGTTCTTAAAATCCAATGACAGCCGTTATAATGAGAAGTCAGAAGTGACAGGAAGTAATCTGATTCTGAATCTATCAGCCTTGCGTACTCATCAGTGAATTCTTTATTCATTATATCGTTTGATGACAGAAGGAAAAACTTATCAACGCTGTCTTCATACTCATAATTATACTTGTCCTCTTCTTCACTGTAATTGTCTGCACTGTAATAATAATCATCGTAATCACGCTTTAATCCGTCAATTATCCAGAAATCACCGTCTCTTGTGTTATCAAGTGTGCTGTCATCTACAAGAGCTGTTTGTGAAGGATAGAACGCCGTTGTTGCAAAATCATCTTTAAACCATTGTCTTATATCGGAATATTTGTAATCATTTGCAAAATGCTCGCCGTCAGTATTCAAAAGCTTTCCGGTATCGTTCATTGAACTGCCGGTTAATTTAGGAGCATTCAGTGTAGCTCTTGCATCAAGAGTATTAACCGCTACGCAGAGTCCGGTTGCAGTATCAATAACCTTCCACGTAATAGGCTCGTACTTATAGTAAGATATATTTGTACTGTATTCTGTTATAGAACTGACCTTTTCATCCATGAAAAGGGCCCTGTAATCATAAACACCGTCTTTATCAAGGTCTATATCGCAATATTTAACATATGCGTGAGGCTCATAATTATTGCCATCTCGGAAATAATATCCGTAATCAACCCATTTCTTTTCAAATGCTGTTAATTTTTCAATGGTTTTAACGTCAGTTACTTTTGATTGCGGATATCTTCCAAGCTTAAAAGTATCGCCGGTATTAAAATGGGTATTGGACAATTTATAAGAAACAGTGATTGTAACATCGCTGTCAGGCATAGTAGCCGGATATATCGAAATTTCATCCACTTCAAAACCGGGATAAGCGTAGACGGCAGGCTCTTCAATTGCTTCGCCTGTTTTAACTTCTGTAGTAACCGGGTTTTCTATGTTTTTATCTGTTGTTTTATATATATGATTAATTGTTAAATTATGTTTACCGGTAATCTCAGACCACTGAGCAGTTACCGTTAAATTATTTTCGGGCATCGTGTCAGGAACAACCGGTGACCAACCGTCAAATTCATAACCTTCTTTAGAAATATCGGGAATAACAATTGACTCTCCGGACTCGAATACAAGCAATCTGTCGGCAGTATTTTCCGTATCGGTCCATTTGCCGCCGTCAGTTATAAATGTAATTCCAAAACCTTTTTCCCATATTGCCTTTGCGGTAAGATTATCTTTAGGCATCTTTGAAGGCTTGGCAATAATATCATTTGAAGAATTTCTGTATTCCCAGCCTGTTAAAGTATAACCATCACGGATAACGGTTGGCTCAGGCGGAGTAACACTCTTATACCCTACCCTGATTTCATTATCGCCTTGACTCTCACCATTATTGAAATCGTAAGTAATAGTGTAATACACAGGATTCCAGTGAGCTGTAGCTATAAGGTCAAACTCAGGCATAACCGCATTTTCAGCAGTATCATATTCTTCGCCGGTGACGGCGTTTTTATATGTCCAGAATGCTATTTCGGAATACGGTTTTGTAATATTATCAGGCTCATCGGGTATTTTCTGACCATTATAAGCGTAAACAAATTCTACATGGTCAACACTTGAACCGGCAGGAATATACGGCTGCCAGCTGCCGCCGTTAAAATCGTAATAAATCTTATACAGATATTCAGTCGGCGGAATATCATCAGAAGTTTCCTGCTGTGAAGCATTTCCTCCGGAAATAATATCGGTATTGATATTAAAACACGGACGGATACCGCATACACGATTAGGAAGAACATATTCAAGCTGACTTACAACACTTGTCGCATATGAATCTCCCGCATTGGTTGAAGAAACCTGTTTTGGCATAATTGCGCGTACTCTCAGCATTGTGCTTATCTGAGCATTGGAGGAAGAAGGACGTACCTGATACGGAGACCTTGTATATTGTGTGGCAGCAGAATATACTGTGCCGTTAGAATCAGTAATATTTACTGTTAAAGGATTGTTTGCCGCAGAATACGGAGTTAACTCACCTACAGTACCGGTGCTTGAATTGAACTGCGCCCTTTCTTGTGTGGAAGGCAGATAAATCTTGTCATCATAAGTAAGATTGCCTACCATACCCGTAATTGTTTTATTATTTATAAGAAGCTTTTCCAATTCAGAAAAAGCAGTATTATAAAAATCATCATTCAACCATGCACGCAATGAAGATTTATAATAATCGTTAGCGTCAAATCCTGACTGCGTAATCGGGTCATCATTATATGTAATAACATCTTCAAAATTATCTATTGTACAATAGAACGGCTGAGCATCTATTGCGTTTACACACTGAAGAGTACCGGCAGAAGCATTTACTACTTCCCAGCGAATAGGTTCAAACTTGAAAAATACCGTTTGTCCTTCTTCAGGCATAAATGTATTACCGGCATATTCCAAAGGTTTAGGAGTATCCGGATATTCTGCTGTGAATCCTGTGGAATTTGCAAAACTGAATGTTCCGTAAACACCTTCGGTATCATTATAACCTGGGAAGCAGGAATACACAGGTCTTAATCTGTTAAATTTAACCGCTCTGTATTTTTCATTCTGATACTCAAAATCGTAATACAACATAGAATCATCGGCATCAGTATCGAACGAATGACCGTCAAACGCTTCGTAATATTCGAAGGAGCTCCAGTTGTCTTCATCAATATTATTGATATAATTTTTAAGATTGCTTTCAAGAGCAGCGGCTTCTGCAGAATGTGTAAACACATTTACATCAGACTGAGGATAACTTCCGAGTCTGATAATCTGGCCGTTTTCAAACTGAGCGGAATCAGATTCATAATTAAGACTGATATTATCAATAAGCTTGGCGTTCACGATAACATCATGGTTGGGCATTACGTTATATGCACAGTCCCAGCCGGTAAAGGTTTTACCATCTTTAATGAATAATTCACCATATTTATCTTTTGCAGTAGAGGAAACGCCGTTCAAAAGAGAAATCTTTTTACCGGCGGTACAAACCCGCTCAGCATACAGACGTCCGTTAACGAAATAGAAAATGGAGTGATTTTCATTTGGTGTGACCAATGAAGAGAAATTGTATACATCATCAATTCTGGCAACCGGTCTTACACCTGCCATTTCAGAAGTATATCTTTCTTTAACACTGGGAGATTCTTCTGTCCCGGCTCTGAATGCAACCAAATTTCTGGATGCCATAAGCCACCAACCGGTCTGAGCAGTATTGTCAGTTTTCTTATAACGCTCAACACCCTGAATCTGAGCATAATCAGTTAAAAGAGAACCCTTGACTTCAGAAGACGCATCACCTGTCTCATTAACAGGATTCATATTTGAATAATAAGTAAATGCTTTTTGCGAAATGACATTTTCATATTTTTTATATTCGCGGGGCGTCATTAAAAGAAGATAAGAACTCACAGATTCAGAAGGCGTATTGTATCTGGCCCAGTGTACACCGTATATTGTTCCGGGACTTATCTGATTTGACGAAGAGGTATCAATTAAGTCATTGTCAAAATATGTATTTGACAGTTTAATTAATTTATTTTTATTACTGTTTGAGAAGATGACATTTGACATGTCATCGGCAAGAAACTTGCAAATTGATGAAGAATTATATCTTGTCGCATCATAACCGTCATAGGTATTACCGGAAGAATTTGCATATACCGCAAACTGCCAATAATGCGCGTACATACCGTTTGTTGTAAATTCAAGTGTATTATGGTACGAC
>JAEEGL011548793.1_pt1 | contig 15132 bp, 34 predicted proteins | sample 9134231 | NCBI WGS metagenome assembly JAEEGL01 (sample SAMN16246548, study PRJNA631951) | gut metagenome | biome: gut microbiome; feature: rumen; material: fiber-attached | host: Bos | place: Iran: Karaj | collected 2018-10 | reverse complement strand
GGAAGTTATTGTAGATGTCCAGGATTACCAGTTTGTCATCTCTGGTGAGTTGTCTGGTGTTGTAAATCTTGAAGAGTGTGTCAATATGTTCCCTCTTTGGCAACCACTTGTCAACCTTTTGAGGAATTGTTTCTTCATCTGGACACTTGTTTACAAAGTCAATGATGTCCTCAACGACATCAATAGGAGAGAGGGAGGGATTGTTCTTACATTCCTCCTTCTTCCTTTTAAGTTCATTTACTATTTGATTTTTCATGGTTATTCATCTATTGAATTTACAAAGTTGTTTTCTGAAGAGGCAAACACATCACCAGGGAGGGACACATCACCAATGAGGCAATAACCCTTAAAGGAGTTGGACTTTTTCATATATGTCCCTTTCATAATGACAGCATTGTTGAATCTAAACTTGTCACCAACTTTCAGTTCTTTGATTTTCTTCAGTGCCATAGTTGTACTTTGTTAATCTTTCTGATACAAAGATACAACAAATATTTGAAATAACCAAATTTTTTAATAGTTTTTTAAGATTTCTTTACATTTTTCCAAGACTGCAATAACCTTGTTGGTGTCAAACCAATCATCAGTCCTGACTCCAGACTCCATATCAATCCAGAAGTCTCCCACAGTTTCCATCTCCATCAAGAATCTCAATTTGTCTTCAACATTGTTGATGTTGATACCTCCTGCATAACCAGTCTTGTATTCTGTGGCAATGATATCAAGTCCTTCATCAACACCTCTACCACCAGAAGGATCAACCAACATAGTGACATCACTACATGGATTCTTCAATTCAAACCTGATGAAGGCATGACTATTCTTGATAGATGGTGACCTCTGCTGGATGATGATTTCCTTATTAATTGGTTCTTCAATGGTTTCAGCAGTCTCAAAGATGTTCTCATAAGGTGCAACATTGAGTTGTGTCCTCTTGAAGTCAGGGTGTGTGAAGATAGGATAGGTCTCAATCACATTGGTGAAGTTACCAGTATATGCTTCTCGTGCGATTCTTCCGCAAAGGTGAGCAGACAGATTGAGTCCCTGGTCTGTGAACCTGGATATAATCTCTGGGTCTGGATACCTGTTACCATTGGTCTGCCAGTTCTTGGACATTAGTACACCAAATTCCACAAAGGGAAATGCTTTCTGGATGATTTTGAGTTCATTGACATTGGTCTTTTCATCCAATCCTGTGAATGTAATCTGTTTAAGCTTCATAATCATTATAAATGTCTAAAATGTTTCTATCATAACTATCACCATATGTACCAATCCACTTCTTGAAGTTTTGAATGTAGTGCCATATTGCAGTGGCTGTTGTTTCATCAACTTCATTTGTTTCTTCAAGTAAGAAGTTATAGTTGAATGCTTCATTTATTTCATTTAGTAATTCACCATTACTGAACCAGACTGTCCATTTGATATGATCATACACACAACCACGTCCATTGACATAGTGTGGATGAAGGATATGGGTTATCTGATAATCTAATCTCATAGTTAAATAAATTGAACCGCAATCTTAATTGCACTGTCAAAACAATTTGTAAAAGAATCAAATTGGTCTTCTGTGATGACAAGTCCAGCATGTCCACACTCCCTGGCTGCACTTAATCTACTTCCAATGAATTGAATGTTATATGTCCAGGAAAGAGGTGTGATTGATTCATAGTCTATACATAAAATTATATTCTGTTTCTCAATGAACCAGTCATAGACCTCTGCATAGGTTGGGGCAGGTACAATGTCTTTCCAGTCTGCTACCACACCTTCGGCATAATATTTTTTACTTGGTATGAAGTAACAGGGACTATTATAACTTGTCTCATAAGTACATCTTGGTTTCCAGTACCCTGCTTTCTTCAACTCAACAGCAACTTCAAATGGAACAGTTGCAGTATAGTACTTAAGGTCTTCCATATTCCCTGATTGGATTCTGATAGTTGAACACATCCAAGATGAATGCTTCCACCTCTTCCTGTGTGGCAATTCTTACATCACCACCATACTGGAAGTTACCATATCCTGTGGATTTCCTGAGTTTCCCATCAGAGTCCCACCCAAGGAGAACACCCCATCCATCAGCATTGAGTTGACCTGTGTAGATGAACACCCTGTGAGAGTCCTTTCTTTCATAAAGGTTGTCAAGTTCATACAGGAAGAACCCAGGCTTGTATAAGTCTTTTTGATTCTTCTCATTCTTGGAAAGTTCTGTTATATCTTTCCAATAGTCTGTCATAATTTTAATATTCTTATCCATAGTTAATCAATATCTATCCAAAGTCCATACTTGTCACAGAATATTTTGAAAATAGTCTTTATCTCTTCTCCAAACTCATGATAGTGGAACTGGTCTGATTCCTTTGAGTCTCTTGCCCTGTTGTCATGCTGCTCCCAAAGGAATCCTCTAATCTCCTGGATCTGGTTTCCATCTTCAATGAACTGTTTATAATCAAAGCCTGGTTCATTGAACTTATCCTTCAGGAACAGTGTGAGACCATCCACACAAGGAAGGCAATCAATCTCAGAAACCCATTTTCCTTTCTCACCATATGCTTCCTTCTTGTAGTATTCTATATCAAACATAACAACTCCCCTACTATTCTTTGGAGAATCTTTTGGTGTGTAACCTAAATAGTAAGTCATAATTTAATCTTTTAATTTACTTATACAAAAATGTATCCATTGATTTTCAAAGTCCTGTGGGACTTCCATCTCTGGATGTTGATCTATGTATTCATAGTAGTCTGTCTCTGTATCAACCCCATCCTTGTTGATGTAAGAACCATTCTTGTAATACTTCTCATAGTCCATAGACATAAGAGACACATATACAAAGTAGTTGTTCTCTTTGTCATCTGCATACTTTTGAAGATACTTTGATATGGATTCTTCTGTGTCACCATAACCATATTCAAAAAATTCTTTGTCCAAGTTCTTGAATTGTTTGAAGACATTCATAGTTATCCACATTTCCTGGAACAAATAGACTGGGAAGTTTGAACCCTTGAGTTGAGCACAGTTTTCAAGAAGTTTGATTGTTTCTTCTGCTGCTTCAGGAGTATTCCAATTTTCTCTGATATACTTTTTATCAATTATCAATTCTGGTATCATCTCATATTTCGCTTTTAAGACACTTTAATTTTTAAGATGAGGGATTTGTCATCTTTTTGTTTAGAGTTGATTTTAGACCACTTTCTGCCTCAATTATGGCCATCTCTCTTTCCAATCATGGTCACCAAAGTCTTCCCGGTCAAATCCAATCTTACCATTTGCATCTCCTGCCAGGAATGTTGTCACATCTATTGGTGTCATTTTATAGACTGTCTTTGTTATGTAACAGGGGTAGATATGATAATAGACAACTCCATATCCATCTTCTTTGACCTTGAGTTTAATTCCATTTTTCTTGATTGACTCAACTCTGTTTTCAAATATCTCATAGGTTTCACCAACAGGATGATACTCATCACCTACTGTGATGGTTGCTGTGTATTTAACTACTGTATCTTCCATTACTCTTCAAACTTTAAGTTTTTCAAGATATTGATGAGTCTTCCAAGTTCAAAGTTCCTGTATGCAGTCATTGCATATGTATGGGGATCATTATGATTGTATCCATATTTTCTGATGTATTCCTTACAAGCTCTCTTGGTGATGAATGCACCTGTGAAAGGAGTTACCCTTTTAACATCTTCCACATAGACAACACCATAGATTCCTTCCCAGTGTAACATATCAGTCATAAACTCATATACATCCTCTGCACAAGACTTGTCAACTTCTTCCCACTCTTTGTGTAACCACTCATCACTGTATTCTGGGTTGTTTTTTAGTTCATCTTCAACCTCCTCAATGGCTTCTTCAAGAGACCATTTACCATCATCATAAGTAATGTAAGGGTCTCCGCCATACTCACCATCTCCACCCCTACATTCTTCAACAGTTTCTTCTACACCCCAGAAGACAGGGTCTGCATTACCATCATTCTCCTGTGTCTTGAGTTCATTCTGTAACTCTTTCAGGAACTCATAGTCCTCTTGTGATAATTCTACTTTCATAATTATTGCTTATCAGTCCAAACAATCTTTGTACTTTTCTTGTAAGTGAGTTCATTGTTCACAACCTTAAGTGCCTCTTCATAGGTTGCACACTCACCATCAGAATAAAGACCATCCTCATATGGGTCATACCACCAGAGGAATCCAAGGAATCTTTTCTGAATGAAGTACCTCTTCCTTTCATCCTTTGTTCCAGGATAATATGTCACTTCCTTAATTCTCCATTTTGCCATAACTACTTAGTTTTAAGTTTTTTAAGTTTTCTTTCCTGTAATCTTCTCAACCTTCTTTTCTGTTGTCCAGTCAAGTAATTTTCTTCCATTACCTGAGCCAAAGAAGTGGAAGTTGACTCTGAATAATCTTTCCAGTCTCCACTCTGTTCTTTGTTTTCATCATCAGCAACCCTGATGAGATGTCTCATATCAAGTACATTATCATTGTCCATCTTTTAGTTCCTCCTCTCCATTTGGAGTTATCATAAACACTTTACCATCACTTTTTCTTTTCCACTTGATACCAATGGTTTGATATGTTGGGTGTTGCTGTACAGTTTTCTTTGCACAGTCCTCACACATAACAGTGTACCATCCATTCACCCTCATTCCAATATTATTCTTGGTACCACACTCTTCACAGGTTTCAGATGCTTCCACCTCTGCTTCCATAATGAGATTTTCAATCTTATCTATAACATCTTGTGGTACATTGTCATAGGTGACATAGATCCTCATAGTGGCAAACTTCTCCTTGACCTGGTCAATATATATGACACTATCTTCTGGAGAGTTTTCATTATATTCCAGTATTGCATTGACTACTTTCATTGCAATAGGTTTCCACCCATCACCCATTTCAAGTCCAAACATAGGGAATGGCATCCTCTCATCTGAATAAACTTTCTTACTCATTGTCTTCAAATGTTTCTTTCATTAGTTCTTTAATATTGTTCATATCTTCCTGGATAGTGTTTCCACCACCACCCTGGTAGATAAATCCATTCATCTTCTTCTTGGCAAAGTTAGGACATGCTGTACAATAGTTCCACCTTTTCCTTTTGACAACCTCACCATTCTTATTTTTCTTGAACATACAGAAACCTGGTGCCTCAATAGCAACACCATGTTTACCACTTCCACTCATCCAGTAGTCTCCTGGTTCCCAGCTGACACATCCACCACATATTTTCTTTCTTTCCATATTATAATTTCTTAAATTCAGGATGCTTCTCAAGAAGATTGTTCATCTTCTTTTTTAATTCAACATATTCTACTTTGTCTTTCTCATATAACATTTCATCTTTCTCCTCTTGGAACATATGGTTCTCACAGGTATAAGACTTTGCTTCATCCATAGAGATGCACATTGGGTGATCACACACATTTGGTTCTTCCCAACATCTTATCTTCATTATATGTTGATAATTTCTATCATAACCCAAGAATTCATCTCTGTGGGCACAATTTTCACATCTTCTTTCCATATTATTGTTTTCCAAAATGTTCTTCCTCAAATGCAAATAAATTAAATTCTGGATTGTATTTTTGTAGTTCTCTTGCAAGTAATGATACCATCCTGTTCTGTCTGTAAAGGTCTCTGTGGAGTTGTTCATTGGACTTTTGTGAGTCAACCGATAGTTTATGATATGCCTCCTTGTATCCTTCCAGTTCATTCTCCAAGTCCTTGTATGCTCTTCCCTGACCCTTTGCCTCTATCTCTGAATCAAGTTTCTCTCTCCACATCTTTGATTGAGTCCAGGCCTTCTTACACTTGTCTCTCCAGCTGTCCATATTGTAGTAGAACTTCTCACCAAGGTTGAGTGAACTGTCCTTATACTTTTCTGAATGGAGTTTTGGTGCTGACTTCTTTATAGTCAGGTTACCTTTCTCATCAACATAGACAAGACCAGCATAGTCAGGGACTTCCTCTACTGTGACCAGGTCGGTGGGTACAGTGTAATAGAAATAGTTTGGTCTCTTGTGTCCACCTACCAGATAGTGTGGATTGTTCTCTGCACTCTTCAAGAAGTTCTGCTCACACCAGTTCCCTCTCTTCCTGTTCTCTTCCAGGAACTCATAATACTTGGGGAGATACTTGTCACCATACCTTTCTTCACCAGCAAGGATGATGTGCTTGTCCTTCTTATGTTTGAAGTCATTCTTGAAGTCTGCCCTGGAAATTTTTATCTCAAACTCATAGATGTATCCAGACCTTGTCTCCAATAACTTGTCAGACTCCCAATCAAAGACATAGAGTCCATCAATGTTGTACTTGACTGAACCATATGCAAAGAATTTGTTGAGAGCAAGTTGTATGAACTCCTCACTGAACTTGAACTTCTCATCAGACTTTGTTCCTCTTGTCCCCATTTTTAATCTTATATCTTTGTATCACATCCAACATATCTTCAAGTATGTCTAATCTTCCAGCAGTTCTTTCTCCATCTCCAAATGGATTGGGATCATTCTTAATATCCTTGACTGCCTTGTCAATGTCACACTTGTTGATTGTAATTTTGTCACCTTCAACTCTACAAGAGTTAAAGTACACTGATTCCAAACCTCTCCTCATAGAATTTTTTTAATACCCTACAATTAATTTCATATGTTGGCACACCCCAGTCTGCATATCCAGGATTTTCCTTTTCAAGTTCACACTGGGCAATGTTAAAGAGTTCACCAATCCTGTCAATGTCTTCAACAGTCAATATAGCATTTTTGAATCCTTCAATATAACCAGTAATAAGGTCTCTGAAATTGTGTCCATCAGTTACCTTTTCTGAAAATTCCTGTGCTCTTTTAATTAAAATATCTTCCATATCATTCATTCTCCAAACCTAATTTTTTAATTGCATTCATAAGATTGTGAGAGAACTCATTGTAACAATAGAATGTTATGTTTGGATACTTCTCATAGAAATCAACATAGGTCAACAACCTCTTATACTCATCATGAGCATCCAGTGGTTCTTCCAATTTTGTGAAGTGGCAGCATTCCCAGTCAATGATTGCACCTTCATAATCAAACCTATCTAAAACTTTGTGTAAGTCATATGAACCAAGTCCACCATGCTTGTTTGTCATCTTTTGTAACTTATTCTCCAACCATTCAGGATGATGTCTATTGTGTTTCCTGTGGATGGTCTGTACCTTCTTGTATGGTAAGAACAGTTTCAGAAATGGTTTTTCCATATCATGAAACAGGTATTTGAACTTCCAACTGTTGGTGTTCAGTGCAGTCATTTGGAATGCACACCAATGAGCAAACCAATATGGGAATGTACTTCTTTGTTCTTTACTAAACATAATCGTCTCCTTTCATATAATTGATGGCAAACTCAACAGCATCCTGTTCAGACTTATTGTTATACATCTTAATGTATCTCCAGTAGTCAAGCAGTTCTTGGAGTTCATTTATTGCTTCCTGCTTTGTCATCTTCTGTATCCTTTAATATAATTAACTTAATCTACAATGGATGGCATCTTTGCCCAGTTCTTCCAACATGTCCTTTTTCCCATTCTCATAGTCCATTTGTCTGATGTGTTCAAATGTTTCATCATCCATTCTGACTGGGACATAAGTTGGTTCATCCTGTTCTGGGATAAACATTGGTTTTTCATTGTGTTCCTTGTCACCCCAACCTAATAGATACCAGTACTTCTGTACCTCTTGTATGTTCTTGGTATCAAACTTACCAAGGTTATAGAAATGTTCCACCAGTCTCATTATGGCCAGAGGAGTGAATGACAAAGTGGTATTACACTGTTCTGGTGTTTCTGTACCAGGCCAGTGTCCTTGAAAATATTCTTTTACTTCTTCTTCTATGTTCATTGTTCTCTGGGAGTTATAGGGTGTTCAGAAGAGAATACCCTGATCCAACATTTGTCAATGAAGAGATTGATGGTTTCATCCCTGTCATCATAGAAACAGTCAACACCATCAATAAACTGAACATCCCTGGCAACATTACCATAGAGTTCTTCAATGACATTAAACACTTTCTGGCCTTTGCGCCAGTTCTTTGGACATTCACCAACTGCTTTCCAGATTTGGGTTATAAAATCTCCGTACTTCATAATACATTTATTTCTCTATTACAAAGATAATGAAATTATTTGAGATTTCCAAATCAACCATTTATGATGTGATAAATTGCCTTGATGACTAAAGCATCATAAAGTGAATTGTGCTTGTCACCATTTATTTTAATTTCATTCCTTGCAATGATAGATTCTCTTGATACATCAAATGCTTCTTTCTGAGAACAATCAAGATAATCAGCAATGTCCTGGTTGATGTCATAACACACTGCACTTACATTACTTGGGATACTGAATGCATCACCAAAAATGTCAATGAAGAGAGTCATATCATAGTGACATACATCTGATATCAACTGTACCTCATCATATTCACTCAACCATTTGGTGAGTTGTTCCTTAATGAAATCCTTTGTACCATATGCTCCCCACTTCTCATAGTCATCACCCTTGCTAAAAAATACCTGATTAAGTCTTGACCTTTTATAGACCAGGTGTTCAATGACATTCTCCATGATCCAATCATTTACCTGGGACTTGTCATAGTCTGAAAATTCTGCATAGAATGTTCTCCCATTCTCATCGACAAGACCAATGGAAATGAGTGTGGTGTTCTTGTGTAAACCAGTAAATTCTGTATCAAAATAAATGTTCATAATCTTATAATAACCAATGTTTTCTACATACTGACTTATATGTCACATTACCTGTCTCAATGGCAACAGACTTGTCACCAGTGTCTCTTACACCATCAATGTATCTGATGTGACAGGTTGCATTACAGTTACATCCATCAATCTCACAGGGGGTCTGGAGTTCATTGATGACATCTGCCAGGGCCAGGAGATGCTTGCTTCCCTCAAAGAGATTACCTGTCACATCTGTCTTAAGTCCAAAACAATATACATCTATATCCTGTTTGTCACACACATTACACAGAACTAATACATCTTCCCTGGATAAGAACTGTGCTTCATCAACAAAGAGGACACCAAATTCAAGACTCTCCAACTCTGTCTTCAGGTCTTTATAGTAATAAGTGGGTTCTTCATTCTTCGCAATTCGTGACTTTGTGATTCCCCAACCAGTGAACACACCTTCTCTCACATCCATTTGTGGTTTGATGATGATAGGTTTCTTTTTCCTTCTCTTGTACTGATCAAACATTGTCAGCATCTGGGTTGTCTTCCCTGCACCCATACATGCATATGTGAATGTCAACTTACCCATTGCTCTCTACCTCCTGTTTGAAATAGTATGTGAATCCATGTTCATCAGTGACAACACTTGTGAGTTCAAAACCACGGCGACCAAACTCATTGAGTTTGACTTCACCCATATCTACTTTAGTCTTTACAATTTTATACCTATAAGTCTTCATTATTTCTCGTATTTACATTTATCTGGAAGAATTGTATTTAGTTTTTCTGTTATGATGTTATCAAGTTCTTCAGTATTATATTTGTCTGATCCAAAGTCATTTATACAAAGATATTGATAATTATTTTTTGTATCTTCAATATCAAGTTCATCAATTTCTTGTGTAGTTATATAATTTACTTTTATATCTGAAGGTATATATTTATTTAAAAAGTATAATATACTACTCCAATAATATTGATTTATATTTCTATTTGATCTAATTGGAGATATGTAAAAATCAAGCAAATCCGGAAACCTCCATGTTTTTTCTGCATCTAAACATATGGATTTTATGTGAGGTATTGGACCATGTACTGGACATAGAATTTTATCACTGTCATATTTAACTTCTTTACCACTTAATTCTTGAGCAGTATATTTTCCTTCATAAAAAGAACTTTGAACAAATCTTTCAAAAATTATTTTATCTTCAGAAAAGTTAATGCATGGTAATCCATCTTTAAAAACCTCATCAGATTTTATAGGAGATACAGGTATTGTATCATCATTAAAATATACAAATTCTTCATTAAGTCCAGGTATCTTATACATGCACAATTCAATTGTATTTGGTTGGAATGTTGGAAGATATTTTTCAGGTATGAAATCTTTATGAAGAATAACTTTTATTTTAGATTGGTCAATATAATCAGGTACTTGTTCTATGTTACTTACAACAAGAAATATATTCTCGATATAAGGCATAAATTTGTCTATACCTCTAAAGACATATTTTAATGTATTGTGATCACTATATTGTCGGTATGGTATATCTTTTTCATTAAAATCATTAAATTTTGATTTCATAAATGATATATATGTATCCATCCACACATTGTCTGTATAATCTACAAAAGGTATAACTGCATCCATAATTTATTCTTTTATTCCTTCTTTCAAATCCCAACTATTGACAAGGATGGATTTCACATCCCTCTCATCATCAACATTCTGTACAATCCAATACCAATCCATCATTGGTCCATTGTCTTCAACACCAATGACCTTGTACTCAACATATACAGGAACACCATTGAATGTGTATCTCAACTGGTCTTTATCCTGCCAAATCTTTCCAATATATTTCTTGAAGTCATCCCAGATAGAATAGAAATTTGGATTCCATTTAGGAAAGTCAGGACTGGTTTCCTTTAATAATTTTTCATATTCTTCCCAGTCTTCCAGGGTTTCCATAACATACACAGTACCTTCACCATATATGCCTTTCATTGTGTAAGTCTTCATTATAACTCTATGTTTAGTTTATCAAGCATATAGTCTCTGTCATCAATACCAATCACACCCTCATACTCTGCTGAATTCAATGCAGATGCAAGGATACTCAACTCATATCTGTTCAGGGTTACTGTCACAGTACCATTCCAAGCATCCTTATCATCTGGTTTAACATCCAGTCTCCACCTGTCTATCTTCTCACTCATATTAAATCTCTTTTACAGGAACAAACACATCTATACCGGGTTTATCATCATCCTCAAAGTGGTTGATGGTTTCCTCATACTCAATCCCAAACTTATATCTCTGGTAGTGGAACTTCTTACCATCCCAGGTTGCTCTGCCGGCATTCCTACAATGTCCTGGATAGGTTTGACCAACAACAAGTTCAGATTTGGGGATGGGTATCACATGCTCCCTTACATACTTGTGGAAACCATCAATACCCATACTTCTGCTCTCCTCATATGTCAGTACATCTTCCAGGTACAGACAACAATATGAAAATAATTCTTCCTGTGACATATTACTCTTCTACTTTCGTGATTACACCATTCTCCCAGTCCTCAATGTCATAGTAAAATGAAGTACCTTCCCGGATCCAGCACATTGCTCTTGGTTCATAATACACATTGAACACTTCACCATCCCAGCTTCTAACTTTAACTAAATCTTTTGTCATAAAATTAAATTATATAAAATCCTTCTGCTGCCCTGATGGCAAGGTCTTTATCAATCAGACCTCTGAAATCAATCTGGTGTTTGTTCAACCAGTCAACACAGTTACCAGCATTTGTGGAGAACAGATAACCAGAGTTTGCTGCTTCAACTTGCCATAGTGCAAACTCTCTATTCTCCTCTTCTGTCATATCTTCAAACTTCCTCAAGTATGGTTTGTAGTTCCATTTTGCCGCTTCAGACCTTATGTCATTCAACATATCAGGAGTGAGATAACAATTGAAATTTGTTCTCTCATCATCATCTTCTGTACAGTTCATTATCACATTATAAGGTAATCTTCCTGACAGGTCTTTATATAAAAGTTCTCTATACTCTTGCTTCATAGTGTCTAATACTTTTAACAGTGGATTTAAGCCTTGCTCTTTCTTTCTCTTCAAGGTTTTTCTTTAGTTGCTGAAGACAATCATCATATGTTTTACCACAGCAGATATAACTGATGGATCCATACCCATAGTCATCAACCCTCAAGACATACTTTTTCCAACCAATGGTTATGCCCAAGAACTTTATTGCCTCCTGAGCCATATAAGTTTTGTGGCCATCTTCAAATTCTTTTTCTACAATTCTGTATTTTGTTTTTTCCATTCTTCTAAAAAATCTTTGAATAATAAATTTTGTTTATGCCATCTTATTAATTGTTTAAGGGTATGTCCTTTAAACTCCAAATCCTTTTCAGTTATTCTTGAACCATTTGGTACTGGTCTTCCTAATGTTAATCTCATAACTTACCTCACATAATCTTCAATTTTTATATGTGATTTAATCTGGTCATCCTGAAGATATTCCTTGGCATAACTGAATAACTTCTTTTTGAGTTTATCCCAGTTCTCTATTGTACCATCACCATTGATCTGGATGTACATATAGTCACCGTAACCTTCATCAAAGTCTTCTAACCACTTGGGGACATAGTAAAGGTCACAGTCTGTAGAAACAATCTGACTTGATTCATCATAATTGGAATAGACATAGATACCCTGGTCACATACCTTGAAGTGAGTCCTCAAGATAAATCCAGGTGTCCAGTCAAGTACCTTTCCCTCATTGACATCAATAACTGGGCACCAGTCTTGCCTTTCTTCTTCTCTTTCTTTTCCACTCCACAAACTTCTCTTGATGAATTTTACATTCTTCATACAAGGAAGTTGAGACCTTACATAAGTATCAGACTCATCGTCATCGTCAAAATTTTTCTCCCAGGTCTGTCCATTGTCTTTAGAAAATGAACAGTCAACATAATACCTGACATCAATGTCACATATTACTTTGTCAATGTTAAATTCAGATTGGATTTTCATATTTACATCATTAAAATTATACAATGTAAATATAACAAAAAAGCAATGAACCATTGCTCATTGCTTCAATTACATAGACAATCTTTTACTTGATAAGAACTTTCGTAATGTGAGATTCCTTTTACCACCCATCATAATCAACCAAACTGGGTCACTCTCTGATGAATTTTCTTCAAGTTCTTCTTCATTGTCTGGGTATGTTTTAGAATCCCATACTTTATCCTCAACCAAGAAAGATATAGATGTGATAAGGTTTCCAAGATCGGGTTCATAGAAAGCTGCATATGGAACACCATTGTCTGCAAGGGTGTCTCTACATTCTTTCATCTCCTGATAAGTACCACCATCAAGCATAATGATAGTCTTGTCCACATTTACCCACTGGATATATTCTGTTGATTTGTGGAACTTCTGTATGTATTCCACAATAGAGTGGGCAGATTGGACTCCTTTCTGGATTGGACTCAACTGCCTCAATACCAAACTGTACATTCTATATTTTCCCATACCGTATTTATGTAAATAAAATTTGAATTATTTTTAACCTCCGATTGCAATGAGATAATCATTCTCCCAGTCAAAACATTTCAGTATGTGAATGAAGTTGAATATACAATATTCATATCCCATACCATTGGTGATCCACCACTTGTTGTCAGACAAGTCAAGGTTCATATAGTGCTTAGTCCCATCATCATCTGTCCAATAATCATTCCACATTCTTGCCTCAAACCTGGCATCAATACAAACCTTCCTGACAGCATCCTCCCAGGTTGGTTTCTCCCAGGAGTACTTGCCTTTCAGATGCTCTCCAATAATCTTCTCATCATAGTCAACAGTGTTTCCCCATTTCCAGTCAAAGATGTTGTATGACCTGATTCTTTCAATGATTTTTAACAACTGTTCCTTTGAGATAGTATAGAAGGACTGGTCATCCTCTGCACTCAATCTGTTGGTGAAGAATCTACTACAAAAACCATCCTCTACTTCTGTACCTGTGTCAAGTACATGTGCAAGTGTGTCATACTTAATCTGTTCCTTCTCCAACACCTTGAAGATTTCCCAGTCACTCTTCTCAACATCTTCATCTGTGATGTCCCTGATAGTATCTGCTTCAACCTTTGGACATCTGTATAAACTGATTCTATATCCCATAATTTAATTAACTGAATGTGCTGTTATTATATTTGCAGACTTCTGTGCCCTTGTAACTGCAACATACCTGAGCTGCCTTCTTACATTTTTGTCAAGACATCTACTGATGTCATCATCATTGATAAGTACATGCTTGAAAGTACTTCCCTGACTCTTGTGAATGGTGTGAGCATAACCATAGTCAATCACCTTGGCCTGGATCAGAGTTCCATACTTGTCATAGACATTGTCATTTACAAACAAGAATTCATCTATGGCATTTATTTTTTCCAGTGCTTTCAACCTATCAACTTTGTCTTCTGCTTCCCTGTATTTGTTCCACTGATGTACTTTCTCATAAGCAAGTGCGACCACGATTTCCCGATTATGTTGATTGTTCTTCACATCAATGAGAGGGACATCAATAGGAGTACCCAAAGAATCTTCAACTTCCAGGTCAATGATGTGTAACTTATAGTCATCAAGTCTTGCTTCATTACTGTATGTTATCATATCACTGATGTCTTCATCATATTCATTAGTAACACCTTTGACATTGTATGCTTCAGAGTTGACAATCTTATACATTGCCCCGGAGACACCCATTCCCATATATCCCCAGTTACTGTATGCCATCAGAGGTTCACCTGTCTGTGGATTGAGACCATCATAACCAAGTTTCTTCCTGATCATCCTGTTAAGTTTCTCCACATTGGCATTGGTGTAGGTCAATACCCTAAAATAGTTCGGGTCATCCTTTAATCCATCAATGTGTGTGTCAATCACATCAAGGATTGTCTTCACATCATTATTGTTGATGTACCTGACACCATTACCTTCTTCATTGGTGTGTGTCACATAGGTGAATCCACCATCCAGTCTAACAGAAGAAGACTCATCCAGGATGGAGTTGTCATCTGTCCTCATCACCTTGGTCAGTTCCACTATCCTGTGGTCAGTGTTCCTGAATACAATGGAGATGTCTTCCTCATTGACAGGTGACAGTTGTGCAGAGTCTCCAATGAAAATAATCTTACATTTCCTTTCCTTTGCTTTGAGAACTACATCAATGTAATTCTGGATGGAAAGCATAGATGCTTCATCAATGATTATGATTGAGTTAGGTTTAACCTTATCATCTGCAAGTTTCCTGGCTTTCTTTGACACATCATAGGTTTCCCCCTCCATATCTGTCTCAAT
>JAEEGL012766860.1_pt1 | contig 15133 bp, 8 predicted proteins | sample 9134231 | NCBI WGS metagenome assembly JAEEGL01 (sample SAMN16246548, study PRJNA631951) | gut metagenome | biome: gut microbiome; feature: rumen; material: fiber-attached | host: Bos | place: Iran: Karaj | collected 2018-10 | reverse complement strand
CTTGAATCATTCAAGAATTCTGCAAATGCCTCTTTAGCAGCATTCATATCCAGACCCACTATTTCTCGAACAAATTCTCCTAGCGGCTTAGATCCACATTCCTCAAGATAATCTTCTTTAGTCCCCAGTTCACTCCACAACAATTTTTCAAGTTCTTCGATATCCGCAGAATTAATTGGTTTGTTATTCCTTAATTTCAAGATTACAGGATTATTATCCTGGTGCTGTCTGATGTAATATTCCACTTTTTGCTTGTAATTCTTTAAATCGTCATTTTCAAGTTCAGCCTCTCGCCACTCAACATTCAATAATTCGTCATCAAAATTGGTGTCATATCGCACTATTTTTCTTGGAATATATTTCATCAGGTCTCTTAATCTGTTTCGAATTTCCTCAAACTCATTTACTTCTGCCTCATCCACATAATTAGTATTTAAAACTGTACTAATAAAATCCTTTTGAGCCTGTATCTGCGGTATATGCGAAATTTGAGATATTGCTTTTACTCTCTTTAGCAAATCACTTCTTGCCTTAGAGTATTTCTTTCCAACAAGATATGCTACTTCTATTCCGTACATAAGCGCATCAAACCTTAATGCATCCGCATCGTCTGAATCAGGAAGGAGTAAAGGAGATACTTCATTTCGTACTATATCTATATCCGGGAATGTGATCGTTTGATAATTCTCGTCTGATGAATATAAATCAACATATTTAATGTGCTGTTTTGTTGCAAAACTATCCCTTGGTATTTCTCTGACTTTTTTGGCCATTTCTTTAACCAAAGAATCTCTATAGGCAATCAGTTTTTCGGTCTGATAATCAATATCCTGTAACTTGTACGAGATTTCAAACTTTAAATTATAAATTGCGCTCTGTATTGTAACCGTACTTACCGCAGGAATACCTTTACTTATTCTAAAAAATTCAAAGTTATTGCAAAAATCAAAAATATAAAATTGTTTCTTATCTTCCCCGTCTAAAAGGCCTTCGCACGTACGCGTACCACGACCTATCATTTGCCAAAACTTAGCTTTACTGAATACCTTTTTAAAGAAAACCAAGTTTAATATTTCAGGGATATCTATTCCCGTATCAAGCATATCAACCGATATCGCTATCTGGGGCATTTTATTAGGATTCGAAAATTCGTCAATTAAACTTTGTGCATAGGTCATGTAGTTATCTATCACCTTTGCATAGTTAGGCAAATGCGGATAGTATTTGTTAAACACTTCCAATATTTTTTCCGCATGCGCATGATTCTTTGCGAAAATAATAGTCTTTCCTAAATTCTGACCGTAATCTATTTTGATACCATTTTCCATTAATGTATCCAACACCTTATGTATAGTATCCTCATTAAATACCCAGGTGTTTAGAGCAGAAGGGCTGATTGCTTCAGGAATATCGCCATCTTCTGCTTCAAAAGTCGATTCATATTCTTCCTTATCTTCTTCAGATAAATCATCATATACTATTCCTTCTTCAAGGAATTTAAGTTTTGATTCAATGGAAACAAAATCAACTAAATATCCGTCATTTACAGCCTGCGATAATTCGTATCCGTATGTAGGATCTCCACTTCTTAATTCAAAAATCTCATATGTATTCCTATCTATTTCATCCTTTGGAGTAGCAGTAAGGCCTATTAATGGCGCATCAAAATAATTAAATATATCCTTATACTTGTTATAAATAGATCTATGCGCCTCATCACAGATTACTAAATCAAAATGACCGCATGTAAAAATACGACCTTCGTCATCACTTGCGTTATCAATGCAATTAATCATCGTTTGATAAGTGGATAAAACACAATGTGCCGAATAATTATCTTTTTCCTCAGAAAGATTTGTACATGACAAACTCGGAAGAAGATTCACAAAACTTCTTTTAGCCTGAGTAACAAGTGCATTTCTATCAGCCAAAAATAAAATATTCTTTATCCAGCCTTTTCTTAATAAAACATCACACAGACCAATAATGATTCTAGTCTTACCAGACCCCGTAGCCATAACAAGAAGTTCTTTTCTTCTGTTCTTCTCATCAAAATCGTTGCATACGGCTTTGATTGCCGCCTCTTGATAATAACGACCTGCAATATCATGGTTTACGGTAATATTCTTAAGGCTGGTTCTTGTAGATAACAAATTAAACCATTTATTCAAATCTCTTTTGGAATAAATAAATGAGCACTTTCTTTCCGGATACTTGCCATCAATAATATGAGTTTCAAAGCCATTCGTTAAAAAGATAACAGGTCTTCTTCCGTATTTCTCTTCAAGAATATCTGCATAGAGTTTTGCCTGCTGACGTCCCTTGGAAACATCTACACAAGTTTTCTTTGCCTCAACAACTGCAAGAGGCTTATACGCATCATCATAAAGGACATAATCAGCAAATCCTTTTCCGGACTCAGTAGGCATACCGTCAAGTTCAACCTCATCCTCCCAATCAACGCCTTTAATCCAACCGGCATCCATTAGCATAGTATCTATATAAATCTTTCTGGTCTCAAATTCAGAAAGATCTAAGGGTTTAGGATTATAGCCCTTCTGCTGCTGTTTGCGTCTTGCTGATAAGCTTTCTTTCAGACTTGCATTTTCTTCAATAAGTCTTTTTAAATCCAACTCTTTTTTCTTTATTTCTTCTTCTTGTTCAAGAAGTTTCTTTTTATCTTCTTCAGCCTTTTCTTTTACAAGTTTTGCTTGTTCTTTTCTCTCGTCTATTAAACCTTTATCAAAAATATGCTCTATATAATTATCAGAATAGCAACAAGCAACAAAATCTAAAAATACACTAAGGTTTTCAAGACACACAAGTGCAATTTGATACTTATATGTCTGTACCGAATGAATAACTTTATTCCCTGTTTTTCTTAAAAAATCTATTCTGGTCCAAATATCATTGGGAACAATACTCTTGAACTTACTATCATACATCAAAGTGTATAAATCATCGTCATACGGCATTACCAATTCGTTATCTACCGAATACATCCACTTGATGGCAAATTCCATTGCTCGTCTACAATTAAATGTACACGAGTCGGGATCAATCAGTATCAATTTTTCCGCGCTAATAGCAACATCAGAAAAACTTGAAAACTTGCTTTCTTCTTTTAAATAATCGAAATTAGTTGCCATATTACCTCCCCATATTATTCAAACGGATAATTATCCCATCAGCCAAAGTATTCCTGCATCAAACTATCAAACAATCTTTGATTTTCATCTAATGACCTCTGAACAACAACTTTTGATTTGTCAACTTGTTTAACAAACTCGGCAAACCGCTTTTGTTCCTCCAACGGTGGATAAGCCACAATATAATTCATTATGTCTGAATCCTTTATCGCCGGATAATTGGCTCCTGTTACTACCTTTGTCATATCATCTGTAAACTTATTAGAACATACTATTGCAAATAAATATTCAGGAATACAATTTAATGCTCTTAACACACAGAACCCGCTTGATGCAACAAGATTATCGTCATCATATTCAGTTATTGCTACATTTCTTAAGTTTGGTCTAACTGTTGATACTACTATATCGCCTTTTTGGATATGTTGTTGTGCTCTTGATGGGGCTTCTTTTAAAATATATTCTGTAAAACCAGTCATAAGATTTCGACTATTATCTATAGAAGAAATATCAATATATTTGATTACATCATCTGGCACAAAATCCTTCTTTACACTAGGTACCTTTCCTGATACAAGTTCTGAAATAGTCACTTGAGGATAATTGCCAGAATCAAACATCTCTACAAATCGGGCTTTGATGAGCTCATCTAAAGCATCCAATTCTTTCAATCGTTGATCAATTATTGCCTTAGTCTTATTTATCACAACAGATACTTTACGTTGTTTCTCTAGAGGGATTTCTGGCACTTTCAAAGCTGCAAGAACATCTATTTTTATTCCCTTGATTGTTGCTCCACGTGCTTGTGAATTAAGAAATAAATTATTTGCCTGTATTAATTTACAAAGATAATCCTTATCCCACTTATCTTCGTCTATACCTAATAAAGAAATAACATCTTGGCTTGTTGACATGGGCACTTTATTTATTGCCACTTTCCCAACTCCAACACGCGTGCCAACCATAATAGAATTAACCGGCACAATTTTGGCGGCACTTTCGTTAATCGCCTTTTCTGTTATCCAGTCCACTGCATCATTATCATTTATCTCTGAGCCATTTAATGCAGTGGTAGTTATCCAAGGAATACTCCCATTGAAGTACTCAGGATTTCCTTTTGCCGGAGTCCCTCCAGACTGAAAATTACATATTTCACCCAATCTATATTCCATCAAACACCCCTACAAATCTCAATTTATAAGACCTTTCATTTTCTCAAAAGAGCTCTTAATTCTTTCGTTTCCTGCTCTATTTCCTTGTTTAATCTTTCAATTTCATCCAATATCTCTTCTGTAGGCGGATACTTTACAGCAACATATTCCGTTTTCTTGTATTTGTTAATACTTAAATCATATCCGTTATCTACAATCTCCTGCTTGGGAACCATAAACGATTTTTCAGTTCTAGTCCTGTCCGTTTCCTTATCAAGATTTTTGAATCTTGTAATAATATCCTGAATATCGTTATCAGGTATTTCAGTACGTTTATCATCCAAACTATATCCGTCTGCCGTCATATCATAGAACCAAACATTATCTGTTCCGCCATGCCCGGTTTTGGTGAAAACAAGTATTGCTGTTGAAACTCCAGCATAAGGTTTAAAAACACCCGAAGGCATTGAAATAACTGCCTGCAATCTATTATTCTCTACAATTTCCTTTCGAATGGCCTGGTGTGCTTTTGATGAACCAAATAATACACCATCCGGAACAATACAAGCGCACCTGCCACCAACTTTAAGCATTCTTAAGAAAAGCGTAACAAACAACAATTCTGTCTTCTTTGTATTACATATTTTCAAGAGATCTGCTGATACACCTTCCGCATCCAGACTTCCCTTAAAGGGCGGATTGGCTAAAACCAATGAATATTTTTCTTTATCGGGATTTTGATCCGACAGACTATCGCGGTATTCAATGAAAGGATTATCTATTCCATGAGTCATCATATTCATTGCACCGATGCGAAGCATCGTTCTATCCATATCAAATCCAAAGAACATATGATTCATATAGTGTTCTTTTTTCTTGGCATCAAAGAATAAATCTTTTTGGTTTTCCTTCAAATACTCACCTGCCGCCACCAAGAAACCTGAAGTACCGCACGCAGGGTCGCAAATAATTTCATCAGCAGAAGGGTCCATCAACTCAACCATCATCTTTATGATATGCCTGGGTGTTCTGAACTGTCCGTTTCTGCCCGACTGGGCAATTTTCGATAACAGATATTCGTAAACATCTCCTCTAACATCCGCAGACTGCGATTCATTCATCAAATCATAAATAATGTCTAGCGAATCTACAACTTTAGAAAGAACTAAAGGAGTTGGAAGTTTGAATATAGCATCATCCATATATTTCGAATACGCACTCTTTTTATCGCTATGAAGTGTCTTGATAAACGGAAATACAAATTCCTGCATTACCGAATACATTCTGTCCGCCGGAAAATCATGGAAAACAGACCATTTCAGCTGGGATCCATCAATAGTACGTTCCCCAATCTTTACATTTTTTGCAAATATAGTCTCATGCTTAAGACCAAGCATTGCGGCTTCTTTTGCACGGGTATTATCAACTTCATCCAAATCATGGATAAACATTAGGTATGTAATCTGCTCAATCACCTCAAGAGGATTAACTAATCCGCCGGCAGCAAATATATCCCATAGTCCATCTATTTTATTTTTTAACTCTCCTGTAATCATTAGCTAATTCTCCTTTTTATTTCCAATCAATTATTGTTAAATCCTGTACGGAATCCATGTTCAATTATACCATAACGGAATTCGTCTATACAGTGTTATTAGACACTTTTTTCAAGGTCTCTGCCACCGAAAGCGGAGACCTTGAATTGCAAGCTATTCATCTTTTAATTCTCTGAACTTAGCTGCCATTGTCGGATTATTCTTTGTCAGTTTTTTGACCGACAAATCTTCTGCTTTATTATTTGCAAGTCTAAGGTTATTCTCAGAAGATAACAACGCATCTTTTGTTTTCTGAAGATGGTCAATAGTTTTGTCAATCTCATCTATGGCAGTTTTAAACTTTCTGCTGGCTAAATCGTAATTTCTTGCAAATCCTTCTTTGAATGCCGCAAGATCTTCCTCAAAATGAGTAATATCAATATTCTGATTGCGTATTTCCATAAGCTGGTTCTGATACTGAATTGTCTTCAAAGCCGAATTGCGGAGAATTGTAATCAGGGGAATGAAGAACTGAGGTCTTATAACGAACATTTTGGGATATTTGTGCGAAACATCAGCTATTCCGTTATTATAAAACTCATTGTCAGATTCCAGCATAGAAACCAATACCGCATATTCGCAGCCCTTTTCTCTTCGGTCTTTATCTAATTCCTTGAAGAAATCTTCATTTCTGTGCTTGGTTGCTGTTGTTTCATTTTCATTTTTCATCTCAAACATAATTGAGACAAACTCTGTTCCGTTATCAGACTCCCTGAAAATATAATCTCCCTTGCTTCCGGTTCGAGCATCATTATCTTTTTCGAAATATGCATTAGGAAAAGCTGCCATTCTGATTCTGTTAAACTCATTTTCGCAATGCTTTTCCAGCGTCTCCCCAACCATCTTGGTCGAGAGTTTTGCCTTAAGATCCCTGTAATGCTCAACTTCGCGTTCCTTTTCCTGAAGCTGCTTATTATAATCCTCCTTGATTTTCAAAGCATTTTCTTTAAGAGCATCTTCTATAGTACGGAATTTCTTTTCAGCCTCAGATAATGCCTTCTCTACAGCAAGTTCCGCGTCTTTCTCGTTATTCTTAATCTGAGCATTAAGTACTGTAATCTCGTTTTTCTTATCAGATATTTCCTTATCCTTTTTAGCAACCGCCTCGGCTACTGCTAGTTTCTGATCCTTCTTTAAAGAATCAATCTGCGCCTGAAGCTTTGCTATCTCCGCGTTTTTACCTGATATTATATCCTTATATTCGCTTTCAGTCTGCGTACGCACAAGCTCATCTGCATTCTCTCTCGCTTCATCAAGACGCGCCTTATAATCGTCAATCTCCTTATGGAATTCTTCATCACGAATCTGCTTCACAATTGCAGCATAGCCTGATTCATCCACCTGAAATACCTCACCACACTTAGGGCATTTAATCTCTTTCATCTCTTTTCTCCTTTTCTATTATGATGCTAATACTACTGTTCCATTTTCTTTTCTGGCACTGCACAACTGAAATCCAAGATGCGCAACATATTCTGCCATGCTGGAAAACCCTCTTGTTTTAAATGCGTTATAAATCTTTCTATATGTTTCCGAGCACGAAGGTACATAAACCATTCTTCTCTTTCCGCATACAAGATGATTTTCGAGCATTTTTGCATTTCTTTCATCTATCCTCGCTTTAGCCCTCTCTGCTGCTTCCGCAGATATACCGTGAACGCCTCGCATATGATATCCGAATGATTCAATATATTCTTCCCAATCCTCAAACTGCTGATAGTCAGGATCGTTCATCTCAAAACGGTAATGACGAAATCTACGATTTAATGCCAATATTTCTTTATTTGTTTGCGCTACTGTTCCGTTCTCATCTGCATTTCTTGATAAAATGTTTTCTGTACACTCATCCGAAAACTCATATCCTTTAACCCCATATATTCCGGTCATCCTGAAATATGTTTTTTCTTCGATATTTCTTCTTTTTATCCCCCTCCCTTTTATCGAATTCCATTTAACATTATTGTTACCGTCCGCCAAAATATATCTCTTGCCAAGAACTTCAATATATTCGGACACCTTAAACAAATCCATTTCTTCCTCGTAAAGATATGTCAAACCCTGTCTATCCATATGTCTTCGAAGATAATCCGGAATATTATCATTGAACATTATCCTTATGCTCTTATCATCAAAATTCCTTATTATTATGGCAACTCTGCCTTTTCCGTTATTGTGTATCGAAAGACGAATATTGTTTTCTTCAGCCATGAAATTCTTTTCGGTAATGCATCTCATAAGAAGTTCCTCTTCGATATCTTCGAGGTAATCTATCTGCCAGGAACGAGCTGAAGCCTTAAGATTAACCTTTCCATTAATGATGTTGTTTAGGGTTCCTCTATTAATATCGAGTAATCTGGTCAAATCTCTCTGATTAGAAAAATAATCATCGTATAACTTCTGAATTGTGAGGTAATCATACTGGCTTTCCCAGCCACCCTTCACATATCTATAGCCGAATCGTGCTAAAACTTCCTCCATCGTTTCATTTTTAATATTATATTTATTTATTTTGTAGCGAAGCGAGGTTCCAACAATATCTTTAGCTTCAACAATGCCATTAGGAAAGCTTTCCGAAAGGCCTTTCTCGATTTCTTTCTTTAATTCCTCTTCCGAATCTTTTGCAATGATAAAGCCCATTGAACGAAGATATGATTTAACCGAAGGATATTTTACATACGGAAGAGCTTTTCTTAACTGATAATACAGTTCCGTATTTTCACTTATTCTTCTAACAACACCATCCGGATATTCAGCTATTATTTTTTCTTTTAATGTCGTCATACTAATACGCTCCTTTATTCTCATCACCAAAGACTTCCTGTCTCTTAACTTTTTTGCTCACCTTGTTTTGATGGTTTTATTATGCCACATATTCAGGAACATTAATATGGCTGTTTTTTGTTTGGTTTTTGTTAATATTTCTGGATTATTATTGAGTTTTTATAGAATTTTTGTTACCATTATAGTATCAAAGATATAGAAGGGGTTGATAATATGGGATTCAAGTTTATGAACGAGGAGCAAAAAATTAGAATTGCGTTAAGCCAGAGAGCATATAACATAATTCAGGAGGACATGAGTATTTTTAGATCCAAAAGCTCTACGAATTTTATTAATACTATATTAGAGAACTTTAAAGAAGAATCAAAAGCAACATTTACATCCTATCTTGAACATATAAGAAACGAACTCGAAAAAGAATTTAACACCGCTAAGGTAGACCAAAAAAGTAAAGATTTATTAATTGAACACATATACACCCAAAGAAAAGAAAAAACTATTACTCTTCTTAACAAATATATGAAAGAAAAAGCTTTCAGCAAATTATATCGCATTAATAACAACAATACCGATTACCTTATGAATGATTGCGAAGAAAATGATTTTTATAACGATCGACCCGGTTTATATATCAAATGCATTCTGGAAGAATACGCAGACCTACCATTTATCGAAAGAGAGAGAATATATCGAAAAGATGTATTTAATACGGTTGAACTAGCCTGTTCCAACAATCAGGCAATGAAAGTTATAGTTTCCTATCAAGGCAAGAGAAAAGCCCTTACCGTATATCCGTACAAGATTATGCCTGATGCAATGAATTCTCAACTATTCCTTGCCTGTTATACTTATGAACAAGGCCAAACTACAAAAGACAAAAAGGATGCATCCTTCTCTATGGCAAGAATACCTATGCCAACTCTTTTAAAACAAAAAGCATTCATCTCAAAAGAAGAGCAAAAAAAGATTGATGAAGATATCGAAAAGCTCTCAATAAATTATCTGTTAGGAGAAGAATCCGAAATACACGTACGATTAACTGAGAAAGGTAAGAATACTTATCATAATTATATAACCTCCAGACCCGCCAAAGACGAAATTCTGTCAAGTGAAAATGAATATGTTTTTCACTGTAGCGAAAGTCAGGCTTTTAATTACTTTTACTCATTTGGAGAAAACGCCGAAATAATTAGTCCCGACAGTCTCAGAAAAAGGATGATCGAATCACACCAGAACGCTATAAAAATGTATACGCATAGGTAGATATCTTATTTGATTGCCTTACTAATTAATCTAATTATAAAGGTATTTATAACAGCAACTAAAACTAAGAAAAGTATTATTAGCCCATCATTAGGATATGGTTTTAAAATGAAGTATAGTTCCAACGTGTATACTGCATAAGCTATGGTATACAAAAGAGAACCAATAAACGGGAATGATCTCTTTTCATAAATCAATCCAACTGTAAAATAAGCCAGTGTGCCAATAAGCCCACTGGCAAATAAATTATATAGCGCTCCCCAACCGCCAAAGGGTTCAAAAGGATTAGGAAGCAAAAACTGTCTTATTAAGAAACCTATTAAAGCCATTATATAATACATATACTTGATTCCGTATCGAATTCATTTTTCTGAATTCTTTTATATACTCCTTGTATATTTCAAATCGGATAATTGGAACATCCGTAGAACAGTTTGAGCTAATCAATAATTTGGATATTTGTTTGAACTGCTTTTTAAAATATTATCTGAAACAACAATCGCCTTGACGCCGATTTTTAGACGTTCACCTGTCAAATATTCAATATCGTCTTCCCATTTTTTTACAGCGTTGCTCATATTATTTTTAAACTTATTCCTCTTAATCAGTCCCTTTATATGATTAACAGCCTCCTTCTTAGAGACAATATTGCTTTCTATTAGCTGATCAAGCAATAAATGTCTTTGTTTCGCACTCGGTCCATTCTCCTTAACGTTATAACCAAATTTATACATGATATGTTCAGATAATATCAAGCCATCAAATTTTGTCTTTTTAAAATCACTTTCCGAAATCAAATTATGCAAAAACGCCCCTTTTGATTTCATTTCTCTATATACACTCTCCGAAATATAATAAGCCCTGCATTTTTTGCATACACAAATCGGAATAGTATATTTTTGAATATACGGTGCACCTCCTCTAAACTGCGCAACCTCAACTACAGCTTTATCTTCATGGATTGTATGCCCCAGTTTTGCGCAATTAATATTATTTGTATATACAAAAAAGTATCGATTATCAATTACGGAAATAGGCTTAGTTGAGATTTTGGGTTTTGGAGGATCTTTTGGTTTTTTTGAAGGTTTTTTATCCAATGGATCAGTCTCCTTTGTTAAGGAATTTGACAAAGCAGCCTTTTTGACTAATCCATCTTTGTCAATATTTATCATAATCTCCTGCATTTCAGAATGCGGTTTATCATACTTATGCGTCTTAACTACCACGTTAAATTTGTAGTTATTTTCATTGTTTTTCGATCTGTTAAGTTCAAATGAACATTGCTGCATTTTATTTGTTGAACGAATTAAGTCACTCTTCAACGTAACCGGTGTGATAGCGTCATTTTTTCTAATATTGTTCAATTCAAGAATAATATTGCCATCAGTTTGATTTTTTACATCAAATAACAGTTTTGTTTTTAATCCAGTACTAACCTCCTTTAATCTCACATAAATACCCTTCTTTTTCAAAACTGTCAGACCTTCAAATGTCTTTTGGTCTTGATTCCTCTCAGGTATACCATTATTAAAAATATCTGATAATTTAGATAAAGTAACTACATCAAATAATAATCTTCCTAAAACAATTCCATGAGATATCCTTTTAACAAAAAAGTATTTCTCATTATTAATTAAGCCTTTTCCGAAATTCAAAACATCATTATCCTGAAATGAGTATTTAAAAAGAACTGTCTGACCTTTCATTTTTGAAAAAGTAATATCCGCATTTTTATATTCCTGATAAGGTGATTTGGTCTTAGACTCAAGTCTTTTTGATGTAAGGCGCGCTTTAACAGAATGAGTATCAGGATTAATTCTAATTTCAATACTCCTTCTGTCCACTAGCGATCCGTCAAATTTATTTATCAGAACCACAACATCCATTTCCATCTTAGTTATCTCGCTCGATGTAGGGCCAATTGTAAACCAAATCTCTTTTCCTTCTTTAGAACGAGGAATTGGCTCGCTATTAAAATCTTTCTCAGAAAAAATACCATTAATCCTGAGATTTTCAAGTCGAATCACGACGCTGCTTTCTGTTTTATTCCTTAATACAAATAAGATTCGCGTGAAAATCCCAATTTGTATGGTCCTCAACGACAAATGAATATCTTTTAATGTTGGAAAATCAATATTAAATTGGGTTTTAACAGATATTGATTTAGACAAAGTATCGCTTATTGCTTTTGATAACCCTTTTAATGAATCCGGATCCAGCAATATCGTACCTTTATTTTCATCATCTGACCATCTGCTCAAATAGAAAATAGGAGCAGAGCTGGATTTTTTTCTTCCAAATCTCAGTTCATCTCCATTCTCACATATAATTGTTCCAATATTCTCTTCTTCTGGCAAAGAAATACTATTAGCACTTCTTTCCTTTGCCTCGTAAGAAATAATCTTCTCATATTGTCCCCAGGTAATTTGCTCCCCCATATCCTATTCTCCTTTTGTCTCTTCTTATACGTTAGGAGATTAAATTAATCTCGTTTCCAAAAGGAACCTGCTTTCAAGTGTGTCATCAGACGTTACAAAATAAAGGTTCTTTCGAGCTCTGGATAAAGCAACATAGAAAAGTCTTCGTTCGGCCTCAATATCTCCCGAAAGTCTATCCGGCCATACCTCATCATCGGCATCAAGAATAATTACGGCATCATACTCATGGCCTTTCGACCTTGTAGCTGTCATTAAGTGCACCCTTGTTTTCTCTATATCTTTAAAAGCCTCCATCGAATCATCTGCACTTTTTTTATACGAATGTTCTGCCATAATTCTTGCCATATCAATATCATCATTGAATTTAGCAAAGTCCTTCCCATAACTTTTTGATATTTCTTTCAAGCGAAAGAATTGAGGCTCCTTATACTGAACATCTGTCTCCTGTTTTGTATAATCCTTATCAAAACCCTCAAATTCCGAAACAATCTGCTCCATGAGATCATAAACTGTATCAGAATCAATCAGCTTACGTATTATCGTATACGCTTTTTTACCCGATAAATTCTTTTTTATATTTCCCGAATAATCTTTAAGACTTTCGACTGACTCTTTAAACGATCTGACCCCATTATCTATAAGATATTCTTTCAGATCATTTTTTTCCTGTTTGTTTAATTCATAGCGCTGTATTTTATCAATGATTACTATCAGTGAATTGATCGGATCACGTACATGCTTATTTCTCGCCATATCAACTATGTGAATGATTTCCTGAAGAGATGTCATCGCCTCTCCTTCGAAAATGTTCATATCGTAATCCACATAATACGCTATTTTTTCATTGCCCAAAAGGACCTGATAAGGAAACAAAGTAGTTTGTCTTCGTCCAATAAGCGCTATAGAGGAATACTTTTTATCTTTTAACAACGACTTAACAATTTTCATTGTTGCATCTATCGAACTTGCCACTTTCCTGGATCTTACAACCTTGATGCTTGCTCGTCCTTTTGCTCCGGATCGTATTTCTTTCGTTTCGCGCTCTCTGTTATATGACAATAATTGATTGCTCAACTCAACTATATTTTTGGGAGATCGATAATTAATCTCCAGAACGCAGGTTGCAAATTTCGTCTCAAAATATACATCCGGATGTAGAATGTATCTGGGAGTAGATCCTCTCCAGCCGAAAATAGCCTGATCATCATCGCCTAATATAGTAATCGGCGTTTTCTTTCTCTTCTGGCCAAAGTAAAGACAAGCCGCCTTAAGCAAATACATATCCAAAGGATTAATATCCTGAAACTCATCTACCATTATGTGAGTGAAACCCTTTCCTCTAGAGGGCGTTTTCTTTTCCTCAATCTGCTTCTCAAGGAATAACCTTGCCCAGTACTTCTGATCTTCAAATGTATATCTCCCTACTGCATCCAGATAAACAACTGCTTTCTTCCAAAACTCAAAGAAATTCATTACTCGTTCTTCTTTTGTTTTATCTTCTTCACCCTGGATTCCCTCTAGTTTATAAAGAAATTCATATCCTTCTGCAAGAATAGGAAAAAGACCCAAGTCTTTTATTTCTTTTACATGGGATTTATAATCAGTTTTGCTCATATGGTGAGTAAATCCAAGAGATTTCAAAAGATCCATCAATTCAATAACATCTGCCGCTTTTTGGTTTTTACTCGGATTTTTAATTGCATTTTGAATATAGGGAAATTTATTAAGAGTCGGCTGTAAGTCATGAATTATTAGATTTGCCTTCTGTTTCCGGGTGGTAATAAGTTCAATTCCCGGGCGTTTAATCAGTTCCCATCCCCATGAATTTAATGTTCGAATTGTAGCTCGTACTTTCTTAAACTCCGACCGTTTTTCAATTCTCGATTCCAATTCAAGTTTTGCTGATTTTGTAAAAGAAAAGATAAGAAAGTTAGGCTTGGGGTAACCATTTTTAGCAGCTTCATCCGTTATATACCGGCATCGCCATAAAAGCGAATATGTTTTTCCTGATCCCGCAGGCGCAAGAAGTTTAATATTCTTATCAACCGGCATTTTGCAGAATTTCTTCTGGCTCCTGTTCAACCCCGCTTCTTTTATTAATTCATCGAAATCCTTCATATAAACCCTCTCCTCATACTTGATAATCATAGTCTCATCCACTTTTTATTTTATCACAAAACGACTATATAACCAAAGCTTAACACGATATGAATTCCACCAGATAAATAGCACAAAAGAAGGACGTAACTAATGGTTACGCCCTTTCAAAAAAACTTCATTTATAGTCAATTGCAATCCTTTTATCTTTTATACTCCTTAAGCCTAATTTTTGCCATTTGATAATGATCATCCTCAGAGTTTTTATGCACATTTACAACATTTTCGTAATGCTTTTTCGCCTCTTTTTCGTCCCGATCAACTACTATCCCAAGTCGATACATCTCGCCAAGATAGTAATCCTTGATCGTAGTATGATTTTCATCTGCCTCAAGCAGGTACTCGTATGCTTTTTGATAGTCCTGTTCGACTTCCTCTCCGAGGAAATACATTTCGCCAAGGCAGGCGCTGGCAAATGTAACTCCCCTTCTTCTTGCGATCTCAAGAAGGTCTATTTTCATCTGAATGTCTTTTTCGGTAGTTTCGCCAAAGCCGTACTCATCAGCCATGATTATGAGAGCTGACGGTTCTTCATTTTCGGAAAGATACTCAAGGAAGTCCATATAACTCTTTTTTCCCGCTTCGGTCCAGACGATATT
>JAEEGL016224081.1_pt1 | contig 15134 bp, 9 predicted proteins | sample 9134231 | NCBI WGS metagenome assembly JAEEGL01 (sample SAMN16246548, study PRJNA631951) | gut metagenome | biome: gut microbiome; feature: rumen; material: fiber-attached | host: Bos | place: Iran: Karaj | collected 2018-10 | reverse complement strand
CGGTGGCTTCGGAGGCTTCGGCGGTGGCGGCGGCTTCGGAGGCGGTGGCGGCTTCGGAGGCGGTGGCTTCTGATCCTTATCCCCCATATGAAAGTAAAAAAGGCGGACACTCAGTTGCCCGCCTTTTCTGTTTTCCTGCTTCCGATGATGATGGAGATGAACACCGCCAGCCCGATGAGCATGGGGTAGTAGAGATGCGAGACGACATCAATCGGAGTTAGGATGTTGGTCGTGAGCTGTACGGCCATAAGTGTTTGAATGCCGTAGGGCAGCAGTCCCTGCGTGAAGCATGACATGGTGTCGAGAATGCTGGCGCTCCGTCTGGGGGAGATGCCATATTTCCCGGATATGTCTTTGGCAATCGGTCCGACGGTGATGAGTGCTACCGTGTTGTTTGCCGTACACATGTTGACGATAACCGTCATCAGGGCTATGCAGAACTCTCCACCGCGTTTTCCACTGACTTTCATGGACATGGCCTTGATGAGGTAGTTCACACCACCATTATGCCGTATGATGGCCAGCATACCTCCGGCAAGCAATGTCATGATGATGAGGTCTGACATGCTGCTGATGCCCCTCTGAATGGATGCGAGCCATTCCCAGATGGTGAAAGTGCCTTCCCACATGCCTATAATGCCAGTAAGCGCTAACCCGAGCATCAGAACGAGCACCACGTTAATTCCGGCGACCGCGCTGGCGATGACGATGAGGTAGGGCAGAACCTTGATGAAATCCACCTCCGGAACATCGTTCAGTCCCTTCACGTCCTTGCCGAGGATATAGTATGCCACTATCATGAGAATGGCGACTGGTCCTACGATTTTGATGTTCTCCCGGAATTTGTCGCTCATACGGCAGCCTTGCGTCTGTGTGGCCACGATGGTTGTGTCGCTGATAAAACTGAGGTTGTCGCCAAAGTAGGCACCTCCCACCACGAGCCCCACGGTCAGGGCCGGGTCGGTGTTGATCTCTCCTGACAGTCCCCATGCGATGGGCACGAGAGCCGCTACCGTACCGGTTGACGAGCCGATGGCAAGCGAGATGAAGCAGGATGCTACGAAGAGGCCCGGCAACAGGATGTCGGACGGCAACCATCTCAACGCCGTGTTTACAGTGGCGTCGATGCCTCCCATGTCCTTGGCACTGGCGGCGAATGCTCCCGCCATGATGAAAATCCAGAGCATCAGCAGGAGGTTGTTGTCGCCTGCCCCCTTGGAGAACACTTTCAGGCTGTCGGATAGCTTTCCCGGTGTGATGGCGAGGGCATAGATGGATGAAGCGAGGAATGCCACGGTGATGGGTACCTTGTAAAAGTCGTTGAGAACCAAACTTGTTACAAGGTAAAGCACAAGGAATACCAGTAGCGGCGAGAGTGCGCGGAAAACTTTCCAGTATGTCTTAATCGGTTTCAAATTATGACAGTTTTTTGATGTAATAATTCTCTTTATTGTGATAATCCTCTAAATATTGCAACCGTTCTGTATGCTGGAGAGATTCCATTAATTTGAAAAATCATAGGGTTACTCCGTTTTTGAAGATGGAGATTTCCTGGTAGTCTTTCTTTTCGTTCCACGTGGTCTCTCCATTGGCTACTGCTATCACCTTGCGGGTGAATTCACGGAAGGTCTCGTCCATTGTCGCGCCTTCTGCGAGCACGCCGGCGTTGAAGTCAATCCATGTTTTCTTTCGGTTGGCGAGGTTGCTGTTTGTCGATATTTTCATGGTCGGTACGAATGTGCCGAATGGCGTTCCGCGACCAGTGGTGAAGAGCACGATATGACATCCGGCCGATGCCAGTGCGGTTGATGCCACGAGGTCATTGCCGGGTGCGGACAGCAGGTTGAGACCTTTCTGCTCGATGCGGTCGCCATAGTCCAGCACACCTCTGACAGCGCTCTTGCCACATTTTTGTGTGCATCCCAGTGCCTTGTCCTCAAGCGTGCTGATACCGCCCGCCTTGTTCCCGGGCGACGGGTTCTCCCCTACGGGTTCGCCGTGGCTGAGGAAATAGCTTTTGAAGTCGTTGATGAGCTTCACGGTCTTGTCGAACAGCTGCCGGTCGGCACAGCGGTTCATGAGAATGGTCTCGGCGCCGAACATCTCAGGAACCTCCGTGAGTACGGATGTTCCGCCTTTCGACACGATGTAGTCGCTCAGCACGCCAAGGAGCGGGTTGCCCGTGATGCCTGACAGACCGTCGGAACCACCGCATTTCAAACCGATGCGAAGCTCGCTGATGGGTGTCTCTGTCCGCTTGTCCTGACAGGCGATTGCATAAAGTTCCTTGGCAATGCGAACCCCTTCTTCCACCTCGTCGCCGTCAACTTGTTGTGTCACGAGAAAACGGATGCGCTGCTTGTCATAGTCGCCGAGCAGCTGCTCAAACTTGTCCGGCTGGTTGTTCTCACATCCAAGACCAACCACGAGCACGGCTCCGGCATTAGGGTGTAAAACCATGTCGCGCAGGATTTTTCGTGTGTTCTCGTGGTCCTCACTCAGTTGTGAGCATCCGTAATTGTGGTTGAATGCCACGATTCGGTCGATTCCGGCACCTGGGGTGTTGTTCTCAAAGCCGGTCTGTGCCTTCAGCTCAGCTACGATTTGGTTGACCACTCCGTTTACACATCCCACGGTAGGAATCACCCACAATTCGTTTCTCACGCCCACATCGCCGTTCTTGCGATGGTAACCCATGAATGTGGTTGGAAGACCGTCAGTGGGGCAGTCCACATGGCAGTCGTTGCCGGATGTCAGGTCATCGTCAGTGAACACAGGTGAGTATGTGTAGTCGAGCAGCCCTGCCAAATTGGTCTGGATGTGGCGGTCGTCCACGAGGCATCCTTCCTCTTTGGAGGAACGGAGATGTCCGATAGGGTAGCCGTATTTGATTACGTTCTCGCCTTCTGCCAGGTCTTGCAGGAGAAACTTATGTCCGTAAGGTATATCGTCTTTCAGTACGATGGATTTTCCGTCGATTTCCACGTTCTGGCCCTTCTTGAGCTCGGTCAGGGCGACACAGACGTTGTCAGCCTTGTTGATTTTGATGAATGTTGTCATGTTAGTTTAAAGTTGGGTGTGATTATAGTTTTTTTATGTTTACTCAAGTTTCTGAAGTTGTTATTTGCTATTTTATAACACATTATCAGTCTTGAAAATCGATTGTATGTTTTTTATTAAGCTCGAAGAGCGTTTTTTCTCCGACAGCAAGTCGGTTTTTATTGAGATTGGTCTGCACGTAGTGCCGCTGTGGATGTTGGGATGGTTTAAGCAAATATATTTGCGTAGAACCAAAACAACATCTACAGCGTAGGACGGAGTCCTCTGACCAATCGTTTTTTTATCTTTTTTTAGTTGATTGCACTTGCGAAAGTTGAAATGTTTATAGTTTGGAGTAGAGAAAAACACCGTCTTGTCATCGATTTCAAGTTTGTCTGAACGACATCGGTTTTCTAAGTGTTTTTTCTTTTGCAAAAGTAAGTTAATTTTTACACTTTTACAAACTTATGCTCCTTTTAAATGGCATAAAGCGACTGATTTATGAAAAAAAAGGATGAAAATGTTGTGATTTGCAAAAAAAATTAATACTTTTGTTGCCGAATAACATTTTGCTTTAGTCAACCAGACTTTAAAGAACCTCCCTCAATCTAATTCTTTATGCACAGGTTTTATTTCACTTCCCTACTGTTATTGGTGGTCACATCCAATCCGGTTGCGGCCCAGTCGTCGGATGGTGTGGTCGAGTCGGACCTGACTGTGATTGTGGTGCTGCTTTTTGTGCTCCTTGCCATATTCCTGTTTCTTCTTGTTCGTTTCTGGCATGCCACGAACGATATCAAGTCGTTGAAGGCTAAAATCTGCAACAAAGGACTTGCTGAGAAGTCCATTATGCGTAGTGAGGTGATGAAACTCCATTTGCTGGCTAAGGATGAGGAGGCGCTTGAAATTCTGAATGATGCGCTCTACGACGAGGCCCGTAAACTATATCTTGCCACAAACGATGCAAAGGACTATAAGGGCATGGTGTTCCTGCAGTCGGACGACGGTGGAAAGATGCTGTCATGCCAGGATTATTACGATGAGAAGTGGAAGCGGGTTCAGGAGAAATACCAGGTACTCTACGATTCCATTGGCCAGAAGATTCCGGAAGGTCTGCAAGGTGTGAACTATAATTATATCAACCAGTTCGGGAAGGGAAAGTGATTTCTCCCTACCTCTGAGTAATTCCTACGCCATGACAAAGCTGAAACGAGTTTCTCTCTGCTCATTTAGATTCTCTGAAAATCTTCGCCATGGAAATACCGGCACAAGTTCTGCATTTCTCGTCAGGACGTTATAAATTGAATTGGCGCATTTTTTTGTAGACGAAGGAGGAACCGTCGATATTGACAGGGAATAAGGGATTGTGAATTATCACACAAGAGATAATCGTTTATATTCATAGAAGTATCATTTCTTTTATGCTGTTTAGCAGATGGCGTTTCCATTTTTTTTGTGATAATTTGTAAGTGTGCACAAAATTTCGTAATTTTGTATTTTTAAACCAGTTGACAACTGATAATGTTGTCGATTGGAGTTTTGGTTAAGCCGGCAAAGACCGGCGATGCCTTTTGGCCCGATGCGGATATCTCCTCCCGTGGTGAGGATGTTCCGTCATCCATTTCAAGTGGGACCAAGGAGCAATACCAATATTCATTTTCAACAAACAGACACAATGAAAAGAAAGCTAACTACATTAACCCTGATTCTTTTTTCATCGGCGATGCTGATGGCGCAGACCGAGAACTTGCAGAGGTTTGAACTCAATGCCAAGAAGGCTGGTAAGATTTTTGACGGCATAGGAATGGTGAACGGTGGAGGCGGCACATCTGCTCTCCTTAAGGACTACCCGGAACCACAAAGAAGTGAGATTCTCGACTTGGTATTCAAACCGATGCATGGCGCGTCTGTCAGCACGATGCTCGTGGAAATACCTGGCGACGGCAACTCCACCCAGGGCTCCATGCCGTCACATATGCACACACATGACGACCTCAACTACCAACGCGGATACACATGGTGGGTGATGAAGGAGGCCAAGAAGCGCAACCCGGACATCACTCTCGACGGAGCGGCGTGGAGCGCACCCGGATGGGTGGGCGACGGAAATTTCTGGAGCCAGGATGCAGCCGACTATTATGTGTCATGGTTGAAGGGGCTGAAAAGCAACTATGGTCTGAAGATGACTGCCATGGGATGCAGGAATGAGAAGGGCGACAGTTACGAGTTTGCCAAAATCATGCGTAAGACCCTTAACGACAACGGATTTGAATACGTGAAGATTCATGCGTTTGACAACTGGTATAAGGGCAAGCTCAACTTTGTGAAGGACATGCTCACCGACGAGAATCTCCGGATATCTGTAGATATCATCGGAGGACATGTCTTCAATGAGGTGGAACCCGTTTCGGAGGAGAATCAGAAAATAGCTGAACAGTTTGGCAAGCCCATTTGGAATACAGAGGACCATGTTTATCTCAAGGGTTACGACTGTCTGATTAGCATCGTGGAGTGTTTCAACAAAAATTATATCAACAGCGGAGTCACCAAGATTGTCAACTGGTATGACATCGCTGCGCTTTATCCAACCGAGCCATACGCGGAAGACCCGCCAGTTGTTCTTGCCTACGAGCCTTGGAGCGGGCATTACCGCGTGCGTGAGGCGATTTGGGGATACGCTCATTATGGCCAGTTCACCAAAGTTGGATGGCGCTATATGCCGGAAGGATGCCGCCTGCTGGATGGAGGAGGTTCCATCGTCACGATGAAGTCACCCGACACCGACGACTACTCCATCATCATCGAGACAAAAGGCGCTAAGGCACCTCAGACACTGGAGTTCAAACTCAAAGGACTGTCGAAAGAAGACTTGTGTGTGTGGAAAAGTGACGCGGAACAGCAGTTTGTCAGGGTAGACGACCTCAAGACCGACGGAAAGTTGTTTACTTTTGAGGCCGACACCAACGCGGTATACTCCCTGTCCACCACACGTGGACAGAAGAAAGCCGTGCATGCCGTTCCGCCTTCTGAACCATTCCCTTTCCCTTATTTCGACAATTTCGACCAGTACACATCCCCGGAACAGTGGGGATATCTGCCGCATTACTTCGCCGACATAGCCGGTGCCTTCGAAATCGTGTCGGCTCCGTTGCGCTATGGAAGCTGCATCCGTCAGGTTGTTCCCCGGCAGACCATCAGCTGGGCACCCGACTGGAAACACTACACTATCATCGGTGATGACGAATGGAGCGACTATGAGGTAAGCGCTGACATTATGCTCAACGAAGGTGACGCCGGAGCCGTCATGGGCCGTCTCAACCACTTCGGAACGGGGTGGGGATTCATCCCGAAAGGCTATTACCTGCGTCTCGACGACCAGGGAAACTGCCGCATAGTGGTTGTAAGAGGAAAGGTGGACAAGAAGAAGGTGGAGGGTGACGCAGAGCAGCAAGCCACCCTCAAGGCACTCAACGACGACAGTGAGGGCGGTGAGAAAATCCTGGCGGAGACCACCGTCCAGAACATTCATCCAGGAGAGTGGCACAATCTGAAACTTCAGTTCAAGAACTCCGAAATCATCGCCCAAGTTGATGGTGTTCAGGTACTCAAGACTGAGGACTTCCTCTACCACCACGGCATGGCCGGACTGATGGCCGACGTGGACAACGGCAAGGCAAGTACTCCTTATTTCGACAACCTTAAAATCAACGAGGTTGGGAAAGACACAATCCAACCGACTCCTGACATCCCGAACCGGAAACCGATATATGAATAGTATAGAGTGCCCTTTGAGTAGTTTAAAGTTTAATGTTTAAAGTTTAATGAGTTTTTAGAGGAAAGACGTTTAGTTTAAGGTGTTTTGTTTAATGTTTAAAGTTTAATGAGGCTTTAGAGGAAAGACGTTTGGTTTAAGGTGTTTAGTTGAAGGTTTTAAGTTTAGGTTTAGAATTGAGAGAACTTGGATTTTTTGGGTGGCGAAATTTCGGGTGTTAAATTTGTGCTTTGCCGAGATAAATCCGTAAAATGACTAACTAATTACAATTGATATGAAAAAAACAATTCTTTCTTTGATTTTTCTGCTGACGATGTTGGTATCAGCTGAAGCCCAGAAACGACTGGCCTTCCCGGGTGCTGTGGGATGGGGACGCTATGCCGTAGGCGGACGCTATGGCAGCGTTTACCATGTGACCAATCTCAAGGATAGCGGCACCGGTTCCCTTCGCGACGCCGTAAGCCAGCCAAACCGCATTGTCGTTTTCGACGTGTCGGGCGTCATCAATATCACATCGCGAATGAGCTTCGCCTCCAATCTCTATGTGGCAGGACAGACTGCTCCTGGTGAGGGAGTCGTTGTCTATGGCGACGGTGTAACCTTCTCTGCCGCCAACAACCTCATCGTGCGCTATATGAAGTTCCGCATGGGAAAGGGCGGTTCGTCTGGCAAGGACTGCGCAGGTGTGGCAAACGGAGCTAACATGATTTTTGACCATTGCTCTTTCGCCTGGGGACTCGACGAGACATTCTCTATCAACTGGGACAACAAAGGAACGGCACCGACACATATCACGCTCTCCAACTGTGTCATCGGGCAGGGACTTCTCACTCACTCAGCCGGCGGACTCATTCAGTCTGACTCCATCACACTTTACCGAAATTTCTATTGTGACAACAGCACACGAAACAACAAAGTGAAGGGCACCAGCCAGTATGTCAATTGCATCGTCTACAACTGGAAGGACGGGTGTTACCTCATGGGGGGCGACTCACAGGGCAAGTCGTGGGTGAACGTCACAAACAACCTCTTCATCAACGGTCCGGCCGGTGGCGGAAACGCAATTACCAGCGGTAACAGCGATTTCAGTATTTATGCCAACGACAACTGGCAGGACCGCAATGCCGACGGTAAGTTCAATCCCTATGAGATTCCTTACAGTGAATATGGTGGTGGACCTACTTTCGCTTCCAAACCATACAACTACCCTGAGTTGCCAATTTGGAATGCCACTCAGCTTATCGACTCTCTTCTTCCTGATGTGGGTGCGTCGCTCCCTTACCGCGACCTCGCAGACTGCCTGATGGTTCACCAGTGCCAGTCGCTCGGCAAGGAGGGTGCCATCATCTCGTCTGAATCGCAGCTTTCCATCGGCGCACCGACGGGATGGGGGGTGAAGTCGTTCGACAAACCGGTTGACACCGACGGCGACGGAATGCCCGATGACTGGGAGACCGCCAACGGGACGGATCCTTCGAAGAACGACGCCATGGCCATTGCCGACAACGGATATGCCAACATCGAGAACTATATCAACGGACTCAGTAAAGAGAACCGTGTGCTCTATCTCCGTGCTCCGCAACAGTTCTCCACCACTTCCTCCACCGACCACAGCGTGAGCCTGCAGTGGTATGACTTCACAGAAGGAGAGGAGGGTTTCTCCCTTGAGATGCAGAAAGACGGAGAGTGGGTGGAGGTTGCTCAAATCCCTGAGGGTACAGAGGTTTATACACTGCAGGACCTCGAGCCGGGCAGTTCGTTCCAATTGAGGATGCGTGCCTGTCAAGGGGAGCATGTGTCAGACTACACACCCGCTATCACCGTGAAAACGCAGCCGAAGCAGGTTGAGATGGTGGATATCGCCAACTTCAACCCGGATTACACCTGGGCCGTGACAGACGGAGCCTGGAACCTTGAGGCAGCGAACTGGAAAGAGAACGACCAGATTTTCAAAGACGGCTCCAACGTGCTCTTCGACAGCGAGGAGAACGCCGCGGTGACTATTGAGACCACGGTCAGCCCTGCGGCCACCGTCGTCAATTCCGATGCCGACATCACCTTCTCCGGAAGCGGTGCTATAGCCGGCGACGGCTCTCTCAACAAGGACGGTGAGGGTACGCTCACCGTCACTTCCTCCAACAGCTATAGGGGAGCGACCGTCCTGCATGGCGGCACTTTCTCGTTCAACACCCTCAAGGACGGAGATGTGAACAGTGCCATCGGAGCATCTTCGGAGTTTGGTCAGAACTGGATTTGGGATGGGGGTGTCTGGGAATATACCGGCTTGTCTACTTCCACCAACCGCAGTGCCAATATGTATGCCAGCTCGGAGTTCGATGTGAAAACCAAGGCTGCCACAGTCACTATGAACGGTAAAATCGAAGGAACTGGTGACCTCACTCTTGGAGGTAATGGTACGCTCCAACCCTCGTCGCCGGCGTTCTTCGCCTACGATGGTGCCACGATTCTTAAGAGCGGCACACTGAAACTGGCTTATCTGCGAAATATCGAGGACAAGAAGGTCTATCTCGGTGAGGGTCAGAATGTGTCATCCAAACTTGTTCTTGCCGGCGGAACGCTCGTCACCAACGACGCAAATGACAACTATTGCACTTACTACTTCCCGATAGAGGCGATGGAAGGCACCACCTCGGGCTTCCAGCCTCACCGCAACTGCTACATCAAGAGTCCGTTCTCAGGAGCCGGTACGATCGAATTTCAGACGACGTGGTCCAGAGAATATTTCCAAAACGACTTTTCCCAGTTTTATGGTCGGCTCATCGCCAACGGAACCAGCAAGGATGCTGTGTTCCTCCTTAATAATGGCGACAAGGGCATTCCAAACGGAGTGGTCCAGCTGAAAGGCACGATAAGAATGGTTTGCTGGGACACGAATTGCGATATGCATATAGGAGGCCTGAGCGGTGTGTCTGGCACGACACTGTCCGGCTCCAGCAAACAAACTGCCGGACACAAGGCTACGTGGCGTATTGGTGGGGCCAACACCGACGAGACGTTTGCCGGAGTGATTGACGACTGTGCTGTTTCCACCAATTCCAAGTATAACGGCACGACCACCATCTACAAAGAAGGAAGCGGCGACTGGCGTCTGACCGGTACAAATGTCTATTCCGGCTCTACTTATATCGAGGGCGGCCGTCTCATCGTCAACGGCACACATGGCACAGGCGGAGCCTATTATGTTCGCAACGGCGCCACACTTATGGGCAAGGGAAGCATCAGTCCAAAAGTGAACGTGAGCAACGGCGGAACGATTCTTGCCGGCGACACGCTCATTGCCATTTCCAATCGTCTCAACCTAAAGGGAGGCGCTACAGTCAGCAGTGGAGGAATCATTGCATTCCCGCTTTATTACGACGGTACGACGCTTAAGAACAACCGTATCGCTGTCACTGGCGCATTCACTGTCAGCAATGCTACGCTGGAACTCAATATGGACAAGGTGACACAGCCGTTGCCCGATGATGCTGTATTCACACTTTTCTCCTCGGTTGGCACTGTTTCGGGCACTGGCATCAAAAACATTATACCTGAACGTCCTTCGGACACTCAGGAGTGGGATATTTCCACCTTGCTGACCGATGGTAAGCTTCGCGTGAAGTCGGTGGTTACCAAGATTAAGGGTGATGTGAACCGCGACGGAAGCGTGGATATTTCAGACATCGTGGCCATAATCAACCAGATTGCAGGTACCGCAACCTACGAGGATGCAGATGTCAACGAAGACACAGCAGTTGACATTTCCGACATTGTGGCTGTTATCAATATCATCGCCGCAGGCGAATAGATACAGAGGTTACATAGGACATCGTCCCCCACACTGTCTTCCGGCAGGGTGGGGGACGATGTTTTGTTCCCAGAAAGTATTTGTTATCATAATGCCCGTCAGCGCTGAGCACAAGCGCTACGACTTCTCTGTTGCGTCGTTTGCAATCTTGCCCATTGTTTTGGAATAATTCCATGATGCCCGATGAGGGAAATAACGCACTTTGTAGCGTTTTTTGTTACTTTATCAAAACCTCTGCCATGATTTTTCAGACCCTTGCCGTAAATTTGCATTTAAATTGACAATCAAACATGATGCTTTGAATATTCGCATGATTCGAAAATCAGTGTCGTACATTAACTGTATATGTAGGAGCATCCCAAAATTAGTATTTTATAACACCCTTAAGCAAATAATTCTATGGAAACATTAAGACAAAAACAAATCAAAATGGATTTGCTCTTTGCTATGGAGCAGATAGTTAAAGAGGCCAAAGACTCACAATTAAGCACGGAGTTTTATCAGAAGGCAGCAACATATATAGAGTATGTGTCAACTAAATTAGAACTGACCAATGAGCAGAGTGTCATGATGTCACTGTTTATAGATAACTGTAATAACGCCAACATCCACATCAGTGATATTGGTATGTATGTAGGGTGCCGGCCAACAAGTATGCTTCGATACATGTTTGAAATCGAAGTTTTGGAGAGACGTGAACTGGTGTGTTGTAACCGCAGTAACTTCATTAGGTCGTATCGTGTTCCATTAGAGGTGACTGAGGCTTTTAGGCGTGACGAGAAGTATGAACCTGCAAACTGTGGTAACCTGACGCCCCATCAGTTTTTTGAAATGATTGAGGAAATTTTTGAAATGCGGTATCATTGTGAACTCAAGTTTAAAATAATGTGCGAAAAAATCAATCGTCTGCTCGACAGCAATATGCAGCTGATTTTTGTACAGAAACTGAAAAGCTATGGTTTCAATGAAGATGATGAGTTGCTGCTCATCCTGTTTTCCCATCTTTTTGTGAACCACAATGACGACAATATTGGCTGTCATGACATCTCTTTCATGTATGGCAGAGAAGAAAGAATACATTGGAATATAATTAAAAGAGAACTTAATGACGGCAGTCACTTCCTGCTTCAAACCAAAATGATTGAGTATAACAACGACAGTGGCTTTGTCAACCGGGAGTCGTTCAGGATGACCTGGCAGGCAAAAACTGAACTTTTTGCGGAATTGAATTTGACATCGATGAACGAGCAAAACAAAAAAGGCGATATGCTGATGGTTGAAAATATCGTGGAAAAGAAACTCTTCTATGATACTTCTATCCAGAGACAGATTACGGAACTTGGACTGCTTTTGGAGGAAAACCACTATCAAGAAATCCGTTCCAGAATGAAAGAGTCTGGATTCCGATGTGGATTCACCTGCCTGTTCTACGGAGCACCGGGTACGGGTAAAACAGAGGCTGTTCTTCAGCTGGCTCGCATGACTGGACGTGACATCATGCAAGTGAACATTTCCAAAATAAAAAGTATGTGGGTCGGTGAGAGCGAGAAGAACATACAATCCATATTCGACTGCTACCGAAGGAAGGTCTTGGAGTATAAGTTGACTCCGATTCTGCTGTTCAACGAGTCGGATGCTGTTATCGGCAAGCGTCAGGAGGGAGCTGAAAGGGCTGTTGAGAAGATGGAAAACTCCATCCAGAACATCATCTTGCAGGAGATGGAAACACTCGACGGAATCCTCATTGCCACGACCAACCTTGTTCAGAACATGGACAAGGCGTTTGAGCGCCGTTTCCTATACAAGATAAAATTCAATAATCCGACCGTCGAAACCCGCATGAGCATCTGGCAGGAAATGGTTCCGGTATTGGCCGATTCTCAAGCGCGCACTCTCGCAATGAAATATGATTTCAGCGGTGGACAGATTGAGAATGTTGCCCGGCACTATGCTATCGACAATATACTCCATGGTGACCAGGAAGATATTCTCAAAACCCTCATCATGCATTGCGATACCGAATGCCTGGATAAGACAGAAACAAGGAAAATCGGTTTCACTCCACGAACTTAGACTGAGATTTTTGCAACAACGAATCGAAACGAATTTAGACGAATGATTTATTATTGAACGAAGAAAAGAAAGAACACATAGATTCTTTTTCGACAACGAATTTCCGAATTTGTCAAAAATGCGATTGAGCCAAATGAGAAATTATAAGCACGCTTAATTATTTCCATGGCGGAGCATTTTCAGTCAAACTAAAAGAGCATAGCCAAACTTTGTTTGAGCTATGCCATGACAAAAAGGAAATCATGAAATAATGGACACGTATTTCTACGAATGATTTATTCGTTCTGCTCTGGGTATTTGTCGAAATCCTTACGGAAATTGTGTTCCGGCTCTTTCACAAGGATAATGTGTCTCCACATCGTGCTGGATGCGGTGTGCCATGAGTATCATAAACGGTTTACTCATTTTTTTGTTCTTCCTCTTATAGAATTTCTCTTGCAATCCACGCACATGCCTCTGCGTCGGCAAGTGCATGATGGTGGTTCTCCAGATTGAAACCGCAGGCAGCGGCAACGGTTTGTAGCTGATGGTTCTCAAGATAGGGAAACACAAGACGGGAGATCCAAAGGGTGTCGTAGAACTCGTAGTCGGGATAATCCATTTGGTAGCAACGGAACACCGCTTTCAGACAACCTTCGTCGAAGGGTTTGTTGTGAGCCACAAGCGGAAGCCCTTCAATCAACGGTTCTATCTGTTCCCATACTTTTGGGAAAACCGGTGCGTTGTCCGTGTCTTTATGGCTGAGTCCATGCACTTGCTGACACCTGTAATTGTAGTAGTTGGGCTCTGGCTGGATGAGAGAGTAGAACGAATCCACAATCTCACCGTTTCTCACAATGACTATTCCGACGGAACAAACGCTTGTACGCTGGTAGTTTGCTGTCTCGAAATCTATAGCTGCAAAATTCTGCATGATATGTCGTTATTTATAGTTGTTGAGCATCCTTTCAATCGTTTCGGCTATCTCGTTTCGCAGCCACGCAGGCTCAAGCACTTCCATGGAATCGCCGTTCAGAAGAATCTCTTGCATGAAGTCAAACTGTGGCCGGATTCTGTAGCTGAAAATGCTGTAGTCGTCGTTTCTCTCAATTTCCTGCTGTGTCTTGTGCATTTTCAAGTTGCGGATGTAGTTGGCTTGACCTGCCGACACTTTCAGTTTCACGGTCTCGATGGGAATATATCGTATGGCTATGATGCCGAAACAGCCTTCGAAGTATTCGTCTGCGTTCCAGTCTTTGGGCATTTTGAATTTCTCGTCTTTTGTCTGCAGATAGCGTATGCGGTCGAGAGAATAGATTCTTGGGCCTTTTTCATAATAATAGGGGTAGGTGCTTCGTGCCACCAAGTACCATCGCTGACGGAACAGTTTCAGACAGTAGGGCTGCACATCAAAGTTGTTATCAGCGTCCTTTCCATAGCTATGGTAGGTGATGTTGATGACTTTGTTCTCTTTCATGGCCTCCATGATGGGCAGGAGGTGTTCTTGACCAGACGATACGTACTCCAGTAGAATGCGGTCTTTGATGCTTTGACTGCCAACCAGTGCGTTGCTCACGCTGTAGGTGTTGTAAAGCCAAGAGCATACTCCACCGTCGTTGAGGCTCTCTATGTTCTCAATATAATAGCGGTATTCGCCACAGTTTTCATTTACGATGTCGAGATTGAATATGTCTTCTATGGCATAACGCCAGTTGTTGAACGTGCGCTTGGAAAGTGGCAAGCCACCGCTCATCTCCACATTCGACTGCCATTTCTCGTCCAGTTCCTTGAACGTGATCTTTTTACGTCGGGCGATGGTCTCTATCACCCACACATATTTGCAGATTTTGTCATAGTTTGCCATTTGTGTCTGGTTTTGGATATTTTTGCAAAATTAGGAAAAAGTTAGGAAAAATAATGGCAGAGGTTTTGAAAAGATGGGATAATCTTTATTTTTTCCCTATATGGAATGAAATACGGGAAAACCTGGTTTTCCCGTATACATTGAACTTTGATTGTTTTTTTCTATATTGCTCTATTTATCTGGTATCTATAACTTTTTTATCCGTTTGATTATTCATATTGATAGATTTAATGTTGTAATTGATAAAAATATCTTTAATGGGGTGTTCTAAAAATTAAGTCGGATTGCTTTTTGATTTTCAAAACAAAAAGCAATCCGAAATGATTTACATTAATAAATACATTCAAGTTTCTGAAGTTGTTATTTGCTATTTTATAACGCATTATCAGTCTTGAAAATCGATTGTATGTTTTTTATTAAGCTCGAAGAGCGTTTTTTCTCCGACAGCAAGTCGGTTTTTATTAAGATTGGTCTGCACGTAGTGCTGTTGTGGATGTTGGGATGGTTTAAGCAAATATATTTGCGTAGAACCAAAACAACATCTACAGCGTAGGACGGAGTCCTCTGACCAATCGTTTTTTTATCTTTTTTTAGTTGAT
>JAEEGL016161896.1_pt1 | contig 15134 bp, 17 predicted proteins | sample 9134231 | NCBI WGS metagenome assembly JAEEGL01 (sample SAMN16246548, study PRJNA631951) | gut metagenome | biome: gut microbiome; feature: rumen; material: fiber-attached | host: Bos | place: Iran: Karaj | collected 2018-10 | reverse complement strand
GATGCAGGTGAGCGTGTCGGTGTCGCCGCCAAGCGAAACTCCAAGCCTTATCGCGCTCTCGAAATCGTTACTTTCCAAAAACGCTATAATAGCCTCGGGCACAGTGCCTTGACACGAGCCATCAAAACTATATGTTGAACGTATCTGGGCGCAGGTGCGATTGAGGTCGTAACCGTAATTTTTAGTGATGTAATCTTTGATTTCCTGCTTCGACTTGCCGGTGCGGGCGAGGAAAATAGCAGCTGCCGTAGCCTGTGCGCCCTTGATGCCCTCGGGATGGTTGTGAGTGATTTCTGCGGAGCGTTTTGCTATCTCCAATGTCTCCTCCAACGTGTCGAACGCCCAGCCGACCGCCGAAACACGCATCGCCGAGCCATTGCCCCAAGAATTGTATGGGCGGCGGCCAGATTTCAGCTTGCAGTCGGGAGTCTGCTCGTCGTAAACATTCAGTGTATCAGGCCTGAACAGCCATCTATCATATCCGCCGCCGTAGCCGCCCATCGGGTGCGGATAACGCTTGCCGAAGTCCACAAGGCTCTCCTCCAACTTCTCAAAAGTGTGTTTGGGGTCAATCAGAAGCCATTTTGCAACGGCAACCGTAACAATGGAATCGTCGGTAAACTCGCAACGGGGGTCAAAAAGCTCAAAATCAACCGACTTGTGATTATTAAACTCGTAAACAGAGCCCACCGTATCGCCTATAATTGCACCTAATATCATAATAATCCGTTTTTTTAATTAATTTGTGTAAATATAACGCACAAAGATACGCAATTATTATCATACAAACAAAAAAACTTCCCGAACTGATGAAGTCCGAGAAGTTTTTATAGTCAAATACTTTATTTGCAAACAATTACAAATTCTGTGCGAGCCTGATTCCCACGCCGCCAGACGACTGGTTGGCGGCGTTGTGTCCACGGAGGGTGAGGCGGAGGTCCTCGGTCGGCGAAGTCCAGCTGCCACCACGGAACACACGGTCAGGACCCTTGTCGCTGCCCTTTGGGTCTGTGTCAGGGGAGTTCTTGTAGTAATTCTTGTCGTAATAGTCCCAACACCATTCCCAGACGTTGCCCGACATGTCGAAGAGACCAATCTCGTTGGCGGCTAGCTTGCCCACCTCGTGGGGCGAATTTTGCGAATTTACCTTGCACCATGCCACAGCCTTCACGTCGTTGCTGCCAGCATAGACAAACGGTTTGCCGTCCTTGCCGCCACGCGCCGCATACTCCCATTCGGCCTCGGTGGGAAGGCGGTAGCCCTTGGCGTTCTCGTTGCAAGTCACCTTGAAGGACGAGCTGTCGCGCTGGATGTCGTAATACTGTTCGATACGCTCGCAACGGGAGAGCCAGTTGCAGAACATCACCGCAGCCTCCCAGCTAACGTTATAGACTGCAATCTTGCCGCGCCTGCCGCTCGCGTCCTTCGGCTTCTTCCAACCTGTGGCGTCACAGAAAAGGTCAAACAAATCAAATGTCACCTCGGTCTTGCTCATCTTAAACGACTTGACCGACACCTGATGCTCCGGTGCCTCGTCAGAGAGTGCTGCATTCTCCATATAATTGTTGCCCATATAGAACTTGCCTCCCTGCACCGTAATCATCTCTACCGCCGGATCCTGCGCAAACGCCTGCACCGCAAACATCGCCGCAAGTCCTGTCAATAAAAATTTCTTGTTCATTTTTGTTCAATATTTAAGGTTTGTAATTAGTAATCCTTGTACCAAAATAGTTGCCAAACTATCAATCAGTTGAATTAAAAAATTTGACAGCACCATTATTATAACGCAATTTTCTCAATTTAATTGAGGGCGACAGCGGCAAAATTCCATATTTGTCGGCAAAATTATTTTCATCGACAGTTTTTATCGTCGCCTCGTCAGACATCACGACCTCGGGCCAGTCGCGACTGAAACCGTCGTCAGCCAAGGACTTGGCCGTAGCGTCAATGCACAGGCAACCGCCTTTGCCATTGTCGATTACATAACAATCGACGCTCGGATCCACATTGCCCGCCGCATACCAGACCACAAGGTTCATGTCGTCCAACGGCAGTCCGTCGTCCACAAAAATCAATATCTTGGCGTTGCAACCGCCCTCCACCGACAACATAAACTCCGCAACATTACGCACGGGAGCCAGTTTGTCAGTAATCCGCACAACCTGCACGGTCCGGCGGAGATTGTTGACGTTTACATCAACAGCAGCCTCACCCGTGCAATCCAAGCACATCTTGCCGCCGCAGGCAAACCTTCTCGACGAATGGTCCAGCACGTCAGAAACGCCGCCACCGTCGATATAGACATCCCGCGTCGGCACAAAACGCGAAAGAGCGTCCGCCGCCATCTTGCGGTAATCCCTCAAATCCTCGTCGCCCGAATAGACCACGAGAATCTTGTTGAACATCATCTGACCCGCGCCCCACATCGCATTCTTGATTTTGAGCGCGTTGCCCGGATATTGTTTCTTTATCTTGACGAGCGTCAGATTGTGCTCCACACCGGCGGGCGGCATGTGCAAATCCAGCATTTCGGGCGCAAAAGCCATCGTAATCGGAAACCTGAATATCTTTTCCGTCGCAAGCGAAATGTAAGCATCCTCCATCGGCGGCACGCCAACAATCGTGGCAGGATACACCGCGTCCTTCTTGTGCGTGATGCACGTGACGTGGAATTTAGGATAATAATCCGCCAACGAATAGAATCCCGTGTGGTCGCCAAAAGGCCCTTCCAGCACCAATTCTTCATCCGGGTCCACATAGCCCTCAATCACAAAATCGGCGTCCTCTGGCACGTAAATCTCAGGCTGAGTGAGGCATTTGACAAGTCCAACCGCCTTCCCCCTCAGAAAACCGGCGAGCAGATACTCGTCTATGCCGTCGGGGAGCGGTGCCGTCGCGCAATACGCATACACAGGGTCGCCGCCGAGTACAATCGCGCATGGCATCTTTCTGCCAAGTTTTTTGTATTGTTGGTAATGACGCGCCCCAGTCTTGTGCAAATGCCAGTGCATCGCAGAGGTCTGACGGTCAAGCAATTGTACACGGTACATACCCACATTGCGGATGCCGGTCTCGGGGTCGATTGTATTCACCATCGGCAGCGTCATAAACTTGCCGCCGTCGTATGGCCAGCATTTCAGGACGGGCAGACTGAATATATCTATCTCACTGTCAATTACTTCCTGACACTCTCCCCTACCCTTCTTCTTTTTCGGGAAATACCCGCTGATGTCTTTCAATAGCGGCAGCATCTTTATCTTGTCGCCAAAAGAGTTTTTTGGGGACGACAACGCCTTGAACAACGTCGCCATCTCCTCCGACTTCTCGCTTGGGTCGCCCTTGCAATACAACGTTTTCGAGATGCGACTCTCGCTGCCATACATATTGATAATCAACGGATAAGAAGTGCCGTTGTTTTCAAAGAGCAACGCCTTGCCGCCGCCGGGCTTCTTCATCTCGCGGTCGGCTATTTCTGTAATCTCCAATTCGGGATTCACGTATTCGCCTATCCTCACGAGGTCGCCCGCACGTTCTAATTCGTCTATGAAAGAACGCATGCTGTTCATATTCCACAAAATACAAAATGTGAAGCCTCATCTCGTTGCCAACACGCAGAAATGAAACTCCACACTTTTATAATAAGTTGACAATCCACCTATTATATATCCTCATCAAGATCTTCCTCGACCTCAATCATGTTGATAGGCATATCAACAAGGTCGCGGATTACCTCGCCGTATTCAAGGATGTCGTCGTCGGGCCAATACCAATTCACCACGGTAGTCGGGTCGTTAGTGTACAAGACCTTAAGCTGCTTGGTAATGGTAATCAGCCACTTGGAACTCGACGTATTAAAATAGTCGTACTTGAAGTCCACTACCGTGCCTGGATGCGGTTTCTCTGAATATTTCATTATCCACTCCACAAGCGGCAGATAGAACGACTCCGAATCTTCCATCAGCGACTTGCCTTCAAAAGTCAACACACCATTGTCGGGGTCGAAGTCGATCCTCGGCGAATTGGTCTCAGGGTTTATCTGTATTCTTTCCATAACAATTTCTTTCCAAAAATTCAACCGCTAAGGTATAACATTTTTTTGAAATATCACACCATCAGCCAAATTTTTTTTAATATTTTTTTCGATATGTACTTTTTTCAGTGCAATATCTATGCCGCAATATGCACTTCATGGCGGTCTTTTTGGTTTTATGTTTTTTTTGGGAGGAACAAAAGCAATTTTTTTCCCATTCCGCTAACTTATCGGGAAAATCATTCCGCCACCTTCCATTCGATGATGTTCTTCTCCTTGCTCGAAAAGTTGATGCCGACCTTAAACAATTTCCGTCCGTCCATCTTGAAACGTCCGGCGTAGTCCTTTTCGTTGATTTGGTCGAGGGGATTCTATTTTCAGTCCTGAAAAACACTCCTTCCGTCCCTCGAAGTACGCACTCAACGTATTGGCAAACAGGCTTTTGCCAAACCGCCTCGGACGTGCGAGGAAATATGATTTAGTGCCGGAATGTGCAAGGTAATACACATAGTCGGTCTTATCGACGTAGAGGCAGCCGGTCTTACGCAGGTCGGAAAAACTCTGTACGCCGATAGGCAGTTTGCGGGATATGTCGGTTGTGATTGCCATAATTTTGCACTTTTATTGTTCAAGCGCAAAGATAACAGGTTTTGAGGATAATTGCAAAAAAAGACTGCCGAAAAAATGGGGGGATTTTCTCGGCAGACTTTTCATATTATTTTTGCCCTGTTTTGTTTGGTCTGTCAAAAACAGAATAGTAATTTCTACTGTTTAGCACAAACAAAACGTACAGGTATACTCTTACCCTGCATACGGTAATCTTCTATCCAAGAAAAAGAAGTTTTATAACAATAAACATATTCACAACCTGTACCACGAGAAGTGCTTGTCCATAAGTTTGCAGAAGGATCATCAGCACTTTGATATAATTTTATCTGTGCTCCCGAACCATTTGGATTAACAAAATAGTTTGTAGTTGAATTATATAAGGTCGATAATTCCTGAAAATCGGAAACAGTAGGAACTAATGCTCCTTCGTTAGTTGCTGCTGCCAAAGCACTTGACCTTGAAATGCTGTTGCTATAATTTGACGTATACCAATATACACTTGTGCCAAGATCTACGTAAGCGGTCGGGACGGTGATGTTGCATGAGGCTGTAAAGTTGCCGTCCTCTGTTGTCGCAACGATTGTAACCTCACCTGTTCCCGTTATCAAAATCTCACCGTCATCATTTATTGTCGCATTGCCTGTGGTACACGACCAAGTAACATTTTTATTTGTTGCGTTTTCGGGTGCTACGATTGCTGTAAGCGTAAACGCATCGTTGCCCCAAACTTTGGTTGTCGGCGGATTGTCAATTGTTACGCCGGTAACCGCCTTGCCTATTGTGTAAAGTTTGGAAGGTGCGATTGTCTTGTCTGCGGCAATACCTGTTACCAAGTTTGCTGCATACGGGTATGCGTAGTAACTGCCTTTGGTGAAACCGTTCTCGGACGTTACCGCTTTGTCATTGATTGAGATTGTGCTCTTGTAGGTGGCGACGTAGAAGTAGACGTTCTGGTCAACCAATTCAAGATTCTTGTCCGTAGAACTGAACTCCGCCTTGTACGTGTGGGCGCAATCGTTCCACAAATCCTCAAAGGACGTGGCAGAATAAGGTAATTCTCCCTTACCTTTGTTCTGTGTGAACGTGCCGACGAGGTCGATGCCGTCGCCTGTTGAGAACGCGCCCTGTTTTCCTTCCTCGACGCTGAGTTTTCCATCAAACTTGTAGCCGCCGTCATTCACAAGGTTCAAAGTGCCTGACACACCAACGCCGCTGACGGTCAATTGGACGCCTGTTTTCTCCTCTTCGTTCCACACGTCGGACTCCACGAAATTGATGGACTTCGTCGTACCGTCGAGAGCGACTTTCGAGAGAGAGTTGCCGTCGTTGACCTTGATAGAGAACGGAATCTCTACAAAGCCGTTGCCGCTGACAGTCTCAGTGTTTTCGGGGGTTACAACGGGTTCGGGTTCGCTGATGTTGACGTCGCTGTCGCCGTCCTTGCCGCACGACGCAGCAAGCACTACCGCCGCTACAAAGGGCAGTATCCTGAAAAATGTCTTCTTCATCTTCCTGTCCTCCTCGTTAAAGTTCGTCATCATCGATGCCGTGGAAACTTGCACCGTAGGGGCCGCTTGCACTCAGCAACTTGGGCTGTTCGTCGAGATTGACGACCTCAATCTCGGGGCTGACGTATTTCCTTTTTTCGCCGACGGTCGCCACGCCATTTGCGGCCTCGATTTCAAATCTCTGTGTCATTTTTGTGTAGAGTTTTGATTGTTGAACAATATGTTAGTTATGATTTGTTTTTCGGATGGATTGTGTGGCGGGCGGGTCGCCCGCACTCCACATATACGCAAAAATCCCCTGCGGACACGCCTATATGACGACACGTCCGCAGGGGATTCTTATATGTAGAGTAGGCGGCACTTGTGCCGCCTACATTCAAGTTTCTAAGACCTAAGTGTAGTGTAGTGTAGTGTAGTGTAGTGTAGTGTACACATTTTTCTTCATTTTTCCAAATATTTAGGGTAAAGTTTTATGTGCGTTAACAAGTTTTAACGGTGCATTTTCAAGGGGCAAATATAGGGTGTTTCGGGGAAATGACAAAATATTTTACATAAAAAAAATGACAAATTATCTTACAATTTTTTATCTTGGAAGACGAAACGAAAGCATCAACCCTTAACACACGACAACTATGGAAGCAAAAGCATACAACGGACTTATGGATTTTCTGTGCAACACCCTGACACCGAGCGAATTGAAACGTCTCGGCGAACAACTCGTCAACCACGCCAAAATGAAAGAGGAGGAAGAAGAATTGCAACGCGAAGAAGCGGAAGAAGCGGCAAAGCAAATGAACCAATCCATAATCGACGAGCCACTATGCAAGAGAGCCTAAAAAATCCCCGCACATTACTCTGATGCACGGGGATTTTTATTTTTTATGACAATCCTCAATTAATACTTGAACGAACTACCCGACAGAAACTCGCGCAGAATGGATGTTGGCGGAATCTCGCCGTCGGGGAATTCCTTGAAGTACGACAGGAATTTCAACAGCATCCGCGCCTCGGCATATTCTGCGGTGCGCTCCGAAACGTTGCGGAGAATCGGCTCGGCGTATTTCTTGATAACGCCAAGTTCGTATGGCAACGCCGAATTGAACATCACGTCTGCCTCCTCCTGGAAGGGGAAAATATTCTTCTCCTCGCCGCGACGCACATCGGGCCAACGCTTGATGGTAGCCTCGGCAGAATATCCACGATACTGAAAATCGCGGATTATCCTACGCAACAACCTATTGTAAGTGGTCGGGATGCGGTTGTGAGCGTCGATGCCAATCTGCGTTAAAGCCGATACGTAAATCTTAAATTTCCTCTCTGCGGGAATCATCTGACTCATTGCCGGATTCAAGCCATGAATGCCCTCCACAACAAACACGGTGTCCTCGCCGGCAGACATATAATCGCCACGATATTCGCGCTTGCCGGTTTGGAAATTATAGAAAGGCATCTCTACGCGCTTGCCGTTCATCATGTCGAGCATGTCTTGATTAAACTGCTTGTAATCAACGGCTTCCAACGCCTCAAAATCGTATTCGCCTTTCTCGTCGCGAGGAGTGTTGACGCGATCCACAAAGTAATTGTCGAGCGAGATTTGCACGGGATGCAAACCCGCCACGGCGAGTTGTACGCAGAGCCTCAGCGAAGTAGTAGTTTTGCCAGACGACGACGGGCCGGCAATCAGAACGAGTTTTACATTGCCCTTTTGCTTGATTTGGTCGGCGATTTGGGCGATTTTTTTCTCATGAAGAGCCTCGCCAACTTTGATGAGGTCGCCCGCCCAACCCTTTTCCACAAGGGCATTGAGAGAGGCAACTGTGGAGATGTTGAGGAGTTTGACCCACGACTTGTGTTCGCGGAAGATGTCAAAGAGTTTTGGCTGCATCACAAGCGGCTCTATCTCCATCTTTTTGAAATCCGTAGGAAACCTCAGCAACATACCGTCGTAGAACGGAATGAGGTCGAATACGCTTATAAATCTCGTACTCGGCACCATGTAACTCGAATAATAATCGTCGTAGCCGTCGAGCGAATATATCGACGAGAAGAAGACGTTGCGTTTTTCAAAAATCTTGGCTGTGTCGTCCAGTCCGCGCTCGGCAAATATCTTGGCGGCGTCGGCAGAGAGAATTTCGCGGCGGTCAAACTTGTAGTCGGCTCTTACGAGTTCCTGCATACGGCTCTTGATTTTGGCAACGAGTTCGTCGGTGGGCTTCACGTATTCGCCAGACACAGAGCGGAGTTCGCAATAAAGTCCCTTGCTGATGCTATGCTCCACGGTAACATTGCACCCCACGGCTACATCATGCACCGCCCTCACCATTATAAAACTCAGCGACCTGCGGTACATCCTCTGTCCGTTGATGTCGCTAACGTCAAAAAACTCAATTACTTTGGGTTTATAGACGGCATAGTCGAGTTCCTTGACACAGTTGTTGACCAATGCGCCCACGATTGGGAGTTTTGCATCCACTTTCGCCGCAGCGGCAATCTCCATAAGCGTCTGTCCCGGCTCCAATGCCATGTTGCTACCGGTATTGACGCAATATATTTCTATTTTCTTATTGTCCATAACTATTAGGTTTTTTGTGAGGGGAATCCCCATAATTGTTATTTTTTCTCCGCAAATATAAACACTTTTCTTCTATCTGCAAATATTTTTTCACAGATAAAATCCCCTGCCCCACGCGCCACATCTTGCGCAAGGCAGGGGATAATATTTGTTTTTTTACCGCGTTGCCTCCCACCATTCCGTATCCTCCACACCAAGTTTTACGTTTCCTTCCGTAAGTGGCGACACCGACAACCCCGAATAGGCGTTGAGTTTGATTTTGCCGCTCCGCTCCGAAAAAAAATATTCTGTGTGCGCCTTGTAGGGGACGGTTTTGGAAAGTTGGGCGTTGAAACTCGTAAGCAACCCCTCGTCCTTGCAGAGATGCGCCACATAATCGCCAAGGTCGTAGAAAACTGGCGTTTTGTAGCCGTCCAAACGTTGCACGTCGTCCAAGATAGATGCGTCAAAAGACTGCGACTTGTTAATCTCCCTCATCACATCCGCCAACGCCTCCAACTCGCTGCTGCAAGCAACAGCAATAGTGCCACATGGAGTCTCGTATGTTTCGTAATAATCGCAGAAGGCACGGCAAAAACCGTCGTAATCGGGTGCGTCGTCGCTTAGAAACTTGGCGCAATTCTGATACGGAATGCCTTTAATCATTATTTCCGTAGGGCAACCAATAATGTAATCCGCCACATTGCGCAAGCCGTAAACCGTCTCAACATTCGACATGAAACAACCGTCAAACAATATGTATTGCATTTTGATACCGGCATTTTGGATAGCCTCAGCAATGTTTTCGATGCCGGTCTTGGTGTTGACACCGCCAAAAGATTTCGACAATGTTTTCACGTCCGCAGGCATCCACGCCGTACCGTGTCCGCCCGCCACGAACGAATATTTTTTTGCGGGCGCGGTTGTGATGATGTCGGACAACATTTGCGTGAGTGCCGCACTTTGGGTGAAATCGGGTTTGTCGTAATAAAACAACGTATCGCGCTTATTGTCACGGAGTTCGATAATGTCGGCGCGGTTTTTAGTTGACGATATGCAGATGACAAGCCTTTCGTCAGCAAACGCGCCATCCTGGGCGGCGGCCTCAATGTCGTTGATATTCCTCTTAAAAAACGAAGTCATGTCCGACGAATACGGAAAGAAGAATATCACAGTGTGAGGGTTGATGTATTCTGTCTCGTCGTTCTTGTGGCAAGCGAGGAGCAGCAAGGGAAATAAGGCGACAAGGCACAGTATGTTTATTGATTTTGTTTTCATTGTTTTCGCTGATGAATAATTTGTTGTCTTTGACACAAAAGTAAAAAAAAATTCAATTTGGGAAGTCGCAGGGCAATTTTTTTATAATTTTGCACCAACAAAAAACAGAAACCACCATGACCGCTCCAATCATAATCTTTGCCTACAACCGTCCGGCGCACCTACGCCGCCTCATCGACAGCCTTCTACAAAACCCCGAATCTGCCGACACAGACCTTATTATATATGCCGACGGCGCAAAAAATCCCGATGACCCCGACGTGGTGGCAGTGGCAGATGTCATCAAAGGAATCAAAGGTTTTAAGACAACTAAACCAATCTTTCGTAAAAAAAATATCGGACTCGCCGCCAACATCATAGACGGCGTAAGCATCACAATCGATCAATACGGCGCGGCGATAGTATTGGAGGACGACCTCGTGGTAACGCCACATTTTATTAAATATATGCGTGCCGCGCTCGATTATTATAAGGACACCAACGCCTTCTCCATTGCGGGCTACACGCCGAAAATAGATATACCAAACGATTATAAATACGACACTTACGCCATAATGAGGAATTGTTCTTGGGGCTGGGCGACATGGAAAGACCGTTGGAATCAGGTGGACTGGGAAGTAAAGGATTTTGCGGATTTTTTTGCGGACAATAAGGCGGTCAACAATTTCAATCAAGCCGGCAACGACCTCTCCACAATGCTCCTCAAACAACAAAAAGGGCAGATTGGCTCGTGGTCGATAAGGTTTTGTTATGCCGCGTTCCGTCTCCAAATGCCCACAATCTATCCCATAAAATCTTTTGTAATCAACGGCGGGGCGGACGGCAGCGGCACCAACGTCGGCAGCACGTCCAGATTTAAGACCGTTACGATGGACACCTTAAACGAAATCCGCTTTTGCGACATGCTCGACGCCAATCCATTGATATTAAAATCATTCCGCCGCACATACGACACGTCGCTGCAACGACGCATTATTAATATAGGGAAACGGTTGATGTGGAAAATTTTACCGCGTTGACAACACATTGTATGCCTCCTCGGCGGTGTGTCCTTCTTCGATATAGTCGTGCCACTGCTGATAATAATAATTGATGTCGGTGGCATCGAGTTGCTTGCGGAGTTTGCGGCACATGGGATAAAACTGCCACAGCGACACCAACGCCGCTATCAGCGCACATACCACGCAGACAAGGATGTCGATAGAAACATCGAGCAACTGATGGGTCGCAATCACGCCGCACCATTTCAAAAACTGCCTCATCCCGCTCATCACAACAATCCTAAACGGCGATTTGGTAACGAGTAGCGTCAGCGATTTCCTCACCACAAAGCCAACTCCCGATTTGATTTTTGAGCGGATGCTGTCGCCGCTGCTGAGCATCACCACGTTTTGGAGCCAAAGTAGGAAAAGCCCATTGTCGTCGGCGATGCGCTTGTTGTTGCGTAGGTCGCGGTAGCCGTGGAGATAGAGGAGGCCTTGCTGGATAATGAACACAAACACCTGAAACTGCGCTAAATCAAACACAATCAACGGAATCGACACCCAAATATTGGATGGCAGAGTGCAGAGGAACGTTATCAACGAAGTTGCAATGCAGCACATCACCACAAGCACACGGCTGCGGCGTTGCTCGGCGGCGAGGTCGTAATCATTGTCGGGGTTGCCCACCTGACGGCGCAGAAATCTCTCCCGGTCGATGTTGATGGACGGGATAACAAACAATTTGAGCATCAGCCTGTTGTATATGTCGAGCAACTTCTTGATCATCCAGTTTGACATAATAATCCAATGGTCAAATATAACAAAAATTTTTCCAAATACAGCACGAAGGGCAATAAAAAAACCGGTTTGACAATCAAACCGGTCTGAAATATTTAGTAGCGGGGACAGGACTCGAACCTGTGACCTTTGGGTTATGAGCCCAACGAGCTACCTACTGCTCCACCCCGCAGTGTATGTTCTGCTTTGTGATGTCCTCTTAAAAGACGATGCAAAATTAATATCAAAAAACCAAAAAACCAAATCTTTTCGCAACTTTTTTGCAGGAAATCAAAAAAAATTAATATACAGCGGCGCAAAGTTAAATTATTGTTAGTTTTGACGGTTACTTTTTTGATTTGTGGGCATTAAATAGTAATTTTGCGCTCCAAATAAAACACATCAACGACATGGTATATTTTAAAAGCAACATCAAGAAAAGGAAGTCGCCGTCCATGCTCAAATGGGCAATATACGCAGTGGTGCTGATAGCCGCGCTTTTCTTCTTTATACCGAGGATGCTCGTACACAGGGCCAACAAAATCATCAGCGAGGAAATCCCAGCCGACAAAGCCACCGCCGACAGCACTCCGAAAAACACTGTGTTCACTGCCTACAACCTATTGCAGGTGGCGAAGTTTTTTCCTGGCAACGGAAGCCGCGCTTTGGAGGGGCAGAAGAGGATAATGGACTATTACCTCCCGCTCTTCAAAGAGGACTACAACCGCCTCAAATTTGCCTGCGTCGATAACGCCATCTCGTACCTCAAAGCGGAAGGCAAAACGCCCGCCGACTCCATCAACATCAAGGCGTTGCAGACCGAATGGCGGCGACATCCCGACGAGGCGGCTCTCGAAGACTTCCGCTCCAAGTGGGAGATATACCACAAATATTTTGCACACTCGCTGCCCGAATATCCAAGATTTATCGACCCGCAGCACTTGTAAAACGCACATTATCAAAACACTAACAAAATGAAAAATATATTGCTTACATTCGCGCTCGCAGCCGCCACACTCGCGGCAGGCGCACAGACCGACGAGGTAGCCAAAGAAGTGGCAGGCCTCGCCAAAAAATCAAAGGAAAAACTTGAAGCCGACAGCACAAAGCCGTGGAAATTTGACGGCATGCTGTCGCTCTCCGCATCGCAGACCTCCCTCAAAAACTGGGCAGCGGGCGGCGACCAGCAGATTGGCGTCAACATACTCGGCAACCTCAACGCCAACTACGCCAAAGACCGCCACTCTTGGCAAAACTCAGCCATCTGTCAGTACGGCGCGCTCCGCCTCATCGACGAAAACGACGAGTTCCGCAAGACCGACGACAAGTTCCAGTTCTCGTCCAAGTACGGCTACGCCCTCAGCAAAAAATGGTACTATTCTGCCATCTTCGACTACAAGTCGCAGTGGGCTAAGGGCTGGACCTACAACAACAAGTACGACAAAACCCAACCCGAAGGTCCCGACAACCTCTACCGCACCCGCAATTCGAGTTGCTGGTCGCCGCTGTACCTGACCTACACCATCGGTTTTGACTACCAGCCAAGCGAACACTTCTCGCTCTACCTCTCGCCCCTCTGCGGCAAGACCACAGTAGTGCTCAACGACAAACTCGCCGACGCAGGCGCATTTGGTGTGGATAGCACCAAGCATGTCCGCTCGGAGATTGGTTGGTACTTAAAAGCCAACACCGCCTTCAACATCACAAAACAGGCAAGTCTCAACTCCAACATCACCCTCTTCCAAAACTACAAGGATGGCGGCTTTCTCAACGAGGTGGACGTCGATTGGAACCTCATCATCACCTTCCAAATCAACAAGTGGCTGGCGTTCAGTTTCGTATCGGAGTTGATATACGACGAAGACGTTACCATCGCCGACAAGGACGACATCCCCCGCAACTCTCTCGTACAGTTTAAGGACGTCATCGGCATAGGATTGACATTCAAGTTCTAATTCGATGCATAATGCATAATCCATAATGTATAATCAGGCTTGCGCCGGATGGCAATTATGAATTATGCATTATGTATTTTTTAAGGAATCTATTTCAACAAAATCGAGAAAGTGGATTTTTTGGCGAACAACACTTGCTGTTCTGTGGTTTTGTTTAAGATTTGCACCTCCCACCATCCCGGACGCGGATTGGACTTAGAGCATACCATCTTTACAAGTCCGTCCTTGTCTGCCTTGTTCGGATCCACATCAACGGTACTCGTACCCATGTAAGTACGTCGAGTGCTCATGTAGTAGTACCACTTCACCTCAAAAGATACCACATCCTTTCCCAGCGACTTCAACTCGCTGGCGGTAAAAGTGCATACAAGGCTCACCGGCTTGTAACTCTCGCGCAGACTGCGTGTTACATTAGCGTCCACAACTGGCACGAGGTCGGTGCCTTCGCTCTCGGCAACAGCATCAGTAATCAACTCGCCATTGTTTTCCCAAGCCAGATGCACCTGCGTTTGAGCCGATGACACGCCACAGACGGCAAGCAAAATTAATATGACGACAAAAGGTTTCATTTCGTTTTCAATAATGTCAGGTTATTTGGCAACGCCTTTAATATAATGTGTAACAAATTTCGTTCCAATCCCCAAAACATACTGACAAATAGCGTCTTGCAAAAAAAGTGAAATTTTTGGATAAAAATAGTTGATTTTTTCATAGGGTAATGAAGGGTTTATGTGTTAAATAAGTGAAATGATCAACATAAACCTTTAAAAAACTAACGCTATGAATACACTTGACACCGTAAAATTCATCGAGAACCACATCACGGAGATGGAAGAGACAATCTCCTTGGAAGAAACTATCGCAACCCTCGCAATGGATTCCGCAGAAAGTTGGTTCTAACGAAATAGATTAATTGACAATGAACAATTAACAGTTGGCAATTCCATTCGGCGGAACATTGCCAACTGTCAATTATCTATTGTCAATTCTTCATGTCAATTGTCAACTATCAATTGTCAATTCTTACAGTATCAGCATCGCGTCGCCGTAATCGCCAAACATATACTTCTTCTTGATGGCCTCGTCGTATGCCTCCATCAAGAAATCGAAGCCCGCAAATGCAGCCGCCGACATCAGCATCGTGGAATACGGCTGATGGAAGTTGGTAATCAACGTATTTGGCACGCTGAACTCGTATGGCGGGAAGATAAACTTGTTGGTCCAACCGTCGAAAGGTTTCAACATTCCGTTGGTTGACACCGAACTTTCCAACGTCCTGAGCGACGTGATACCTACCGCGCAGACACGCTTTTCGGCTGCCTTGGCGGCGTTGACGAGATCAGCGCAATGCTCGTCGATGTATATCTGTTCCGAATCCATCTTGTGCTTGGTCAAATCCTCCACATCTACGCTCCTCAGATGACCAAGACCCATGTGCAATGT